>Ga0302157_10000564_pt1 | contig 48538 bp, 50 predicted proteins | sample I_Bog_N3_3_FD_193502 | JGI IMG/M metagenome (GOLD analysis project Ga0302157, IMG submission 193502) | Peat permafrost microbial communities from Stordalen Mire near Abisko, Sweden - I_Bog_N3_3 | ecosystem: Environmental > Terrestrial > Soil > Wetlands > Peat | place: Sweden: Abisko, Stordalen...
AAGGTCGCGACGGGTCGAGGACCCGAGACGACCAACAACGTTGGCAGGTTCGTGCTGAAGGCGCCCATGAGCGCCCCGGGTACAGATTTGTCACACGCCGCCAGCACGATGACCGCGTCGAGGGGCTGGCTGCGCAGGGACTCTTCGAGTTCGATGGCGAGGAGATTGCGGTAGAGCATCGATGAGGGCTTCATCAGATCCTCACCGAGCGACATCACGGGGAACTCGACCGCGACACCCCCGGCTTCGGCGACGCCGTCCTTGATGGTCTCGACGAGCGCGTCGAGGGGTTGGTTACAGGGGTTAAGGTCACTGGCCGAGTTCGCGATGCCGATGATGGGACGGCCCCCCGCGGCCTGCACGTCGGCGCCGCCCATGCGTAACGCGACGCGAGCGTCGAGGGCGACTTCATCGTCACCTCGCACCCAGCGGTCGCTACGCAAGCTCATGGCTCGGGGACCCCAATTCCTTCGGCACCGGGCTTGGAGATCGCGAGGTCCAGCGCGGAGAGGTCGAGCCACTCGAGCGCCAACTGCGCGCGTCGGACTTTTTCTCGCACGTTGTCGATCACGTTGTCGTGCAACTGGAGGCCCGCGGGGTAGACCGCGCGCGCGTTGCGAAGACCGAACTTGGCGTACAGCGGCGCGGCGACCGTGGCGATCTCACCGAGCTCGTGTCCCCGTACGACGCCCCCCATGGCGTCGGGTGACTCCAAGTAGAGGTCGATCGGCGCGTCACTCAGGGTTCTGATCTCGGTGAGTTCGGCCAGGGTCACGTCGCTCGGCACGTTGACGGTGGAACCGCCGAGGTCGACGAGTTGGCGAAAGGTGACGGGGTTGGAGGGTGCGAGCACCGCCGAGATCTTCCACACGATCGTCGAGGGCAGTTCTCCCGCGGCGACCATCGTTCCGAGTATCTCTAAGAGCCCGGTGTCGGCGATGAGGAACCCGCGGATACCCGCGTCGACGGCTCGATGGATGTCTTCGATCGCGTAGCGCAACTGATGAAAACCGCGAAGACGTCCCGACAGGACCGTTCCCTCGGGACTGCGCACCGCGCTCCCCACCCCGAACTCCTCGCGCGGACCCACGAAGAGACTGATCTCGAGGCCCTCGTCGGCACCGATCTGGGCCATCTCGGCGAGCTCGCTGTTCGAGAGCAACATCGCGCCGCTGCCCTGGGAGGTTCGATGTATGGGCACGCGGCGTGCGTGAGCTTCTTCGAGCACCGCGCGCAGCGCGGCCGGGTTCTCGACGCTGGGGATCTCGATTCGAAAGTGCGCACCATCGGGAAATCGCGCGGCACTCGCGCTCAGCGTCTCGCCGCTCGCGCCGACGTGTCGAGACAGAGCGGAGGTTCCTCGGGGACTACCGGCACCATCAATCATCGTTGATCCTTTCTGAGCACTACTGCAAAACCTTGAGCGCGCTGCGCTCAAGTCCGTGAGTTCCTACGAGCACGGGCCACGTCGGGGTTGAAGTGAGTAGTTCCATCTCTTCACCCACGAGGTACGTCTCTTCGAGCTTGGCGCCGCCCGCAAAACTGGGATTCCACGCAACCGCGCTGTTGGCACGTCGCGCCAGGTCCCAGAACGGGGACCCGTCTTGACCCGGGGCGAGTTCGAACTCTCGTTGCTCGAAGCCAATGGGTCCGCCCTGGAAGTGTTCGCGCCACGCGTCGGGTCGACCGACCGCCGCGTAGGCCGCGGCTAACGCGTTCAGCGTCTCGCCCCAGGTACCCCCGGGCTTCGAGGCGTCGAGCACCGCGTCGTTGACGACCTCCAACGTCTTCATCAACGTCACGATGTCGTCGTCGGCACGACGCACGCAGATTCGCGTCGCGGCGACGTGGAGACCCGAGCGCTTCGCGACGACGACAGCCATAATGGCGTCATCGACGACCTGGCCCACGGCCAGGGGATGACGGAACCTCCGTAGCCGCTCGTCGCCCCCCACGATGAGACACACCGCTTTCGCGCCGGCCGCCTCGAGTGTCGCGCTGATGATCGCGGCGGTGTCGAAGTCGGTGCTGACGCCCGGGCGCCACGCGTCGATCCCCGCACCGAGTGCGACGCCGGCGAGGGCGCCGAGCTCGCGCATCTCGTCTCGTTCCGCGTCACTGAGGACGAGGCGCGCCGCGACGAGTTCCTCGCGAACGCTCTCGCCGATGGCGTCGGTGTCACTGAGCAGATCCTCGGGCGACACGTTCGCGTACTCGCACGCCAATTGAAGCGGCGCGAGTGCTTCGAACCACGGCGCCGTCAGCACGTCCCATCCGTGCTCGCGCACGTGGAAGTCGTAGTCGAATCGCGGCGCCTCAATTTCACTGGTGATGAGCGCGGTGCCCGCGGCGCAGTCGAGCACCCAGAGCGGATCGCTCGTTGCCGCCACGTCGATGGGGTCCGACAGTCCACCCGTGCGCCAGTTGACGGAACCGGGGGAGGTGACGAGGAGGGCCCGGTCGTTGAAGTTCGCGCGCAGCGCGTCGGTGACACGTTTCGCCGCGTCAGCCCTGCGCCCGGCTCGCTGGAGTCTGTTCGGCTCTACAAAACTGGTGTCGGATTTGATTACTGCATCCAAGCACGTCGACAACGTTCGGTCAAGTTAGGGCACTATGTTGCCACAGTGTTTCCGTATAGTGTTCTGCCATGCCGAACAACGGAAGAACTGAGCAGGACAATCGTTACCAGGTGCAGTCCGTGGCGCGTGCGGCGAGCCTGTTGAACGTCATCGCCGACGAGGGGGCCACGGGCCTCAGCGTGACCGAGATCGCGCTGCGCCTCTCGGTGGCGAAAAGTACCGCACTGGCCCTGGCGCGCACTCTGGCCTCGGCGGGCCTCTTGCGCGGCGTGGAGCCGGGACCGCGTTACGTGCTGGGTCTCAACCTGCTGCGACTCGGAGACCTCGTCGGCCAACAGACCTCCATCGCCGAGTTGGGTCTTCCGACTTTGCGCGATCTTTCGGCCACCACCGGGATGACGGCGCGGCTCGCGATGAACGAGGCGGGGTATCCGGTCTTTCTCGAGCGAATCGACGGTGAAGGCTCCATTCGTTTTCACGCTCCCCTCGGACAACGCGAACAGCCCCACGCCACCGCCGCCGGAAAGGCGATTCTCGCGTCACTCGATGACCTCGCGGTTCGACTCTTACTAGCCGAGGCGGGTATGGCGCGCTACACACCCAAGACGCTCACCGATATTGAGACGTTGCTCGGCGAACTCGACCGCGTGCGCACCGAGGGCTACGCACTCGACGACGAGGAAGAGGCCGAAGGAGTGTTCTGCGTCGGCTCGGCGTTCTTCGATCATCAAGGCGCCTGCGCGGGGGCCGTCAGTGTGACCGGTCTCAAGGTGGACGTTCCACTACGCGAGGTGCGCCAACTGGGCATCACCGTGCGAGAGCACGCGGATCGCATGAGCACGATGCTGGGCGGAACGCGACCCGTCCCCCTTCGGTGAGGGCGTTCGTCGTCGGTGACGGCCAGCGCGCTGGCGCGCGCGAGTGGCCCGCCCCGGAGGTGGCGCTCGACGAGGTAGTGGTGCGACCGTTGCTCGTGGGTCTCTGCGGCACCGATCTCGAACTGATCGACGCGACAATTGATCCCGCCTACGTCCGCTATCCCCTCGTGCTGGGCCACGAGTGGGTCGGCCGACTCGAGCGTGAGGTCACGGCCGTCGGGCCCGCGGGCGCGCTCGTGGTCGTCGAGGGAGTCGTGCCGGACGGGGTGTGCGCGGCCTGCCGGCGAGGGGAGAGCAACCTCTGTTCGCGCTACGACGAAATTGGATTCACCCGTCCGGGCGCCCTCGCCGAGTTGGTGAGCGTCCCCGCATTTTTGGTCCATCGAATCGATGACGCCGTCGCGCTCGAAGACGCGGTACTGGTGGAGCCGATGGCCGTTGTCTGGCGAGCGCTGACGCGAGTACCCCTGCGCGAAGGGCTTCGCGTGGCGGTCGTTGGTGACGGTACCGTCGCGCTGCTCGCCGTGCACCTCGTGCAATCCTTCTCGCCCACCACCACGGTGGTGATCGGACGCCGCGACGAGCAAGCCGAACTCGCGCGCCAGGCGGGGGCCGATGAGTTCGTCACGACGACGCCGCAGGACTTCGACCTCGTCATCGAAGCGGCGGGCACCGCCGATGCGGTAACGACCGCGCTGCACCACTGCGCGCGCGGGGGCATGGTGATCCTGCTCGGTCTGCCGACTCACGGCACCACCGTGAACTTCGCGCCCGACGACCTCGTCAACAACGATCAGATCATCCAGGGCAGTTTCTCCTACACCCGGGCTGCCTTCAGCGACGTCGTCGATCGCCTCAACGCAGGAACTCTGCGGCCCGGCTTCCTCGTGACGCACCGGTTCTCCTTTGACGACGTTGACACCGCGGTCGCAACGTTGCGCGGTGGCGTAACGCACGAACCCCGTGGCAAGGTCACGATCGACCTCGAGCGCTAGCTCCAGCGGCCGCCGACACCGACGCGCGTCTCTTCGATCTCGCCGCCAACGAGTTCGACCCGATAGGCCGCCGGTCCGGTGTCCGGGTCAACGGCGAAATCCGCAACGACGCTCGTCGGTTCGGTGCCCTCGTACCAGATGCCCACGCGGTCATCGGTCGCGAAGGCGAGCGGCGCGAGGGTGCCGTCTTTGATGAGTTGATGAAGCAACGGCCGGCGCTGTTCCTCGCTGTCGTAGTGCACGCCATTCGCGTAGGGCAAGAAACCCAGCGCGTTGGTGACGGGCCGCAGCGTCGGACCAAATGAGTCGGTCGTGCCGCCTAAGTGCCAACAGAGACTGCCCGCGGAGACGCCGCCGAGGATGACGCCGTGCTCCCAGGCCTCTCGCATCGCGACGTCGACGCCGTGGAGACGCCAGAGCGCCAGGAGATTCGCGACGGAACCCCCGCCGACCCACACGAGGTCGCTTCCGCCGAGTCGTTCAATGGGATCGGCCGACGGCTGTAAGAAGAGCTTGAGTTCCGTCACGTCACAGCCCGCTGCGTTGAAGGCTTCGTAGAGGAGGTTGTAAAAGAGCATGGAGTCACCGCTCGCGGTCTCGACAAGACAGACTCGTGGTCGATCCTTCTTGGTGGCGGCCAGCGCGTCAAGGACCATCTGGCCCGCTCGCCAGGTCATCTGCACCGGGCCCGGCACCATGCCACCCGAGGTCGCGAGAATTCGAGGAGTCGTCATCCGACCTTTCTACTTCAGCGCCGCGACTCCGAGAGGATGTCTAGGATTCCCAGTGCCACGCTCAGACGTGTGAAGGAGACCCATGACCACCAAAGTCGCGACGTTGGATGAGTTAATCGATGAACTCGTCTCATCCTTTCCCCCCGAAACGACGGACCCCGTCACGTTCCTCGGCGAGCAGTTTGATCGGGGGCTGGCGTGGGTGCACTTTCCGCTCGGCAACGGAGGACTCGGTCTCTCGCCGGCCGAGCAGACGCACGCGCTGAACCGTTTAGCGAAACTCCACGCACCGACCGCCGTGTTTCGCAATGTCATCGGCTACGGCATGGTCGCCCCGACGATCGTCATCCACGGCACCGAGGAACAAAAGGAGCGCTTCCTGCGGCCACTCTTCACGGGTGAGGAGATCTGGTGTCAACTCTTCTCCGAACCGGGTTCGGGATCGGACGTCGCGTCACTCGCCACGAGGGCAGAGCGCGACGGCGACGAGTGGGTACTCAACGGGCAAAAAGTCTGGACGACGTTGGCGCACATCGCCGCCTACGGACTGATCATTGCTCGAACCAATCCCGACGTTCCCAAGCACAAGGGGATCACCGCGTTCTTGGTGGACATGCACGCGCCCGGCACGGAGGTGCTCCCGCTCTACCAGGTGACCGGCGAGGCGGAGTTCAATGAGTGCTTCTTCACCGACGTGCGCGTGCCCGACTCGCGCCGTCTCGGTGGCGTGGGTGAGGGATGGAACGTCTCACTCACCACCTTGATGAACGAACGGGTGTCGATCGGTGGCACGGTACCCCCAAGAGACTCAGGGCTGATCGGCGAGGCGCTCAAGATCTGGCGAGCGCGCTGGGCGACGAGGTCCGACGCGCACGCCATCGCGGTGCGAGCGGAACTGATGCAAGCCTGGGTGCGCAACGAAGTCGGTCGGTTGACGAACTGGCGGGCCAGCGACCTGCGCAAAGCGGGCACCCCGGGGCCCGAGGGTTCCGTCGCGAAGTTGGCCTTCGCCGAGGAGAACCAGCGCACCAGCGAGCTGTGCGTGAACCTGCTCGGATCAGAGGGCATGCTGTACGGCTCGACGTACCCCCAGATTCGTCCCACCGAGTCGGCAATGACCGGTGGCGATATGCGCAAGGCCTTTTTGCGCATGCGCGCCAACTCCATCGAAGGCGGCACGAGTGAGGTGATGCGCAACATCTTGGGTGAGCGAGTCCTCGGACTCGCGGGCGAACCGCGCAACGACAAAGACGTGGCGTGGAAGGAAGTTCCGCGAAGCTAGTCCTCGAGTTTCTCGTGGCCAACTGGTCGCCGCGGGCTCACTCGAAGTTCGGGCCTTCGGTCCTCGTGCGTTTGAGTTCGTAAAAGCCGGGTGTACTCGCGACGAGCATGACGCCATCGAAGAGACGACCGGCGGCCTCCCCCTTGGGTGCGGGCGTGACCACGGGTCCAAAGAACGCCACGTCGCCCACGTGGATGACCGGCGTACCGACGTCGAAGCCGACGGGGTCCATGCCCTGGTGGTGGCTCTTGATCAGTGCGTCATCGAACTCGGTGCTCGTGGCGGCCTCGGCGAGGTCCGACTCCAGGCCGACGTCGGCCAGGGCCTCGACGATCACTTTGTTGAAGTCCTTTTCGCCGTTCACGTGATGACGAGTGCCCATCGCGCTGTAGAGCGGTTCGAGCACTTCGTTGCCGTGACGCTGCTCGGCCGCGATGAGGACGCGCACGGGTCCCCAGGCTTTTTGAAGCAACGCCCGATACTTCTCATCGAGGTCTCGTCCTTCGTTGAGCACCGCCAAGCTCATCACGTGAAAGTCCACGTCGAAGTCGCGTACCTTCGCCGCTTCTAAGAGCCAGCGCGAGGTCATCCACGCCCAGGGACAGGCGGGGTCCACCCAGAGATCGACGTGTTCGTTCATGTGCGTTCCTTATTGGTTGGCGTGTGCTGCTAACACAGTAATTACCGCGTTGGTCACGCCAACCGCCGTGGGCAGGTCCAGCATCTCGTCAATCGCGTGCGCGTTGGCCTGGGGCCCACCGACTCCCGTCGCGACGAACTGCACGCCGGGATAACGCCGGCCCAGTGAGGCCAGAAAGGGAATCGATCCACCCTCACCGGTGTAGCCAACCGGTCGACCAAACGCGTCGAGCGACGCCGCGTCGAGCGCGGCGGTGAGCCACGGCGCGAAGGTCGGTGCCGACCACCCGTCACCGTCACTGCGTACCGTGACTTCGACCTGCGCGTTCGACGGTGGATCGGCACTGAGGATGCGCAGTACCTCGTCGCTGGCCGCCGCGGTGTCGGTCAGTGGAGGGATTCGAAAGGACAACACCGCGGTCGTGAAGGCGCGCAGCACGTTGCCGGCGATGTCGGGTAAGGGAATGCCGCTCATGCCGATCACCGACAACGTCGGGTGCCACGTTCGCTGAATGAGACGATCTTCGGCGCTACGCCCCATGAGTTCAAGACCCGCGACCGTCGGCAACTCCTTGGCGATGACGTCGCCGAACTCCGCGGCCAGGTCGTGGGCGGAGCGCATCTCGGCTTCAGGAATCGTGACGTGCATCGACTCAACGAGCACCGTGCCCGTCGTCGCGTCCTCGACGCGGTCGAGGAGTTGGCGCAAGAGGCGAAACGACGAGGGCACGACGCCACTCGCCGATCCACTGTGTTGGCTCTGCTCGAGGACGCGAACGGTGAGCTCGACGTTGATCAGACCGCGTAGCGACGTCGTTACCCACAGTCGGTCGTAAGTGAGCGCTCCCGAGTCGAGACAGATGAGCAGTTCCACCGCACCGAGGTGATCGGCGAGGGCGTCGAGGTAGGCCTCGAGGTCGGGACTGCCGCTCTCCTCACTCGCCTCGATTAACACCACGCACCGAGCGTGCGCGATGCCGTTCGCCTCCATGGCCTCGATGGCGCTCAGCGCGGAAAAGATGGCGTACCCGTCGTCCGACACCCCTCTGGCAAAGAGACGGTCGCCCCGTCGCACCGGAATGAAGGGATCGAGACCCGCCGACCAGTCGCCCAGTGGTGGCTGTTTGTCGAGGTGACCGTAGAGCACGACGGTGCCTCCGTCGCCAGCCGTCGAGTCGACGGTCACCACGAGGGTGGGCGTCCGTCCTTCCAGACGGTGAATCGTCACGTCCACGTTCGCCAGTGCTCGCGTCGAGGCCCAGCCGGCGAGGAGCTGCGCCGCGGCCTCGAGGTAGCCATGTTCCACCCACTCGGCGTCAAAGTCGGGTGACAACGAGGGGATGGTGGCGAACTCCATCAACGTGGTCAGGGCGTCGCGTTCGAAGTCCTCGAGAGAGATCAGTGGCATAGGGGCGAGATTACTGGCCGCGCGAGAGGTGCACGGCCTGCCAGCAGTACCACGCGACGTCGGAGCGAACCCCGGTGAAGGCGTCGCCCTCAGCTCGGAGGTCGCCCTCGCTGATCATCTCCTCGAGTCCGTGGATCAGCGTCCAACCGTGACGAACACCCAAGTCGCCCGCCGGCCACACATCGTGTCGGGCGAGGGTGTGCATGAGATACATCTGTGCCGTCCAGGGACCGATGCCGCGTACCGCGACGACGTCGGTGAGCACTTCGTGGTCACTCATTCGACCGTGTTGAGCGAGTCGGATGCGACCATCACGACTGCGCTCGGCGAGGTCGAGCATGGCGGCCGCCTTGGCGTTCGAGAGTCCGACGCCGCGAAGGTTCGCGTGGCCGGCGGCGTTGATCGACTCGGGACTTACTAATCCGTCACAGAGGTCGATCACGCGTTGGTGAATCGTGTTGGCGGCCTTGGTGGCGAGCAGTTGGTACGTGATGGAGCGAGCGAGGTAGGAGAAACGATCGCTCACCGGCGCGCTTCGTCGAGCGGGCGGTGGGCCGATCGCTCGCACTACCTTCCTAAAGGCCGGATCAGTTTTCACGATCGTCGCAGCACGTTCTCGTGGCGTCAGTGGCGCGGGCATGCTGTGACTATTGCAGGAAAAGGTGACGGGCGCGGTGCAGCGTACCGGGGTCGCTACGCCGACGCTGAGGACTTGGGGAGGTACACCCCTTCTGGGGTATTGGTCGCGTTGGCGACGACGTCGACGAGAAGTGCGTGTATCGCTCGTACCGGTGCAGCGGGGAAGCCGAATCGCCGACTCGCGAGCACGACGCGGCGTTTGGCGATGTTTTCAATCGGCAGCGCCACGAAGTTGGCGCGCAGATGAGGGGAGAGCATCGTCGCGGGGAGGATCGAGGGACCGTGCCCATCAAAGGTCATCGAGGCGATCGTGCGTAGTCCGTCGAGTTCGACGAGCGGGTGCAGTTCGATCCCCGCCAGGCGCGCCGCGTCGTCGATCTCGCGACGAATGGGCGTGCCGCGCATCGGCAACAGGATGTCGTACTCCGCCAAGAGAGAGAAGGGGAGTGGGCCGGGCATCGCGGCGAGGGGGTGGTCGCGCGCGGCGATGACCACGAGGTCCTCGGTGAAGAGATCGACTTCGGCGAGTTCGTCGGCCATGACGGGCCACGCGAGCACCGCGAGATCGAGTTGTCCGTTGATCAGTCGTGGTTCCAAGGCGGAGTTCGTCCCCTCGCTGATGCGCAGGTTGATCTTGGCGTAGCGCTCGCGCAACGTCTCGAGCAACAGTGGCACGATCCAACGGCCCGCCGTGCCGATCATGCCCAACGTGACTTGACCCCGGATGTCCGCATTGAGTTCGGACACGTCCGACGCGATAGCGCGCAGTTCGACGAGAATGCGCCGAGCGCGCTCGACGACGATCTCCCCGGATTCGGTCAACGTTCCCGTCGCGCGATTGACGAGCTCGGTGCCGAGTTCGCCTTCCAGTCGAGCAACGCGATTGGAGATATTTGACTGCACGGTCCCGAGCGCCTCAGCGGCGCTGGAGAACGTCCCGTGCTCGGCGATGCCGACCAGGGCTTCTAATTGGCGGATTTCCATGTATCGACTATACAGATGGAAAGTATCTGCGGTATTCGCTTGAAAGATACGGTTCGACTCGACATACTTAGTGGAGCCTGCTTTACTCAAACCCCCCCTTGAGTGATCCAAAGGTTTTGCAGAAGGGCCAACCACCCCCCGGTTGGCCCTTCTGCCTTTTTGTGGCTTGTAGCGTTGGCCCAATGCCACCACGGTCTTCTCCTCGCGACATGGTCGCCGAGAGAGCCGTAAAAACGGTCAATCTGCTCGCTCGGTGGACGGCTCGGGGCTCCGGCACGGTCAGTGGGGGGCGGGTGGGACTCGCGGTGTCGCCCAGACTCCTGACGACCCTGTCGCGGGGGCGCGAGGTGATCTTGGTGAGTGGCACCAACGGCAAGACGACCACCACGGCGATGATTGCCGCCGGCTGGGCGAGGCCGGTCGCCACCAATTCGACCGGCTCAAACATGCCCGCCGGGCACGTCGCCGCGCTGGTCGCCTCGAAGAACGCGGCGGTGGTCTTAGAAGTCGATGAGGCGTGGCTGGGTGAGGTGACCTCCTCGACGGATGCCGGGGTCGTGGTGCTCTTGAACCTCTCGCGGGATCAATTGGACCGCGCGAATGAGGTCCGACGGATCGCTGAACGCTGGCGACTGTTGTTTGCTGCGGCGCCGACGGTGAGAGTGGTGGCGAACGCCAACGATCCCCTCGTGGTGTTCGCGGCCGAAGTTGCGGCGCACGTCGCATGGTGCGACGTGCCAACTCCCTGGACCAGTGACGCCGTGTCGTGTCCGCACTGCACGCTGCCCCTGCATTTTTCGGAGTCCTCGTGGTGGAGCGACTGCGGCTTCAAGAAGCCAACGGACATCGCCACCACGCTCGGCGACGACGTGGTGGTGCGCGGCGCAACCGTTACCCTCGCGCTCCAGATGCCCGGTGAGTTCAACCGAATCAACGCCGCTATGGCGCTCACGGCGCTGGACGAGCTCGGCGTCGACCTCAACGTGGCAGTAGCACGCATCAACGCCCTCACGAGTGTGGCCGGTCGATTCAGCGTGCGCTGCTGGCGTGGTCATCGCCTTCGCTTGTTGCTAGCGAAGAATCCCGCCGGATTCACCGCGATGTTGGACGCGCTCGAGCCGGACACCGCAGACGTGTGGCTCGCCATCAACGCGCGCGTCGCGGACGGTCACGACCCGTCGTGGCTCTACGACGTTCCTTTTGAAGTCCTTCGGGGACGACGTGTTTACTGCTTCGGTGATCGAAGGCTAGACCTGGCGACTCGGCTCGATTACGCGGGGGTTGAGCACGTCGTCGCCGACGAAGAGTCAGCTATCCCGAGTAGCGAGGCCGTGGTGAACGTCGTGGCGAACTACACCGCGTTCCAGGACTGGCGCGAGAGGTCGAGCGCGTGTTGAGCGTGGCGCTGGTGTACCCCGAGCTGCTGGGCACCTACGGCGACGGGGGCAACGCGGTGGTGTTGGTCGAACGCGCGCGGCGACGTGGTATCGACGCCGAGGTGCTTCGCGTGGGGATCGACGACGCGATGCCCAATGCCGCGGTCTATCTCCTCGGTGGGGGAGAAGACGGTCCGCAGCGACTCGGCGCGGACTTACTGAGGGCCTCGTCATTCGGCGCCCGCGTAGGCGATGGAGCCTTTGTGGTCGCGGTCTGCGCCGGTTTGCAGTTGCTCGGGCGCACCTTCGCGGTCGAGGGCGACGACGAGTACGAGGGGCTCGGACTGATCGACGCGCAGACGCGCCGTGGGGAGCGTCGCGCCGTGGGTGAGCTCGTGGTGGAGGTCGATGGGCGCACGCTGGTGGGCTTTGAAAACCACGGCGGTCGCACGACGCTCGGCGATTCGGTGCAACCGCTCGGGGTCGTGCGTCGCGGAGTTGGCAACGAGGGCACGGTGGACGGGTTTCGCGCACCGAGGATCTGGGCGAGTTACGCGCACGGTCCGTTACTGGCGATGAACCCGTGGTTCGCTGATCTGGTGCTCGAGCAGGTGCTCGGCGTCTCGCTCGAACCACTCGAGACGTCGGCTGATCTGCTCTACGCCGAGCGAGTTCGAACGCTGGTCGGCTAAAGGTCCTCGGCCCGCACGCCGTAGGTCGCGTCGCCGCTGACCGCACGGCCGAGTTCGGCGACCGCATTTTCGATGCGCACGTTGAAGTGGCGCATGTTCTCATCCGCCCCACAGCGCAGCGGCGTCCCAAAGGTGATGATGACGTGATGGCGACGCTGGCTCGGTGCGTCGACGTAGATGGGGGCCTTAGCGTACTTCGGGCCCTTGAGGAAGCCCGATTCGTGGATGTAGGTGGGGATCACGGTGGCTTTGGATCGTTCGGCGAGATAGGCGGCGCCGCCCTTGAACTCTTGGAGCTGTCCGTCGGGCGTGCGTCCGCCCTCGGGGTAGATGACGAGATTCCAATCGTCTTCCACGAGTTCGAGGGCGAGTTGAGCGCTTCGGCGGTTGACCTTCAAGCGGTCGACGGGTATCGCATTGAAGTAGATCACCGTTCGAATGGCTTGGCCGTAGTGCATGAAGAAACTGTCCATCGCCGCCGCCACGACGGTGCGACGACGCTCCTTCACCGGCAGCGCGGACAAGAGCAAAATCGTGTCGGCGTGGCTCGTGTGATTCGCCACGAAGATGAAGGGTCGTTGGCCATCAACGTGTTCGACCCCGCGTACTTCGAGCGTCGTGAGGAATCGCGCGTACGGCACCATAAAGCCGCCCTGAATGACTTGACGCAGCGACCGCGCGCTGTAGCCGCGAGCCCACTTCGTTGGAAAGTCCATGCCGAGTTTGGTCATGACCTAACGGCGTTTACGAGGTGGCTTCTTGGGCGTGTAGCGCTTCGAGGCGGTGGGCGGCGTTGCTACTTTGCTGGTCACCTCGGTGCTGGTACGCGCGATCGTGGCGCTCGGCGCCCGGCCTTCCCTTTTCGCGGTGGCGCCATCGCGTGCGATTCGATTGGTAGCGAACATGCTCGCGACGCCGTACTTCTGCAAGCGGTAGGCCCGCAGGATCAGCCACACGCCCAGGAACAAAAAGACGACGCCCGCGCCGAGACCGAGTCCTAGACCCAGGAAGACCGCAAAACACGCCACGCCCGCTCGCTTACGACGAATCGTGAAGTACAACAGCAGCACCGCCACGACGAAGACGAAAAAGAATCGGACCTCCCAGTAACTGCGCGCGTGATGATTAATGTGCTCGCACACGGTTTGGAAATGTACCGGGTAGCTCTTCGGACAGGACGTCCCCTTGACGTAGGCCTTGGTCGTGGTAACTGCGATGTTGCGCGCCCAATCAAGCGCCGTGATTACGGCGAAAATGAGCGCGATGCCGACCGCGACCAGACTGATTCGGTACTCGATTCGATCGAGGCCGAGGACGACTTCGCGTGGCGCCACTGAAGGCTTTTTGCTTCGACCAAATCTCGAAAGACGTGATGACGTCGAGTTGGTGTTATCTGGCACGGATGAAGGCTACAACGGGTTGCGAAAGCGGTGAAGACCCTGAGCCGGTAGCATTACGAACCCAGGGCGCTTAGCTCAGTTGGTTAGAGCGCAGCCTTCACACGGCTGAGGTCGAGGGTTCGAGTCCCCCAGCGCCCACTCTGGGGCAGCGCAACAGTCGTGCGTTGATACTCGAAAGTGTCAGCGCTCCAACCCTCGATCTTCACGGTCCTTCGTGCGTGAACGTTCGAGCACCTGACGAAGAATCGGGAGTACGGCGCGATCTTTTTCCCGGCCCGGCCGGCGTAATCCTCACTCGTGATTCGCGGCCCGCGTCACGATCTCGCCGGGACAATCTCATATAGTGCTTGCAGTTCACTGTCACCTTGGGGGTAACGCCATGACCGTACGAGTCGACCTCAACATCTCGCTCGATGGTTTCGGCACTACCGAGGGTGGCACGCCGGATAACCCAATGGGGGAGGACTGGAACAAACTCACCGCGGCGTACGTTGCCACGCGCACGTTTCGCGAGCGGGTCTTTCACGACACTTCGGGCGCCGGCACCACTGGCGTTGACGATCGATACGCCGCGGCGTACTTCGAAGGGGTCGGCGCCGAGGTCATGGGCGCCGGCATGTTCGGGTTCCACAACTTCCCCGATGAGCCTGACTGGAAAGGCTGGTGGGGCGACGAGCCACCGTTTCGCGTGCCGGTCTTCGTGCTGACCCACCGCACTCGCGACTCGATCGATATGAGCGGTGGCACGACGTTTCATTTCGTGACTTTGACGCCGCAGGAGGTCCTCGAGCGCGCGGTCGATGTCGCCGACGGGAAGGACGTACGAGTCGGAGGCGGCATCCGCACCGTGCGCGACTTCCTCAAAGCTGGTCTCGTTGATCAGCTACACGTGGCAATCGCACCCATCCTGCTCGGTCGCGGCATCAACCTGTGGAGCGACCTTCGCGGGTTCGAGAGTGGCTTTGACGTGACGACCGAGACGGCCGAAAGCGGCACGGTCCACGTCACGTTTGCTCGGCCCTCGTAGGTTGGCCGTTCAGTAGTCGGTCCCGCACGACAGGGGAATGCACAGCACCGTTGTGAGGTCGTCGCACCTGGTTGCGTCACGACGCCGATGGCGTAGCTCATGAGGGCGAAGCCTGGAATTGTCGACGAATTGTTTGGAATACGAATGGCTTGAGTCCTGCACCCGTAAGGTCGTAATGGGTCTTTCAAACGTCCGTTCGGCGGTGTTTCATTTTGAAGGCCCGATTGGACTCCCACCGGTGGCAGTCCGTCGAGGTTCAGTTCGATGGCTATTGCTCATGGAAGATGGCGATCTATCCCCGCCGGGGACCGACGTCGCATCGATGACAACGAAGGCCAGGAATCTCTTATGTTTCGTACACGAAGCAGCAAAATTACGGTAGCGGTAGTGGTCGCGTTGGCCATCGGAGGTGCCGCGTACGCCTTTACGGCCTCGAACACCGTGCCACTGTCAACGGCCGGCGCCGGGACCGGGGCCGTGTCGGGTTACACCGTCACGAACCTGCACTACGTCCTCGACGCCACTACCCCCGCCAACATCGACTCGCTCACCTTCACCATCAGTCCCGTCGTGCCGAGCACGGGGACCGGCAAAGTGGTGATCTCGGCGGCGTTGAGCACGGGGGGTCCGACGAACTACGCGTGCACTACCGATTCGACCGGCGCGAGTGTCACCTGCGCGACGACCAGCCCGCAGTTAACCGCCGCCCTGCTCACCGGCGTGACGGTCGTTGCGGCCCAGTAGAGAGTCCTCCCACACCGCTCGGCTGAAGTGTCTCTCGTCTCGTTGGGAAGAGCGCGATTGCCAGGCCGATGGGGTTAAGAGGAGACCCGATGCGAATCCGCTTTGGAACAGTCGTGCTCGCGCTGGTGGTCGCCCAATTGGCCATCGTTGCGTGGATCTTCTTCGCCCCCACCAACCTGGGTGGTTCCTCGACCTACGCGGTCACGTCGGGCATCAGCATGCAGCCACTCCTGTACAAGAACGATCTGGCCATCGTTCGAGCCCAGAGTACGTACCGGGTCGGCGAGGTCGTGTTGTACCACAGCGCCGTGCTGGGCGAGCCCGTGCTGCACCGCATCATCTTGATTCAAAACGGTCAGTACTACTTCAAAGGTGACAACAACGACTTCGTCGATCCGGGCTACGCGACTCGATCGGAATTGGTGGGCGCGCTCTGGGTGCACGTCCCCGAAGTGGGGGCTGCGATCATCTGGCTCGGCCGTCCGCTTCACGCGGGGCTGCTCGCGGGAACGGCCGCGATGTTTCTCGTGCTCGCGGGCGCCGCGCCGCGCCGTCGTCGGCGCAGGCGACACGGCGTGGCGACACTCGCGTCGTCGAGCGCGAAGGGAACCAGCGTTCAAGCCTCCTCCGCGCCCCGATTCGCGGAGCGGCGCGGGGCGACGTCGTCACCGTCGAACGGCGATCGGCGGCGCGCACCGCAGAACGCCGGGCAGCAGAGGTTCCGCTCTGGTCCGGCCCGCGATCGCCGGTCAGGCATTGACATGACCCCCCAACAACTCGCGCACCGTCAGTTACCGAGATTCAGCGATGGACCAGTCGCCAGCCTCATCGCTATCGCGGCGGCGCTGACCCTGGCCGTGTTGTGCGTGGCGGTGGGATTTAGTCGACCTCTCCACCGCGAGGTGCCCCTCGCAAGTGCCTACGAGCAAACGGGTCGCTTCTCTTACTCCGCGCCCGTGAACGCACCCACGCCCGTCTATCCGACCGGATTCATCGAGAGTGGCCAACCCATCTATCCCGGCCTCGTCTCCTCGGTAACCCTGAAATTTCGCTACGTCTTCAAGTCGTCGTTGCCGCACCACGTCCACGGAACCGTTGAGTTCAAAGCGTTGTTGCTCTCTGGTGACAACACCTGGAAAGAACTCTCGACAATTCAATCCCCGGTCGCCTTCACCGGCAACGAAGTCAAGGTGACCAGCACGCTCAAACTCAAGGGGCTCTACTCCCTCATCGACAAGGTGTCGACGCAAACCGACGTGGCGGGCGAGAGTTACTCGGCCGATATCGAGCCTGTGGTTCACGTGAGCGGGCAGGTGGGTGGACAGGCAATCAACGAGACGTTTGCGCCAATCCTTCCATTCATAGTGACCGAGAACGTGATCACCTTGAACGTCACGGCGCCCGTAGCTCCACCCGGTGCGACCTACACCGTGCCAACGGTGGGCTCTGAAACAACGTCCACGCTCAATCCGGTGCAGTTCGAGAGTATTCCCCACCAGGTGGCCAACGTCGTGCCCGTTGCCAAGTACCAGATCAGCGTGCCACTCATTCGCCTGCTCGGCTGGGTGTTCGCGGCATGCTTTCTCCTCCTGCTCGGCCTGCACGAACTGTTCCGGCGTCGCCACACCGCGCGCAGTGACGAGGAGATTCTGGCGGCACGGCGCCACGCGTTGCTGGTGCCGGTTCGCTCCTTCGACGACGCCCGAGGGCGAACCCCGATTGCCATCGCCGACTTCGACCACCTCGCGGAACTGGCCGTCTTCTTGGAACGCCCGATACTTTACGAGGTGGATGGCGGTCAGCGAACCTACGTCGTTGACGACGATCTGCAGCGCTACATCTTCCTGCACGCCGACGATGAACCACTTCAAACAGCGATGCCAAAACCTTCGGATGACACTCCCGTAGAGCCGCGACAGCCGCTGGTTGTCGCCAGCGCTACGAACCAGCCCGTGCGGGCCACTTTCGCCGCACGCGATCCAGATCGCTCTCGGGGATGGCTTTTCGCGCGCGTGGCCGCCAGTCTCGTGGTGGTGGTCATCGCCGCGTCACTCGTCGTGAGCTTCACCGCGAGCAACACGGTCCCGGCGAGCACCGCCGGCGCAACGAACCAGCACCGACTCATCCCCCAGCTGGAGCCCGCCGGGTGCGCCTCGCTGAGCCTCACCACGTTGGTAGAGGGATCGGGCACGTTCTCCAACAGTGCCTCCAACGTGCTGCTCCTCGGCAGCAGCGGTGCCGACACGATCACCGACACCGGCAGTGGGAACTGCATCGTGTCGGGTGGCGGGAGCAACACCATCACCGGCACGGCCAGCGACATCTGCATCAGTGGTCCCACCTTGAACGTTGCGGCGCCGTGCCCCGTCTCCAACGGCGTCACGGCCACCCCGACCAGCCAGACCTTCAGCAACAACTCGGGAGGACAAGAGGACGTGGTACTCACCAACAAGTATTCCATCACCGCCATGACCATCGTGATCAAAGTCGCCCAAACGTCGGGCGTCACCTACAGCAGCGAATCGAACAGCTTCCCCGGGGGCGTGGTTACCCAGAGCTCGACAACTTCCGGTGGTGTCATTACCTACACGACCGTACTGAACTCGGGACAGGTCATCGCCGCGGGTTACTCGAACGGTGAGGTCTACGCTCAGTACAGCGACAACGGGACCGTTCACAATCAAGGTGGCGACACCTGGAGCGTGACGACCACTTCGAACGGGAAGACGTCAACGGTCACTGGCTCGTTCTAATCGGTCTCGTTGGTCGCTAGTGGGGACACGAGTTACGACGTGCTCACCGAGTCAAGGTGGCCCGTGGTGCCACTACCTCATTTATCGACTCTCGAGCGAGGGACCGTCACAAAAAACGAAAAGTCAAGTAACCCTTCGTTGTGGTAAGGCTCGACCCTCTACCGGTGTCACACCAACTACATTGCCAGCGCGACAAGCGTTGAAACTCTCGTGGTACGCGAAGTCGCGAGACGAGATCGGTGCGAGAGGAAGTTGGATGAGGATACTTTCGACCAGACAGTCCTTCGACGGCGCGACGGTGGTGGGAGTGGCGCCTCGGTAACTCAGTCCGAACGACACGACGTCGTTCGATCCGATGGCGAGGAGTTTTGGGGTGACGGAGGCATACGCCGACGTCCGGTGGACGACCTTCACGCGCGCGTCGAGCCGCGAGGCGGTGAAGAACGTGAGATCTGGGTAGCCATACATCCCGCACTCGGTGAGGCCGGTGTTCTTTAACTTGAACGCCTCAAGTCGCTGTCCGCGCACCTCTCCTAACTGTTGCGCCGTGACCTTCACATTGTTGGCGGTGCACGCCTGGAGGGCGGGGGGACTCGCGAGCACCGGTGAGGACACGAGAGGGCTCCACGTCAAGCCGACAATGACCATCATTAGCACTGCACCAAATCGTGCCAGCCGTCTCCCGCTCAGGGTCATGGCCCGATTCTAAAGATTTGTGACGCCGGCGCAAGAGCGCCTCAGGCGGGCCGGAGCTCGTGATCGTCGAGTTCGCGCGGCACGTGCGTCGCTGCTCGAGGTCGCTCCGAAATGTCGATCAGGTCGGTGTGCGAGCGGGGGAGTAGTAGTGCAGGACAACACCGGATCCGTAGACGTACGTGTCGGTGAGTTTCAGTTCGAGTCGCTCACTCAAGCCCCCCATGGTCCGTTTTCCGCTACCCAAAAGCACCGGGACGTTGTATGTCTTTTCGATGACGAACGCTTCGTGAGCGGTGCTGAATTGAGTCATGATTTCTCCTCTCCGGTGGCGACGTCGGCTAGTACATCGCCCAATTGGTTTAAGCGGTCTTCCCAGCCCCGACGGCGATCGGCCATCCACCGCTCAGCGGCGGTCATCGCGGAGGGTTCGATCCGGCACATCCGAGTGCGGCCAACTTTCTTGGTCTTCACGAGTCCGCACGCCTCGAGAACCTGCACGTGTTGGACGACAGCGGCGAGCGACATGTCAAGGGGCTCCGCCAGTTGGCTGATTGAAGCGGGCCCCTCGGTGAGCCGTTCGACCATTGAGCGTCTGCTCTTGTCGGCGAGCGCTTGGAACGTCCTATCAAGGTCAATCGTTTGGTCAAGCATGTGCTTTAGTATAGGCGCTCGATAGGAAATGGTCAAGCAACTGCTTGCCTATGGTGCATTTAGATTCGGAGGCACCCTAGAGAGCATCAAAGATGTGGAGGCACTGGGCGAGGGTATGTGACGTCTTCGACGCGAACGCACAAGTTCCTATGCATTCGTTGTTGACGTGCGTTACTGAGTTGGGACAATGGCGGGGGATCGTTTTGCGATCGTTCCGGTCCCTAGGAACGTGGTTGGCGAGGTGCGATCTAATCGTTCTGTCGAAGGATGAAATCGCGTTCCACTTCGTTGGCGGCGAGCTCGAAAGCGCGAGTCCTCGCCGCGTGTGCCTCATCACTGCGACCGAGTTGGTCAAGGAGGTAGGCCTTGACCGCTGGCAGGTACTGGTATCTGTTCAGTTGCCCGTCGTCCTCTAGGCCCACAACCACGTCGAGAGCGGCTTGGGGTCCTCGTGTCTTGGCGAGAGCGACGGCACGGTTGAGTTGCACAACGGGACTCGGCCACGCGAGCAGCAACTGATCGTATAGGCGAACTATCTCTCGCCAATCCACCTCGTCGTAAGTGGGCGCTTCGGCGTGAAGGAGGGCGATTGAAGCTTGCAAGGTGTACTGATCTGGGTGTTCTGCTTGCACGTGGCCGGCGATAAGTTCGCGGGCCTCGAGAATTGCTGCGTGGTCCCACGCCGATCGATCCTGTTCAGAGATTCGTTGCGAGCGACCATCCACAGAAAGCCGGGACGCTTGACGAGCGTCGTTCACGAGTAAGAGGGCGAGGAGCCCATCAACTTCGGCGCGTTCTGGCACCAATTCGTGCAGAAGAAGCGCTAGTCGCAGTGCCTCGCCGACCGTCTCCTTTTTCATGAGCTCCTCGCCGGTGGGCGCCGTGTGTCCGATGGTGAAGAGGAGGTAGATGACCCCGAGGACTGCACCGAGACGCCCGGGCAAGTCCGCTGGCCCCGGGACCTGAAACGGGATGCGAGCAATGGAGATTTTTTTCTTGGCGCGTGTCAACCGTGCCGACATCGTCGACTCGGACACGAGGAAGCAACGCGCGATATCGGTTGTGGTCATTCCGCACACCAGCCGAAGCGTCAGCGCCATCTGGGCTTCACTCGAAAGTGACGGGTGGCAACACATGAAGACCAGACGCATCGTGTCATCAGCCACGACGTCGCCTCCGCCCGTGTCGGCGGTGACGAGCTCGGCGTCGTCCCCCTCGCGGTGCTCGGGTTCGACGAGTAACTGCAGCTTCATTCGGTAAGTCGAGGCTCGTCGTAGGGAATCGAGCGCTCGTCGCTTGGCCGCCGTGGTGAGCCAGGCACCGGGATTCTTCGGCACGCCGTCACGCTCCCACGTGGTCAACGCCTCGGCGAAAGCGTCTTGAACGGCCTCCTCGGCGAGGTCGAGGTCGCGTGCCGTGCGAATCGTCGCCGCCAGCACACGTGCCCACTCCCGTTGGTAGGTGTCGGCAACTGCGCGTCGGGCTTCGTTTTCCATTACTCAGTGGAAGTGGGCCTCACAACGAAACCTTCGACGGGGCGAACTTCGACGCCACCACCCTGGTGGATGATCGGATTACGTCGCGCCTCGGTGAGTGCGGCGTCGAGGTCGGTCGCCTCGATCACGTAGAAACCCAGCACGACCTCCTTGGCCTCGATAAAGGGTCCATCGGTAATTCCGCCGGCCCGGATCGACGTCGCTGTCTCGTACGACTCGAGGGCGAACGCCGCGATCATGGTTCCACCTTCTTGCATCTCTTCGGAGTAACGGTCGTGTTCCTCACGTTCGGTTCCGTCGCCGTCTCCGACGAGATCGTCCCTATTGGCGTAGAGGAGGATTGCGTACTCGGTCATTGGTCTGACTCCTTGTTGCGGTGATGACACTTTGTCATGCTCATACGTCGAACGACGACGAGCAATTCGACACTTGTTGCGCTGAATTTCGTGAGGTGGCCGTCGTGGCGCCGCGTCGATGTGGCGGAGCCACCGCTCACCTCGTGGTGGTGGGTCAGAAAATACCTGATGAACGACGATGTGGCGTGAGTTCTCAACGACGACGAACCGAGTTGTTCGGTGTTGAGCGCCACGAGTATCGACGTCGTCCCACGTTGGCGTGGGGCAAGAGAGCTCGGGCGCGAGGGCGATGCCGTCGATTAGTGGGCGATGTCATGTCGCTGTATCGTTCGTGGCATGTCACCCATAGCCCGCATCGCTGGCGTCTCACTGGACTGCGCCGATCACCGAGAACTCGCGGCGTTCTACCAAGCGTTGCTCGACCTCGAGGTCGTCTACGAATCGGACGATTCCACCGTGCTGAAGGGTGATGGCATCTACGTCGCCACCCTCTTCATCGACGGATATCGACCGCCGGAGTGGCCCGAGGGATCGGTGCCAAAACAGATGCACTTCGAGATGGCCGTCGACGACCTCGACGTCGCCGAAGCGGCCGCGGTGAAGATCGGGGCGACCCGCGCGTCGTCGCAGGCATCACCGGAGTCATGGCGCGTGCTGTTCGATCCCGCGGGTCATCCGTTTTGCATCTCGACGATGTTCCAAGACGACTGATCATCGCGAGGGCGCACACGAGACCAAAGGTGATTCAGCCGTCGAAAGTCTTCTCGGCCATGCTCGGACGCCACGTGAGAGTGCACCGACGTCAAAAAGACTGAGCGGCGTGACCCATCTCGGGACACGCCGCTCAGTCTTTGGAGCAGATGATTACAGCAGTTGACCCGGGTTCGACGGGGGAGTCCCGAGGGCCAGTAGTGCGGCCGCACGAGTAGAGACCGCGGTACCGACGGTCTGCTCGTAGGTCAGGTGGGCCGTTTTGGCCGCCTGACCGGTGGTCGCTGCGGCCAACGACGCCGACAATGTGGACTGCGCAGTCGCGACCGTCGCGCGGAACGCCTCGTTGGCGGCCTGGATGCCGTCGACGTACGCCGTGCCGTTATAGCCCGCGGGCGGCGCTGGGGGATCGCCCGCCGCGGTGATCGCCGCGACGCGTACGTTCAACGCCGCTTCCGCCGACACCTCAAAGGCGGCAATCGCCGCTTGACGGTCCGCTTTGGTCGTCGAGGCAGCTAACGCGGCTTGGAGGGTGGAACGCGCAGCGCCGATTGACGTGTGAAACGTGGCGTTGATGGCTTTGATGCCCTGGACGTAGGTGACCCACGTCGCGCGCCACGTCGTCCACGGTGTTGACGCCGTGGCCGTGTTGCTCGTTGACGCCGTGGTTGAGGCGGCGAACGCCACTGCGGGAACGCTGACTCCCATGGCGGCGACGAGGGCGACGACCGCAAGGGACTTGGTTGCAATGCTCTTCATAAGTTCTCCTTTCACAAGAACAACGGTCACCGTAGAAAAGAGAATTGTGACGGTGATGTGAGATCACTGGGGAATCGCTTCGAGATTCTTTTGAGATTCTTGAGAAGGACGCGCGTTGCGCTGTCACTGAGGGCGTTGTGTGAACGTGTTGATTTAGAGGTCACCACGACGATGTAGCGGTCACTGACGAAGAGCGTGCCTTATGTAAGGGGGACCGCTCGCTCCGCGCGTGCCACTCGCCACGCGAGGAGCGAGCGTTCAGCTCGTGTGACCGTGCGCCTCGATCGAGACGGGTTCCCATTCGCGCCACAGGGCCAAGCGCGACTCGTAGTCGGCGGTCGCCAGAGCCAAGGGTCCGTCACCGAAGAAGATCCGTAGCGGTGGGCGGGCGGCGTCGACGACCGTCAATATGGCCGCACGAGTCGCGAAGGGATCCCCAGGGCTAGCCCCCCGGCGAGCCCGCAGGCGGGCGTTCTGCTCGCGAGCCTCGTCGTATGCGTCGATGGGCGTGGCGTGTTTGGCCGACGAGCCACCCCAGTCGGTGGCGTAGCCCCCCGGCTCGACGAGCGTCACGTTGATACCGAACGCTTCGACTTCACGAGCGAGGGCCTGGCTCAGTCCTTCAAGGGCCCACTTCGACGCGTGGTACATGCCGATGTTCGCGAAGGCTGTGATACCGCCGATGGAGGTCACCTGGATGATGTGACCGCTACCTTGGGCGCGGAGTTGGGGCAGGACCGCCTGGGTCACCCAGAGCGCGCCGAAGAGATTCGTCTCGATCTGCTCACGGGCCTCCGCCTCGGAGAGTTCCTCGACCATGCCGAACTGTCCGTAGCCCGCGTTATTGATGACCACGTCCAATCGCTCGAACCGCTTGATGGCCTGTTGTACGACCGTGGTGACGGCCGAGCGATCCGTGACGTCGAGGGCGAGGGGAAGAATCAGTTCGCCGTACGTCGCTTTGAGATCGGCGAGTGTTGCGACCTCACGAGCCGTTGCGACCACTTGATCGCCTCGATCGAGGGCCGCGATGGCCCATTCGCGGCCAAAACCGCGTGAACTTCCGGTAATGAACCAGGTCTTTTGGGTCACGAAGAATCCCTTTCGATCGATGGCGAGAGCCCTACAGCGCTCGCGTGCCGCGTCTCAGCGTACGGGTTGCGCGCGAGACATTCAACGTTTCGATAGAGCACCGCCGCGCGACGATTGCGCGGTGTCGTCGAAGAAACGAAGTGCCGGGAATTAGGCGGGTCCGTTTCCGGCCGCGTTGCACGCCCGCGGGTCCCACGGCTCAAGCGCCGGATTCACCGAGCTCGGAGGAGTGAAGTCACCATTGCCCCTCATGCCCGGTGGTACGTAGATGGTCGTCGTCGTCACCGATGATGCGATGGTGGTGGTCGTACCGGAATGCTTCTTGGGCGTCGTGCTCGTCGTGGTTGTCTTCGCCGCAGGCGCACTCACGCTGAGCCCCGTGCCCGTCTGAACGGTCACCTCTGCGCCGGTCGTGACTTCTTTGGGGTTGTAACCCAGAATCGCAGGTCCCTGGAGCGCCGCCAAGACCGCTTGGGCGGCGGCGAGTTGGGGGCTCTTCCAGTCGCCGTTGGCCGGCGGCGGCGAGCCACCGTACCAAACGACGGTCTCGCTCACGGGCCCGTCAGGGGTCACGTCACTGGTCGACACGACGTCGAAGCCGAGTCGGTGGAGCGGGTTTGCGACCACGGCGGCCTGATTAGTGACGCCCGTGCCGTTCTCGACCGTGACCTTGATGCTTGACGGCGTCGGGAGTTTCTGGCCCGTGAAGGAACTGTCGCCCGGGGCGACGTCGAAGACCTTGTTGACCGCCTCAACGCCATTGGGCTGCACGGGGAAGACGACGTCGCCGTAGTAGTAGCCCTGATAGAGCAGTGATCCAGTCTCGACGTCGGTCACCGGGTAGGTGAACTGGGGGACGTTGCCGATTTGAGTGTGGGCGAAGGTACGCGCCAGATGGACCATCTCGCCCTCGGAGAAACCGTTGTCGACGGTGAGGTCGGGCAACACGGCGGTGGCGATGCTCTGGTCGGTGAAGGGGTCGCTCAGCCCGCGCGCCGCGACCTTCGACGCCAACACTCGCAAGAACTCGTGCGTGCGGCGAATGCGCGCGAGGTCCGAGAGCGCTTCGTAGGGCCACGAGCGTGGATCGTGATTCGATGGATCGGGTTGAATCTGCAAATGTCGTGCGCGCACCACTTGGAGGGCGCGATAGCCGTCAAGGTCGTAGCAGCCCGTGCGCTCGATGTTGAGCCCGGACTCGGCGTCGAAGATGGGCACGGGGAAGTACATCTTCACTCCGCCGAGGGCGTTCACGACACTGGCGAAGGTGTCGAAGTTCAATTCGACGTAGTGGTTGATCGGGATACCAAAGTCTTCTTCGATCGCGCTGATGAGTTGGCTCGGTCCCTCGTAAAGCGCGGCGTCGATCTTGTTGGCGCCGATGATTCGCGCGTTGGGAACGAACAGGTCGCGCGGGATCGAGAGGAGCGAGACTGCGCCGGTGCTCGGCACGAGGTGCAAGATCATGTCGATGTCGCTGTTGACGCCGTTCACGCCATCGGCGCAGAGCCCGTAGGCGGGGTTCTGAACCTTGAGGGCGCAGCGACTCGTCGAGCCCACGAGCAAGATGTTGAGGGGAGCCCCCGCGTTACCACTCGATTGAATGGTCGTCACCTCGATCCGGTGGACCAGCGAACCGAGGTAGTAGTAGTCAGCCACGACGCCACCGACGACGAGGACGACTACGACGCCGACGGTAATGATCGATCGGCGTATCCACACTCGGCGTCTGTTGCGGGGGGCTCGTCGCCGCTTCGGCGACCGACGATCAACGGCGTCGCCCATCGCGACGAGGCGCTCGTGGTTTGCGATCTTCTTCTCGGAGCGCGCGTCACCGTTTCCTTCGGTTTCGAGCGGCACCGGTCAATTCTACTTCCGGCGCTGCGCCGGAGTCCCTACGGGACGTGGGTCAGTGTCGTCGAACCCACCAGAGGGAGAAGGCGAACAGCACTGCGGTGAGGACCAGGAAACTACCAAACTCCATCCACTGAAACGTCCAAAATCGGCTGACCGGTTGGTACGTCACGATCGTGCGCAAGTGAAAAGACGCCACGCACTTCTGCATGGCGTCGAGCATCGCGTGACTCGGCCCGCCGTGGATGATGGTTTCTCCACCGCCCACTCGCGCTGGCGGCGCAGGGAATTTGTTCGGGCATCGCCCCACACCCTCGAAGGACGCGCGGTCGAAGCCGAGGTTTCGAAAACTGATGTTGCCGTTGGATCCGACGCCCCCATGCTCGCCAATGACGACACCAGATTTGTTGATGAGTTGGTCCGTGACGATCCAGTCCGACTGTTGTGGGGTGGCTCGCACCACGACGCTGCCATTGCTGAAGAACGGCAGTGTGTATTTCGACACGAATCGCAGGGGCGCCAAAAAGTGCGGGCGAACGTTCTCGCTGAAGAAGAAGTGAACGGCGGCGTAACCGAAGAGGGTCACCGCCATGGCGGGCACTGTGCGACGCAGCACAGCGCCCGCGGCCACGCCGAGGGCGAAGGCGAAGGCGGCGTAGGCCACCGGAACGAGGTCGCGGGTGTCGAACGTGCTGAAGGGGAGGTTGTTCACGTGATCCCAAGGCCGCGACCACAGGGTCGCCATGAGGCTGAACAGTCCTATCGCGACGATGCCACCGATACCCGCGACGCAGATTTTCGCGGCGAACCACTTCGTACGGGTCTCGCTTTGGGTCCAGGCGAGTCGAAACGTGTCGTGTTCGTACTCGCGCGCCACCAGGGGAGCGCCGAGGAAGGCTCCGAGTAACGCTGGAAAGATGATGGAATCTTGGACGAGGTGCTCGTAGAAGTTGTAGTTGTTGAGAAACGCACCCTGCGTCGAGTTGCAGTCCCCGTGCATCGTGCAGGACTTCACGATCGTGTCGTAGACGTGAAAGAGATGGGGAGCCGTCACACCGAAAATCACGGCGAAGACCACCACGGCCCCGGCGAGGATGACGGCTTGCGCGCGGAACTGTCGCCAGGCGAGCCACATCATCGCGGGATCTCCGGCGCAGTTGCCGGGCCACCACCACGTTTCCCCTGACTCATGTACCCGAGCACCAGGTCGTCCAGCGACACCGCCTCGACGATCCACGCGGGGTCAGTGATTGGCCCGTCGGATCGAACGAGCAGCGTGGCCTGTCGCTCGGTGTAGCTCGAGTCGACGATCACTTGATTCTCTGGCGCCGCGGCGACGCCCTCGCGTGGGCCAACGAGACGGTGGTGCGACGCGAGTAATTCATCGACCTCTCCCGCTAGTTGCACGCGTGAGGAGATTAAAATGACCAGGTAGTCACACACCCGCTCGACGTCGGCGACCAGGTGTGATGAGAGGATCACGCTGACCTGGTGATCGGCCACGGTTTCCATAAGGATCTGCAGGAACTCCCTTCGAGCGAGTGGGTCCAATGCCGCGACCGGCTCGTCGAGGAGTAGGACGTCGGGTCGCTTGGCGATGGCCAAGGTGAGGGCGAGTTGCGCGCGCTGACCGCCTGAGAGCTTGCCGGCGCGGCGAGTGAGGTCGAGACCCAATTGCGCAATGCGACGCTGGGCCAGCGAATGGTCCCAACCGGGGTTGGTGTGGGCGCCAAAGCGAAGGTGATCGCTGACACTCAATCCCTCGTAGGTGGGAGTGTTCTGCGCGACGAAGCCGACCTTCGACAGTTGCGCGGGACTTGCGGCGGGGGTTTCGCCCAGTACGCGCACGGTGCCCGAGGTTGGTCGTATCAACCCCGCCGCGAGGTTCAACAGCGTGCTCTTGCCCGAGCCGTTGGGGCCGACGAGTCCCACGACGTGACCCTCGGGAATCTCGAGGGAGCAGTCGCTGAGTGCGTCGTGGCGTCGGTACCGCTTGGTCAGGGCCTCGGTCGCTAGGACGGCGCTCACGCCACTACCGTCCCCGAGGTTGACCGAAAGCACTCGCGAACGAGTGCTTCGATGCTGTCGTCGTCGAGTCCCGCCTCGCGTGCGGCGGCGACCCAGCGCTGAAGGTCGTGGCGAAGTGGTCCGAGCGCGGCGGTCGATTCGTTGAGGGATTTCGCGATGAAGGTACCCACCCCGGCCCGGCCACTCACCAGTCCTTCGTGCTCGAGTTCGCGGTACGCCTTCGAGACGGTGTTGGGGTTGATGGCGAGGTGACCGACGACCTCTTTTACGGTGGGGAGTTGGTCGCCCTCAAAGAGGAGCCCGAGTTTGAGGGCTCTTCGGACTTGCTGGACTATCTGCATGTAGGGCGGTACACCGGAGTGTCCGTCGATGTAGAACTCGATCACGCTGCACCTATTTCACTAGTCTCCTAGTGAACTATAACAGCGCTCGCTCGTTGGCTCGGGGAGTTACTGCCCGGTGAGGTATTTCTCGACGGATTCGACGTGGAGGTAACGAGGGCCGCTCGTGCCACAGGCGATGAAGGGAAAGGGGACCACCGTCGACTCCTTTTGAAGGGGTGGGTAGACCCGTAGGCCCGCGGCGGTAATTGGCGAACACGCGGCGGTGGGGAAGTTCTCGGCGACTGTGATCTGCAAGACGACCGTCGCGGTGCTGCGCGCGGTGTCCTGGTCAAATCCCTTGGCGGTTCGAGCGCTCGTGAGAGTGATGACCGAAGCGGCGTGCTCGCCGTCCCTCGCGGCCGGACTACCGAGTTGAATACCCGCTTGGGTGACGGCGGAGACACCGGGGTAGCCGTAGAGCGTGCAGGAGTGCGTCGAAAGATTGGTGAAGTTCAAGCTGTAGTACGAACTGCCCGCGGCGCCGTTGCCCTGGGTGTTGAGCCAGACGTCGAGGTTGGCCGTCGTACAGGCTGGCGTCCCCGCGCCCGAGGCGAGTACCTGCGTGCTCGGGAGGCTCCAGACGAAGAGGCTCGCGAAGAGCGTGAGGGTGCTCGCAACGGCGAGAATCTTGGTCGATCGACGAATTCGGTTGAGGGGAGTGAGACGGTGCATGACGCACCTCCTTGGAGTTGCGCGACGGTGATGAGTGAACGTGCCGCACTCACAATCGTAGGTGCGCGTCGCGCAGAATTCGTTTCGATAACTGCTTTGTCATCTAGTTGTAAACCGATGTCACGCAGTTGTAAAGAAGTTGCTCACCGCGTGAGCGAACCACTGCGCTGAGGGCTTTGGCGTGCGCACAAAGGTTGTTCGGTCGACCTCGATCAGACCAAAACGCGGACGATACCCGAAGGTCCATTCGAAGTTATCGAGCAGTGACCACTGGAAGTAACCCCGAACGTCGAGCCCGTCGTCGAGGAGCGCGCGCACCCCTCGAAGGGCCTCGTCTAAGTAGCGAATCCGTTGGGTGTCGTCGGCGGTGCCGATGCCGTTTTCGGTGACGATGATCGGTGCGCCGGAGAGTTCGATGGCGCGACGCACCGTGTAGTAGACGCACTGCGGCCAGTAGAGGTAGCCCATGTCGGTGACTTCGCCGTCGGGTTCGGTCACGACACCATCGGGTCCGACGACGAGCTTCGTGTAGCACTGGACGCCGACGTAGTCCTCTCCTCGCAAGGACGTCAGATACTTGTCCTCCATCTCCTCGCGGAAGGAACTGAGCTGGTCCTCGAACCCCGCAACCGCTTCGTACTCCTGCATCGACAGGGGTAGCCCCACGGGGTAGTCGCCCGGTCCGGCCTTGAGTTCATCGCGCATCGCCACGTGACACGCGCGCAGTGTCGCATTCACGGCAACGAAGCGGTCCCAACTCGTGACCTGGGGCGGGAAGAGTCCGATGAGGTAACCCATGATGGCGACGATGTTGGGTTCGTTGATGGTGCACGCGACGCCGATCAGGTCACCGAGGGCGGCCGCGACCACTCGTGCGTAGGCCGCCATCCATGACGCGATGTCGGGACTTTCGAACCCGCCCGCGTCGGCCACCCACAGTGGCAACGTGAAGTGGTGCAACGTCACAACGGGGGTGACTCCTCGAGTGTGACAGGCCTCGAGCACTCGACGGTAGTGCTCGAGGGCTTCGCGCGAGAAGACGCCGTGCTCGGGTTCGATGCGCGCCCACTCGACCGAGAGTCGAAACGCGTTGAGGCCGAGTCCGGCCAAGATGTCGAGGTCCTCCTCGTAACGGTTCCACGAGTCGCACGCGTCGCCGCAGACTTCGACCGCGTGGGTACCTTCGCTACGTTCGTAGCGCCACCAGTCGCAGTTCGTGTTGCCGCCTTCGATCTGGTACGCGGACGTGGACGTGCCCCAGAGGAACGATGCGCTGCGTGTGCTCATCGCAACAACCTAGAGCGACGACACTTCGCTCGCCCAGTTCATTCATCGTGGTCGAGGACCTCCGGTAACGTGGCTCGCACTATGAGTACCCGTGGCGAAGAAGCGAGGGGTTCGCCATCGTGATCGGGGGCGCGCGGCTCGTCACGTTTCTCGCGGCGTCGCTGCTCATCATCATGGTGCCGGGGCCGAGCGTGCTCTTCACACTGGCCCGCGGCGTGGCGTGGGGGCGTGCGGTCGCGGTGCTCACGGTGCTCGGTAACAGCCTGGGGACCTTAGTGCTCTCGGTTATCGTCGCGGTCGGTCTCGGGCCGCTGCTCGCGCACTCCAAGGTGCTTGGCGTCGTCTTGCAACTCGTCGGTGGGGTGTACTTGCTCTGGCTCGGCTACGACGCGCTGCGTCATCGACGCGAACACGCCCGCGCCATGACCGAACGTGAAAGTCGTCGCCCCAATAACGTGAAAATCGTCCGACAGGGTTTCGTCGTTGGCGTGCTCAACCCAAAGGCGCTGGTCTTTTTCGCCGCGGTGTTCCCGCACTTCGTCGAACGATCGAAGGGCCACGTCACCGAACAGCTACTGGTCTTCGGAGTGATTTTCAGCGTGATGGCGTTCTGCAGTGACAGCACCTGGGGTCTCATCGCGGGCACCGCGCGGGAGTGGCTCGCGGATTCCCCCAATCGCCTGGTTGTGCTGCGCACCGTCGGGGCGAGCGTCATGATGACCCTGGGCGTCGTCATTGTCGCGGGGGCACTCCTGAGCTGAGGGGCGAGTGATCGCGAAGGAGCGAAGGATTCCTACACTGGCCTGTGCGAAGGAGCGGTAATGAGCATGCACGGTGGTGGGGGCGGGGCCGCCCGGATGGGCATGCGTTCTATGCGCCAGGACCGCAAGATTCTCGAGCACCAACTCAAAAAGGGCACGTTGCCGCGGATCTTGAAATTCGCCACGCACTACCGTCCGGCCCTCGTGTTCTTCTTAGTTGTCGTGGTGATCGACGCGGTGATCTCCTCGGTCTCGCCGCTCATCTTGCGCGAGATCATCGACGTCGGTATCTACAAGCATCGTGCGGACCTCGTGATCGGTCTCGCGGTGTTGACCGCTGTGCTGGCCCTCTTCGACGCGGGTCTTCAGATGTTCGAGCGAAGGATCTCGGCGCTGATCGGTGAAGGGTTGATCTACGACCTACGAGTCGAGGTCTTTGAGCACATTCAGGCCATGCCCATTGCGTTCTTCTCACGCACGCAGACCGGCGCGCTGATCAGTCGACTCAACAACGACGTCATCGGCGCGCAGCAGGCCTTCACCGACCTCTTCTCGAACGTCGTGGGCAACGTCATCCTCGTGGCGATCATCCTCGTGGTTATGTTCTTCCTCAGTTGGCCCATCACGCTGGTGGCACTGGTGCTCGTGCCGGTCTTCCTCTTTCCCGCTCGACGCGTGGGGCGTCGCCTGGGTACCCTCTTCCAACGTGGCATGGAGCTGAACGCCGAGATGAACATGGTGATGAGCGAGCGCTTCAACGTCGCGGGCGCGATGCTCGTGAAACTCTTCGGCCGACCGAATGAGGAGCGAGCAGAGTTCGAGCGCCGCGCCGGTCAGGTTCGCGATATCGGCATCCACCAAGCGACCTATCAACGCTTCTTCTTGATCTCACTGACCCTCACCGCCTCGCTGGCGACGGCCTTCGCCTACGGCTTCGGCGGCGTCGAAGCGGTGCGCGGCGTGATCGGCGTGGGTACCGTCGTGGCGCTGACCGCGTACTTGGGCCGGCTGTACGGTCCCCTCACGCAGCTCTCGAACCTCAACATTGACTACATGTCCGCGATGGTGAGCTTCGAGCGCCTCTTCGAGGTACTCGACCTCGAGCCGATGATCAAAGAGAGCCCCGACGCCAGGTCGATCCCCGATGCACCGGCGCAGTTGCGTTTCAGCCACGTCGACTTCTCCTACCCCGGGGCCGAGGACGTGTCCCTCGCGTCCTTAGAAGCGGTTGCCCGCTTGGACGACACCCCGCGTACGCCGGTACTGCACGACATCAACTTCGTCGTCGAACCGGGCACCATGACCGCGCTGGTCGGGCCGAGCGGTGCGGGTAAGACGACAATCTCGATGTTGGTCTCTCGCCTCTACGACGTGGACGGGGGTTCGGTCACCATCAACGGCGTCGACCTGCGCGAGGCGTCAACGGCGTCGCTCAATGCCACCGTCGGGGTCGTCACCCAGGACGCGCACCTCTTTCACGACAGCCTGCGCGCCAATCTGCTCTTCGCCAAGCCCGACGCCACCGAGGAGGAGATCGCGCGAGCGCTCGCCTCGGCGCAGATCGCCGACCTGGTGGCGTCCTTGCCGCTCGGTCTCTCGACGGTGGTCGGGGAGCGTGGATACCGGCTCTCGGGTGGGGAGAAGCAACGCGTGGCGCTCGCGCGACTGCTCCTCAAGGCGCCCCACCTGGTGGTGCTCGACGAGGCGACCGCGCACTTAGACGCCGAGAGCGAAGCCGCGGTGCAGCGAGCGCTCGATGAGACGATGCACGACCGCACCTCGTTGGTGATCGCGCATCGACTCTCGACGATTCGTAACGCCGATCAGATACTGGTGATCGACGCCGGCCGCGTCGTCGAGCGCGGCACGCACGCGGAACTCCACGCTCGCGCGGGGCTCTACCGCGATCTCTACGAGACCCAGTTCGCGCACCAAGAAGATAACTAGCCCATCGCGTGTGCGCCACCGTCGACGTGGATAATCGACGCGGTGGTGGCGCGCAACAGCGGGGACAGTAGGGCAACGGCGGTATCGGCGACGGCGCTGGCGTCACGGACGTCCCAGCCGAGGGGCGCCCGGTCGCCCCAGGTGTCCTCGAAGATCGAAAAACCGGGAATCGATTTGGCGGCCATGGTGCGAATCGGTCCGGCGGCGAGCATGTTGACGCGGATCTTGTCCGGTCCGACCTCTCGAGCGAGGTAGCGGCCGAGCGATTCGAGCGCGGCCTTCATGACGCCCATCCAGTCATAGAGCGGGTAGGCGCGCGACCCGTCGAAATCGAGCGCCACCACCGACGCGCCGCCCAGCGCTTCGCTCTTTTGCAGCAGCGGTCGAAAGGCGCCCACCAGTGCAGCCAAGGAGTACGTCGACGCGTGCAGGGCAATCGAGACGTCGGAGAAGGGAGCGGCGAACATGCCCTCGCCGAGGCAGCTCGGGGGGGCGTAGCCAATGGCGTGCACCAACCCGTCGAGGCGACCGAATCGCGTGGTGACCTCTTCGACGGCCGCGTCGACCTGGACGGGATCGGTGACGTCGAGTTCGATGATCTCCCCGACGTCACCGAGCTTCTTCGCGGTGCGCCGCGTGATCGACGTCCCGCGGCCAAATCCCGACAGCGCGACGGTGGCACCTTCTTCGAGGGCCCGTTTGGCAATGCCGAAGGCGAGGGAGTCGTCGGTCAGTACGCCGGTGACCAAGATACGGTTGTCGCGGAGGAGTGCCATCCTGATTAGCGTACTTCCAGGCTTTTGCGAGACGAGGGTAACGATGACGACTGTGGGCGTGTTGGGTGGCACCGGGCCGGCCGGACGGGGCGTGGCGATTCGCTTGGCCAGCGCAGGCTACGACGTGATCCTCGGCTCTCGCGACGAACTTCGTGCCGGTGTCAGCGCCGCGGCGCTCGTTCCTCGGGGTCCGGGCGTCATCCGCGGGGCGACCAATGAAGTGGCCGCCGACTGCGACGTCATCGTCGTCGCGACCCCCTACGACTCGGCGGTAGCGACCGTCAAGGCGCTCAAAACAGCCCTGGCCGGCAAAGTCGTCATCTCCATGGTGAACGCGTTGGCGAAGGAGGGCCGCGAGATGGTCCCGCTCTATCCCGCGCGCGGATCGATGGCTGCGCAACTCGCCTTCGCGCTGCCCGAGAGCACGATCGTGGGTGCCTTCCATCACCTGCCCGCGAGTGACATGGAAGACCTCGACAGCGACCTCGACGCCGACGTCGTGATCTTCTCCGACGACGCGCCCGCGCGCGAGGTCGTGGCCGAGCTCGTGAATCAGATGCCGGGACTGCGCGCCATCATCGCGGGCTCGATGTCCTTGGCGAGCGCCATCGAGGCCTTCACCGCCGTGTGCATCTCGGTCAATATCCGTCATAAGGCCCACAGTTACGTGAAGCTCGCCGGACTCCACGACTGATGCAGCTCTACGACAGCGCGCGTCGCGGCGTCTTCGCGCTCGAGGTCGGTCCCGTGGCGTCGCTCTACAGCTGCGGCATCACGCCCTACGATTCGGCGCACCTCGGCCACGCGTTCGTGTACTTGGCCTTTGACGTGCTGACCCGTCGGTTGGTCGACCTCGGCCACGAGGTGCATTGCGTGCGCAACGTCACCGACGTCGACGACGACATCTTGCGCAAGGCCCGTGAGCTCGGCGTGAACTACTTGGACTTAGCGGCGGAAGAGATGGTCACCTTCGAGCGCGACATGAAACTCATCAATCTCCTCGCGGTCTACGCGGAGCCGCGAGCGACGAGTGCGATCCCCGAGATCCTCACCTTGATCGGACGCACGTTCGACGCGGGTGTCGCCTACGAGGTCGACGGCTCGGTGTACTTCGAGGTCTCGAAGTTCCCGCGCTTCGGTCAGGTGAGCCACGAATCACGCGCCTCGATGCTCGACCTGGCGTCGATTCACGGCGGCAAACCTGATGACCCCAACAAGCGTGACCCGCTCGACTTCGTCCTGTGGCAGCCCTCGCTCGAGGACGAGCCGGCCTGGGAGTCGCGGTGGGGACCAGGGCGACCCGGCTGGCACATCGAGTGCTCCGCGCTGGCGCTGCGCGAGCTCGGGGTCACCGTCGACGTCCACGGAGGCGGTCGCGACTTGGCCTTTCCCCACCACGAGTGTGAGAGCGCCCAAAGCGAATCGGTCACCGGCGCACCCTTCGTCAAGCACTGGATGCACGTCGGCTTGGTCGGCCTGGACGGGATCAAGATGAGCAAGTCCCTCGGCAACTTGGTGTTCGTGCACGACCTCGTGCGACGCTCCGAGAGCGCGGCGGTGCGCCTGGCGCTCCTCGACCACCACTACCGCGAGGACTGGGAGTGGCACGATGCGTCGCTGCTGCACGCCCAGTCGCGGCTGGCGACTTGGCGCTCGACCGTGACGACGGGACGGGTATCGAGCGTGCTCGAGGACGTTCGCGCCGCACTCGACGAGGACCTCGACACCCCCGCCGCACTGGCGGCGATCGACGCCGCGGCCCACGCCGGGGCGCTCGTCACCTCGGCCGCCTCGTTGCTCGGCGTTACGCTGTAACGAACGAAAGGCCCCGATGTCCGAACTCAACGTAGAGCTCCCCGACGGCAGCCTGCGGCGCCTGGACGCCGGCGCGACCGCTCTCGACCTGGCCCGTGACGTGGGCAAACGGCTCGCCAAGGACGCTCTAGCGGCCCGGGTGAACGACCATTTGGTCGACCTCGCGACGACGCTCGCGGACGGCGACCGCGTCGCAATCATCACCGGCACCACGCTTGAGGGTCGTGATGTCCTGCGCCATTCGAGCGCGCACGTCATGGCCCAAGCGGTCACTCGTCTGTGGCCCGGGGCGCACTACGCCATCGGCCCGGCGATCGCGGACGGCTTCTACTACGACTTCGAACTTCCCGACGGCGCGCACTTCAGCGACGACGACCTCGAGCGAGTGACCGAAGAGATGCGAGCGATCATCGCCGAAGACCAACCCTTCACGCGTGCGGAGCACTCCGTCGTCGACGCGCTGGTGCTCTTTAAGGACCAGCCCTTCAAGGTCGAGATCATCGAAGCGGTCGAACGAGGGGGGAGCGAAGAGGACCTCAGTGAGGTGGCGAGTGCGGCCGTGGTCTCTACGTACTCCAACACCGCCGCCTTCGTGGACCTCTGTCGCGGTCCCCACGTTCCCTCGACCGGTCGACTCGGTCACTTTCGACTCACCCGCGTCGCTGGGGCGTACTGGCGTGGCGATGAGAAGAACCCGCAGCTCCAGCGCATCTACGGCACGGCGTGGGAGTCAGAGGACGCACTCGCGGCGCACCTGCACCAGCTCGAAGAGGCCGAGGCCCGTGACCATCGCAAGCTCGGCCACGAACTCGACCTGTTCTCCTTTCCGAGCGAAGTCGGTCCGGGCCTGGCGGTCTTTCATCCCAAGGGCGGCCTGATCCGCCGCGTGATGGAGGAGTACTCGCGCCAGCGCCACGAGGTCTCGGGATATGAGTTCGTCTACTCGCCCCATATCTCCAAGGCCGAACTCTTTGAGACGTCGGGACACCTCGACTGGTTCGCCGAGTCGATGTACCCGCCGATGACCCTGGATGAGGGCCAGCAGTACTACTTAAAGCCAATGAACTGCCCGTTCCACCTCCTTATTTACAAATCGCGTCCGCGAAGTTACCGAGAGCTCCCGTTGCGCCTCTTCGAGTTCGGGGCGGTCTATCGCTACGAACTCTCCGGCGCCGTCCAGGGCCTCACCCGCGTGCGCGGCATGACCCAAGACGACGCGCACATCTTCTGCACGAAAGAGCAGATGGCCGAAGAGATCGAGACAACGCTGCACTTCGTGCTGAGTCTCCTGCGGGACTTTGGCCTGAACGAGTTCTATCTCGAGCTCTCGACGCGACCGCCGGGTAAGTCCGTCGGGGCCGACGAGGAGTGGGCCGAGGCTGAAGCGACGCTCGAAGCGGTGGCGAGGAACGCCGGCCTCGAGCTGGTGCTCGACCCCGGCGGCGGCGCCTTCTACGGACCGAAGATCTCGGTCCAGGCCCGCGACGCGATCGGCCGCACGCACCAGATGTCGACGATCCAGTTGGACTTCCAAGAGCCCAAGCGCTTCGACGCCACCTACGTCGCGCCCGACAACTCCCGCACGCGACCGATCATGATCCACCGCGCGCTCTTTGGCTCGGTGGAGCGTTTCATGGCGATCTTGATCGAGCACTACGCCGGGAACCTGCCGACGTGGCTCTGCCCGGAGCAAGTACGGGTCCTCGGGGTGCGCGACGACCACGACGACTACGCCTACGACGTCGCGAAAACCCTGCGCGCCGACGGCGTACGGGTCAGCGTGGAGGCGGCCACCGAGCCCCTCGGCTCGCGCATTAGAAAGGCCAAGTTGGAAAAGGTGCCCTACGTCATCGTCGTGGGTGATGAGGACGTGGCCAACGCCACGGTGGGGATCAACGCCCGCGGTTCGAACACGCCCGAGCGTGGTGTGTCGGTTGCAACCTTCGCGGCGCGAGTGCACGAAGAAATTGCCGCGCACGCCTCCCCGGAAGCACCCGCGTGGCGCTAGAGCGATTTTCGGCCTCGTGGCGCGAGCACTACGTCTCGAACGCCTTCGAAGGAACCTTCGACAAGGACGCCGCCGAGTGCGTCTTTTGTGCGTTGGGCCGTTCCCCGGTCGAGGAGTCGACCGGGGTGCTCCGTCGTAGTGAGTGGTGCTTCGTGGTCTTGAACGCCTACCCCTACGGTTCGGGCCACCTGCTGGTGGTGCCCTATCGCCACGTTGGTTCACTCGAGGAGCTGAGCGACGCGGAGTACCTCGACTTTTCACTCACCATTCGCGACACCGCGGCGGCGCTGAAGGCGACCTACGCCCCCGACGGGATGAACATCGGCATGAACCTCGGTAGCGCCGCGGGTGCGGGTATTCCACGGCACCTCCACGCCCACGCCCTCCCGCGTTGGGATGGCGACACCAATTTCATGACCACCATCGGTGAGACGCGCGTGCTGCCCGAGTCCTTAGAGTCCACCTGGCGCAAGGTCCACGAGCACCTATAAGCGACCTGCTCGCAACCGGTCCGCACGGGGCGAGTTCGAAGCACCCGCGAGCAGCACGAACACGAAAAGACGCCGCGAGGTTGCCGTGGTGGCGGTCGTTGCCCCTCCGCGGGCGATGGTCGGAGCCGGGAACCCGAGAGGGCGAAGGTTAGACTTCGTTTCATGAGTCCAGAGGGTCGATGTTCGACGGCAAGTTCCGCCAGTCCGTAGACGCGACGACGGCGCCAATAGGGCGCTGGCTCGTTCGAATAGGGTTTTCGGCCGACGTGCTCACGGGCTCGGGACTGGTCTTCGCGTGCGCGACGGCCTGGGCGATCGGCGTCGGCCTGCACTTCTGGGCGATCGTCCTGTTGACCTTGACGGGATTCCACGATCTCTTGGACGGGGCCGTCGCCAAAGCGTCGCATCGCGCCAGCCAGCGCGGAAGTTTCTTCGACTCGGTCGTTGACCGAGTGGCCGACGCGGTGATCCTCGGCGGGGTGGCGTACTACCTCACGGCGCACCACCACGGACAGTTGGTCTTGTTGCCCTTCGCGATCTTGACCACGACGTTCATGATCTCCTACCAACGCTCCAAGGCCGAGAGCCTGGGCCTCGTCGCCAAGGGCGGCCTGATGGAGCGCGCCGAACGCATGATCCTCCTGGGCGTCGGACTCATCGCCACGGCCATCTTCATCCCCGTTCTCTGGATCATGCTGGTCTTAACGGCCATGACCGCCCTCGGTCGGTTCTGGCGCGTGTGGCAAGTGGCCGCACGCCCCGCGCCCTCGGCGGCCGCGACGTTGCGCGATCGTCAACACAGCCGCCGTCTGCGACGCGGCCTCTCGCGCGCCTCGCGTCACTAGTCGTGACGCCCACGGCGCGCGTCGTCCTCTTCAAGGGCGTGGGCACGTTGATGGAGAAGATGCCCGAGCGATTCGACGTGGCGCTCGCGAGTGGTGTCGCCGCGCTCGTGGGCCGACGCCAACGCGCCCTACGGGCTCGACTCGCCGATAATCTGCGCCACGTGCTCCGCGCACCGGGGGGGAGCGTCGAGGAGCACCTGCTCGAAGAGTTCGTCGAACGCGGGTTTCGCAGCTACGGCCAGTACTGGGCTGAGGGCGCGAAACTGCCGGGCCTCGCACCGGCCGCGGTGTATCGGCGTTTCGTGATCGCCGAGGGCCTCGAGCACCTCTACGAGGCCCAGGCTCGAGGGAAGGGCCTCATCGTCGCTCTGCCCCACATTGGTTCGTGGGAGTGGGGCGGCTCCTTCCTCGACTCGTTGGGTCTGACGATGACCGCGGTCGCCGAGGAACTCGAACCGCCCGAACTCTTCGAGTGGTTCAAGGCGAAGCGCGAGTCCATCGGCATTCTCGTCGAGCCGCTCAATGAGCACGCGGGTTCGGTCCTGCTCGCAACGCTGCGGAAGGGGGGAGTGGTCGGACTCCTCTGTGACCGAGACATTCAACACAACGGCATCGACGTCGAGTTCTTCGGCGAACGCGTGACGATGCCGGCCGGTCCCGCGACGTTGGCGTTGCGCACTGGGGCCACCCTCGTGACGGCGGCCTGTTTCAGCGGTCCCGGACGCGACCATCACGCCGTGGTCAACGCACCCATCGACGTCGCGCGCCGCGCCGGCTTGCGCGAGGACGTCACGCGCGTCACCCAGGTGGTGACGAAGGAACTCGAGGGACTGATCCGAAGAGCGCCCGAGCAGTGGCACGTCCTCGAGGACCGTTTTCTCCCGTCATGAGTGCTCGTCGCGTCGCGCTCGTCTCGCCCTACGCACTGAGCGTGTTCGGCGGGGTCCAAGAGCAGGTCCTCGCCATGAGCCGAGTGCTCTGCGAGCGCGGCAACGAGGTGTTGATCGTGGCGCCCGATTCAACGGACGACGCCACGTACGACACGCCCGCCACGGTGCGGCGATTTGGGCGGCGGGTCGCGTTGCCGGCGAATGGATCACGAGCGCCCCTCACGCTGTCGCCGGTCGCCTCGCGGCGCGCGCGCGACGTGATCGATGCGTTCAATCCCGAGGTCGTGCACTTCCACGAACCCATGGCGCCGGTGCTCGGCTACGCCGCACTCGCGGCGCACGAACGAGCGTCGGTTGGTACGTTTCACCGCAGCGGCGACGGACTCGCGCTGTTCTTCGGGCGAATCGCGCTCGCACGACTGGTCGCTCGCCTCGACGTCGCGGTGGCGGTGAGCGCGGCCGCGGCGACGACACTGCAGCGAACCTGGGGTCTCGCGGGCGACGTGCTCTACAACGGCTTTGAGACCGAACGATTCGTCGCCTTCGCGCGCGAGCGCACCGAGACGAGGACCTTGTTGTTCGTGGGTCGCCTCGAGTCGCGAAAGGACGCCGCCACCGCGATCATCGCCGTACGCGAACACAACGCCCGGCGCAGCGCCACGCCGTGGCGCCTCGTGGTCGCGGGCGACGGTCCCGAACGGGCCCGACTCGAGGCCCTCGTCGCGCGCAGTCCCTCGGTGGTGTTCGTGGGCCGGGTGAGTGATGAGGAGAAGCGTGCGTGGTTGCGGCGCTGCGACGTCGTGCTGGCCCCCTCGATACGCGGTGAGAGTTTCGGGCTCGTCCTCTTAGAGGCGATGGCGAGTGAGACCCTCGTCGTCGCCAGTGACATCGAGGGGTACCGCGACGCGGCGGGCGGTCACGCCACACTCTTTCGACCCGGCGACGCGGCTTCCCTGGAACGGGCGATCAGCGAGGCGCTGGACGGCGAAGACGCATCGGCGATCGACGCGGGGCGTCGCTACGCCGAGCAGTGGTCGATGGCGACGTTGATGGACGCGTACGACGAGCGATACGACGAGGCGGTCCGTCGTTTTCAGATGACCCGGTAGCCTGGACGCGTGGCGACCAAGCAACGTTCGCGCTCGAGGCGCCCGCACGTCTCGAGGGACCGAGGGCCCCGTTACGTCGCGCCGGTGCTGGACCCGAACTGGCAGAACCCCTACTCCCCGTCACTCGCCGAGCGCCACCACAATCAACGAGTGGTGCGCCGCTTCGCGCTGCGTCACCGTATTCCCCTGACCGTCGCCGTTGAGGTCATCGGCGTGGCGCTGCTCGTAGCGGGCTTTTTCACGAACCTGGCCCTCTCGGCGGTGGGCCTCGTGGTGATGGTCGCCTACGCCGTTTTCGCCCAGCGCGACCTGCGGCGATACGCCGAGCGGGGACAGTTGCTCGGTGCGCAGATGCTCGCGGCGTTTGACGCCGGTGGCGACGCCATCGAGCGGCTTCGCCTCGTCACCGTGCTCGACCGACTCGCCGCCACCTTCGGGGTGGATAACGTCTCGGCCTTCGTCGTCGCCGATCAGGGCTACAACGCCGCCCTCGTACCCGACGGGATGAACTACTCGCTCTTCGTCACCAGCGCGATCATGCAGGACTTCGAACTGATCGAGCTCGAAGGCGTGGTCGCGCACTGCCTCGCGCGCCAGCGCCTCGGACTGTTAGAGCGCGAGAGTCTCGCCTCGGTGTCGAATTTGAGTGACGACGCCCGACAGTCCTTGGCCGGCCAGGGCAAGACGTACCGCGCCGATGAGGTCGCCGCCGCCAGCATTCGCTACCCCCTCGGACTGGCCAATGGTCTGCGCAAGTGCGCGCGACAGCGCGTGACGACGAACTCCTTTTTCGCAACCGCCACCTACGCCCAGTGGCGTTGGGTCTTCTTCGACCAGTGGAGTGACCGCAGCGAGAGTGACCTCTCGGACTTAGACGACGTCGAGCTGCGCGCTCGCGCACTCGAAGAGTGGTAGAGAACGCCTTGTAGGCTGGGTTCATGAGTTCGACCAATCAAACACCGGTTACTGGTACGGCGATCGTCAAACGCGGGCTGGCTGACATGTTGCGCGGTGGGGTCATCATGGACGTCGTCAACCCCGAACAGGCCAAGATCGCCGAAGACGCCGGCGCCGTCGCGGTGATGGCCTTGGAGCGAGTCCCCGCGGACATCCGACGAGACGGGGGAGTGGCGCGCATGAGCGACCCCTTGATGATCCAAGAGATCCAAGCCGCCGTCACCATCCCGGTGATGGCGAAGGCTCGTATCGGTCACTTCGCGGAGGCGCAGATTTTAGAGGCCCTTGACGTTGACTACATCGACGAGTCCGAAGTGCTGACGCCCGCCGATGAGGAGCACCACATCGATAAGTGGGCCTTCACGGTGCCCTTCGTCTGTGGCGCCACCAACCTCGGTGAGGCGCTGCGTCGCATCAGCGAAGGCGCCTGCATGATCCGCTCCAAGGGCGAAGCCGGCACCGGCAACGTCGTCGAAGCGGTGCGCCACCTGCGCACGATCAACACCCAGATCCGACGACTCCACAGCGCGGACGCCAACGAGCTCTACGCGTTAGCGAAGGACCTCCAGGCACCCCTGGCCCTCGTCCAAGAGGTCGCCGCGATCGGAAAACTCCCCGTGCCGCTCTTTTGTGCCGGGGGCATCTCGACGCCGGCCGACGCGTCCCTCGTGCTGCAGCTCGGCGCCGAGGCGGTCTTCGTCGGATCGGGGATCTTTAAGAGCGAGGACCCCACGCGCATGGCCCAAGCCATCGTCGAGGCGACCACGCACTTCGAAGACCCCAGCGTCGTCGCGAAGGTCTCGACGGGACTCGGCTCGGCCATGAAGGGCTGGGAGACCGCGTCGCTCGAGCAGCGACTCGCCGAGCGCGGTTGGTAGCGCGCCGCGTCGGCGTCTTGTCCCTCCAGGGCGACGTCGGCGAACACGTTTCAGTCCTCGAATCCCTCGACGTCGAAGTCCTCAAGGTGAGGACGCCCCAACAACTCGCAAGCGTCGACGCGCTGGTCGTGCCCGGCGGCGAGTCGACCACCATCGCGCACCTCCTCGTCACCTCGGGGCTGCAGGACGAACTCGGGGCGTCGATCAACGACGGCTTGCCCGTCTTTGGCACCTGCGCGGGATTGATCCTCTTGAGCGCCGAGGTGCTCGATGGCCGCAGCGACCAGTGGAGTTACGCCGCGCTGGCGCTCTCGGTGCGCCGTAACGGCTACGGACGCCAGATCGCGAGCTTCGAGTCACCGGTGGAGGTCCGCGGTGTCGGGGAAGTGGCGGGGGTGTTCATCCGCGCCCCCAAGATTGAACGCTGTGACGACGGCGTCGACGTGCTCGCGACCTACGACCACGGCGACGGCGCGCACCCCGTGTTGGTGCGCCAGGGAAACGTCTGGGGCGCGTCGTTTCACCCCGAACTGGCCCACGACGCGCGCGTGCACGGTCTTTTCCTCGACTCGATCTAGTCAAACTTCGATACGATAGCCAAGCCCCACGGGGCGGGAGGAACTATGTCCGGCCATTCGAAGTGGGCAACGACCAAACACCGCAAGGGCGCCAAAGACCAGGCGCGCGCGAAGGTCTTTGCCAAATTAATCCGCCAAGTCGAAGTCGCCGCTCGCGAGGGCGGTGGTGACGCCAACGCCAACGCGGCGCTACGCACGATGTACCAAAAGGCCCGCGAAGCCTCCGTGCCCATCGACACCATCGACCGCGCGGTCAAGCGCGGTACCGGCGAGCTCGAAGGCGTGCGCTACGAAGCGATCAGCTACGAGGGCTACGGACCGAGCGGTGTGGCGGTGATCGTCGAGACCCTGACGGATAACAGAAACCGTACGAGCGCCGAGATTAAACACGTCTTTGGGCGTCAAGGTGGCGCGGTCGCCGAGCCGGGCGCGGTCGCCTGGCAGTTCGAACGAAAGGGACTGCTCGAGGTCCAAGGGCCGCTGGATGAGGATCAACTGCTCGAGTGGATCATGGAAGCCGGCGCGGAGAACTACGAAGCGAACGGCCCGAACTACACGGTCACCACCGAGCCGCACGACCTCGGCTCGGTGCGCGACGACTTGGAGAAGCACGGCCTCAAGGTCACCAGCGCGGAACTCACGCTGGTGCCCCAGAACGTCGTAGCGGTCACCGAGGACGTCGAAGCGAAGAAGGTCCTGCGCCTCATGGACGCGTTGGACGATCACGACGACGTGCAGAACGTCTACGCGAACTTCGATATCGCCGACGACCTGCTCGCCGCCTACGACGGCTGATTCCCCGTTTTTACCGATAGCGGGCGGTAGTATCGAACGTATGTTCGTACTCGGTATCGACCCCGGCCTCACGCGCTGCGGCTTCGGTCTCGTCGAGGGATCCTTTGAGGGAGTCGAGTCCTTTCGCGCGGTGCGCGCCGGGACGATCGAGACGGCGCCCGACCTACCCGTCGAGCTGCGCCTTCGCCAGTTACACGTGGAGTTGGCGGCGTTGCTCGTCGAGATGAAACCCGAAGCGGTCGTGGTGGAGCGGGTGTTTTACCAACGAAATGCCAAGACCGCGATTCCCGTGGCCCAAGCGAGTGGTGTGGCGATCGCGCTCGCGGGCACGGGCGACGTCGCGGTGCGACAGTTCACCGCACAGGAGGTTAAACTCGCCGTGACGGGATACGGCGCGGCCAGTAAGTCACAGGTTCAAGGAATGGTTGCACGACTCTGTGGACTCAGTGACGTCCCCAAGCCCGCCGACGCCGCGGACGCGCTGGCCCTCGCGATTGCCTACTTCATGATCGTTCGCGTCGAACGCCGCTACCCGGTCGACACCCGCGCATGATCGGCTGGCTCAGCGGACGAGTGCTGCACGAACTTAGAAACGGTGCGCTCCTCGTCGACGTACAAGGTGTTGGCTACGAGGTCCACGTCGCCTCGAGCGAGGCGCCGAAGTTTGATGAACTCATTGAACTGTTCATCTTTACGGTGGTGCGAGCTGACGCCATCCAACTCTTCGGTTTTCATACCCTGGAAGACCGCGAATTCTTCGAGTTGCTCTTGGCGACGCCCGGGGTGGGCCCCTCGACGGCGCTCGGGGCGCTACGCACCATGAGCGTGTCGGAGCTCGCCTACGCCATCGAAAGCGACGACGCCAAGAAAGTCGCCACCATCTCGGGGATAGGTCCAAAGACCGCGAGTCGCATCGTCCTCGAGCTGAAGGGCAAGGTATTCGTTGACGGTGTCTACGAGTCCAGCGAACCCGTCGAACACGTCGACGCCGCGATCGACGACGCGCTGCGCGCGCTCGGCTACACCAGTCACGAGATTCGTGACGCGTTGCGCGACGTGACGCTGCCGAGTGACGAGTCGGCGGCTCTACGACGAGCACTGCAACTTCTGAGACGCCCGTGAGCAAACACGAGCTCGACCTTGAACGCTTGAGCGACCACGTGGTCACGCCGGAGGCGACGGAGAACGAACGACGGGTGGAAGTCTCACTTCGACCACCGACGTTGGCGGACTTCGTCGGTCAACGCGATTTGGTCGGACATCTACAGGTCGTCTTGGGCTCGGCGAAGGCTCGTCACCAGAGCGTGGACCACCTTCTCTTCGCCGGACCACCAGGACTGGGCAAGACGTCACTCGCCAGCATCGTGGCCAGTGAGATGGGTTCGGGCTTTCGAGTCACTTCAGGGCCAGTGCTGTCGCGCCCGGGTGATCTGGCCGCGCTCCTCACCGATCTCCAAGACGGCGACGTGCTCTTCATCGACGAACTGCACCGGCTCTCGCGCGCGGTGGAAGAGGTGCTCTATCCCGCGATGGAGGACCTCCGCCTCGACGTCATGATCGGGCGCGGACCCTCCGCGCGGTCGATTCGCTTGGACCTACCGAACTTCACCCTCGTCGGCGCGACCACGAGGACCGGACTGGTCGCGGCACCGCTTCGCGACCGCTTCGGATTCATCGGGCAACTCGATCTCTACGACGTCGCAGAACTCACGATCATCGCCACGCGTTCGGCTGGCCTCTTGAAGGTCGATTTGGAGGCCGAGGCGGCAACGATCATCGCTTCGCGCAGCCGCGGGACGCCACGCATCGCGAATCGCCTCCTTCGCCGAGTGCGGGACTTTGCCTCGGTGAACGACCACGACCGGGTCGACGCCGAGGTGGCGATCGCCGCCCTCGCGCTCTTTGGGGTCGACGAGTTCGGACTCGACAAGATCGACCGACGGATCTTGCGGTTGCTCTGTGAGCAGTTCGCCTCGATGCCGGTCGGGTTGACGACGTTGGCCCACGCGTGCGGAGAAGAGCCCTTCACGATCGAAGACGCCTACGAGCCCTATCTCTTGCGGGCGGGGTTGATGGTGCGCACGCCGCGCGGACGCCTCGCCACCGCGCGAGCGTACGAACACCTGGGCATTCAACCCCGTCAGGACGGCCTGTTCTAAAGCGGAAAGGCCTAGCGAGTAGAGTTTCTCTGTCTCTTAACGAAGGAAATACCCATGTTGCTCGCCGCCGCCGCCAAAACGACTTCTCACGGTCTTCCGCCAGAGCTGATTCTTCTTTACGTCGTGGTTATCGGCGCGGTGTACTACTTCTACCTGCGTCCTCGTAACAAGCGGATGAAGGCCCAGCGACTCGAAACGAACAAGGTCGAAGTGGGCGAGCGCGCCCAAACCATTGGCGGTCTCGTGGGAACGGTCGTGAAGAACCAGGACGGCCTGGTCACCATCCGCACCGAGGGTGGTGTGGAATTGCAGTTCATTACGCGTGCGATCGCGGGGAAGTACACCCCGGTCTTGCCGTCTATCCCGGAGTCGACCGACGACAGTGCGTCGCACGACGACCACACGAAGCCCGACGACCACACGTCACCCGAGGACCACCCGACAGAAGGTGACGCGAAGTAATGCCGCCACAGGTTGGCTCGCGACGATCACTGATTGTCAGCCTCGTCCTCACCATCGCAATTGCCTTTGGATCGCTCGCCGCGACGTTGTCGCTCGGCTGGGGCCCGAAACTCGGCCTCGACCTCGCCGGGGGACTTTCGGTCGTCTACAAGCCCACCACCCACGCGACGACGGCCGATATGCAAGAGGTCGTCACCATCTTGACCAACCGCGTCGATGGCTTGGGCGTCTCGGGCGCGACGGTGAACCTCCAAGGCAAAGAGGTGGTGGTGAGTGTGCCGGGCGCCACACACGCCAGGAACGTATTGGCAATCGTCGGCCAGACCGCGCAGTTGCTCTTTCGCCCGGTGCTCTGCCAGGCGGAAGTTGGGTCCAAGTTGAAGCCGTTGGGCAAAAAGACCCTCCCGACGTGCGCGGCCAACTATCAGATGACCGAAGCCAACCTCGACGTTCAACCGTCGAACAACATCTCGGGTTTTACGAGCAACAATCTCGCCCCCGACCCGGCGTTCACCAACATCAAGTCGACGTCGCCGCCAAAGGATCTGCCCAAAGATGAGGTCCTCCTCCCGGTGCTCGGCGACAAGGGACTGCGCTACGTGCTCGGGCCTTCGGAGCTGACGGGTCACGCCATCAAAAAGGCCGTGGCCCAGCAGGATCAAGCGGGCGCCTGGGTCGTGAACTACACCCTCACCTCGACCGGCAGTCCGGAGTGGGACACCGTCGCGAGCGACAACTTTCACCGGCTCCTCGCCATCGAACTCGACGGCGTCGTGCAGTCCGCTCCAATCATCCAACCGACGCAGACGAGCTTTTCGAGTTTCGACGGCACGGGGGAGATCTCCGGGTCCTTCACGGAGGCGTCGGCGAAGAACCTCGCCCTCGCGATGAACTTCGGCGCCCTACCGGTGCGCCTCCAGGCTCTTGACACGGTGACCGTCTCGCCGACCCTCGGCCACTCGGCGTTGGTCGCTGGACTCGGCGCGGGCCTCGCCGGTCTCGCGCTGGTGCTGCTGTACACCATCCTCTACTATCGCGCGCTCGGACTCGTCATCATCCTCGGGTTGGCGGTGACCGCGTCGCTGCTCTGGGCGATCATCTCCGCGCTCGGACACACGGCCTTCGCGCCCAGTTTCGACTTGGCTGGTGTCACCGGATTGATTGTGTCCATTGGTATCACTGTCGACAGTTACGTGGTCTACTTCGAGCGGTTGAAAGACGAAGCCCGAGCAGGGCGCTCGGTGCGTTCCTCGGTCGACCGCGGTTTCCGCTCGGCCTGGCGCACGGTGTTGGCCGCAGACACAGTGAGTCTGCTCGCCGCCGTGCTGCTCTACATCATCGCCGTCGGCGACGTGAAGGGCTTCGCCTTCTTCTTAGGGCTCTCTACGTTGATGGACGTCTTCATCACCTGGTACTTCACTCGACCACTCGTCATTTTGCTCGGGCGTCGTAGTTCGTCGAGTACCTCCAAGCTTTCAATGGCCGCCGGTATGCACGCGGGAGCACGAGATGAGTAACGAGACGGACGTCGAGTCCTTCGCGCCGATTGACGACAAGCACTACGGCCGCTTCGGTCGTCTCTACCACGGCCTGACCCGCGTCGACTTCGTCGGTCGGCGCAAGGTCTGGTTCAGCGTGTCGATGGCCGTGATTGTCCTCGGGCTCGCGTCGCTCGGGATAAGAGGGTTCAATCTCGGCATCGAGTTCAAGGGCGGCAGTTCGTGGGAGGTGCTCGCTCCCAACACCTCGATTACCACCATGACCAACGCCGTAGAAAAGGTCGGACTGCCGAATCCCATCGTCGAGAAGCTGGGCTCGGACACCTACCAGGTGACCGCCGACATCAACTCGCTCTCCTTGACGAATCAGGGCATCCTCACCACCAAGGTCGTCGACGCCATGGCCCAGGTCGCCCACACCACGGACAATCAGGTCTCCACCAGCACCGTCGG
>Ga0302157_10000565_pt1 | contig 48523 bp, 48 predicted proteins | sample I_Bog_N3_3_FD_193502 | JGI IMG/M metagenome (GOLD analysis project Ga0302157, IMG submission 193502) | Peat permafrost microbial communities from Stordalen Mire near Abisko, Sweden - I_Bog_N3_3 | ecosystem: Environmental > Terrestrial > Soil > Wetlands > Peat | place: Sweden: Abisko, Stordalen...
CGCGGAGTCGAGGGACCGCCACCCGGCCCCGAATTCGCAAGCAAACCGAGAAGGCGTCTCCCCGAGGCGCCTTCGTAATTGTAGGACAAGAACGACCGTGAGCGTCAAAGACCAGATTTCCTCGGATCTCAAAGAAGCGATGAAGGCGCGCGATCAGGTGCGCCTGGATACGTTGCGTAGCGTGCTTTCGGCGTTCACGTACAAGCGTGTCGAAGCCGGGCACGATCTCGCCGACGACGAGCAGCTCGCGGTCGTGCAGAAGCTGGTCAAACAGCGCGCCGACTCGATCACCGAGTTCGCTAAGGCCGGCCGCACGGAGCTGGTCGAAAAAGAGACGCGCGAGCGCGACATCCTGCAGCAGTATCTGCCGGCCCAAAAGTCGGCCGACGACGTGCGGGCGATCGTGCGCGCCGCGCTCGCGGGCATTCCGGCCGACGGCCGCAATCAAGGCGCGGCGATGAAGGTCGTCATGCCGCAGCTCAAGGGGCTGGCCGACGGCAACCTCGTGCGGCAGATCGTCACCGAGGAACTTGCGCAAGCGTAACCTTCGCCGGCCGCCCGGGTAGGAGCAGCCGTGAGCGATTGGGTGGCTCTCGCGAACGATCCGAACGTCAGCGGCCTGCTGCTGGCACTCGGTTTTGCGGGCCTGCTGATCGAGATGCAGACGCTGCACGGTGTTGCGGGCGTCATCGGTGTCGCGGCCTTCGCGGCGTTCTTCGCAAGCCACCTGATCGGCGGTTCGGCCGATACCACGGTGCTGCTGATTGCGCTCGCCGGCCTCGTCGGCATCTTGCTGGAACTGCACGTGCTGCCCGGTCACGGCGTCGCCGGCGGCCTGGGCGCGCTCGCGCTGCTCGCGGCGGTCGTGCTGGCGTTCGGCGGGCCGTTCGTGGGCTTGGCCGTGCAAGCGCTCTCGATCGCGATCGTCCTGACCGTGATCGCGTTCGTCGTCGCCGTGCGGCTGTTTCCGCAGAACGCATTCGTGCGCCGCGTCGCCTTCACGGGCGTCCAGGGCGCGGACTACGTTGCCGCACCCGACCGCCGGCGGCTGATCGGCCACGCGGGAATGGCGACCTCGTTCCTGCGGCCGGCCGGTCATGCGACGATCGACGGCGAGCGCGTCGACGTCCTGAGCGAAGGTGAATTCGTTGCCGCCGGTTCACCGGTCATCGTTACCCGGGTTGAAGGGGCGCGCGTCTTCGTGCGTCCGAGGAGTACCGCCGTGAACCCACCGCCGCTGAGCTGGAAGCGCCCATGGTCGCCGTAGCCTCGTGGTTTGTCCTGGCGGCGATCGCCGTCATCCTCGTGCTCGTGCTGTACTACTTCCCGCTGGCCTTGTGGATCCGCACGATGGCGGCCGGCGTCCCGCTCTCGATCGGCGCGCTGATCCGCATGCGCGTGATCGGCGTGCCGGCCGGGCTGATCGTCGCCAACCTCGTGCGCTCGCGCAAATCCGGCCTGAGTCTCACCGTCGATCAGTTGCAGTCGCACGTGCTCTCCGGCGGTGACGTCGAGAACGTGACCCTGGCGATGATCGCAGCCCAACGCGCGCAGATTCCGCTGGAGTGGCAACGCGCCGCGGCAATCGATCTTGCCGGACGCAACGTGCTCGAGGCGCTGCAGAATTTCGTCACGCCCAAAGTCATCGAGACGCCGGTGTTTCAGGGCGTCGCGCAAAACGGCATCCAGCTCAACGTCAAGGCGCGGATCACCGTGCGCAGCAGCCTCGACCGCTACGTCGGCGGCGCGGGCGAACCGACGATCGTGGCGCGCGTCGGCGAGGGCGTCGTCTCGGCCGTCGGCGCGGCGATCGACCACAAAGAAGTGCTCGAATATCCCGATCGTATCTCACGCGCGGTGCTCGCCAAAGGGCTCGACGCCGGGACGGCGTTCGAGATCGTGTCGATCGACATCGCCGACGTCGACGTCGGCAAAAACATCGGCGCCGAACTGCAAACCTCGCAAGCCGAAGCCGACCGCCGCATCGCGCAGGCGAAGGCGGCCGAACGGCAATACGCGGCACTTGCCGCCGAGCAAGAGATGAAAGCCGAAACGCAGCGCATGCGCGCGAAAGTCGTCGAGGCCGAAGCGACGATCCCGGTCGCGTTGGCCGAGGCCTTTCGCAGCGGCAATCTCGGCGTGATGGACTATTACCGGATGAATAATCTCAAAGCCGATACCGAGATGCGCGGCGCGATCGGCCAGGGTGCGCTCGAGCCGGCGCCTGCGGCACCGCTGAAATGAACGACGCCGAGCCCGCGTTCCCGTCGCTGGATCTCTCCTTACCGGGCGCTCCGGCGGCGGCCGTGCCGTCCGCGAAGCGTTCCACCCCGGGCTGGGCGGTCAACGCCGTCATCGCGGCCGAAGTCCTCGGGCCGCCGCTCGCGCTGCGGCCGCCTGCCACTCTCGGGGATCCGCGCGCGTTCTAGGAAGCAACCCCCTCGCCACGCAAGGAGCCGGCCGCCTGCCCCCAATCACCATCGAATCGACGTTTGCGCTCGACGGTCTCGACGATCATCTGCGCTTTTACGGTCATCACGATCGCAACATCGGCGCCCTCGAAGCGCTGATTCCGGTCGTGATCCGGGTCGACGGGGAACGGCTCCACGTGAGCGGCGAGCGCGAGGCGGTACGCCGGGCGGGCGGCGTGCTCGACGCGATGTTGCAAGCCGCGCGCGCCGGTTCGCACGTCACGCCGGACGACGTCGCCTTCTCCGCGCGCGCCGTCGCCGCCGAAGGCATCCCGAAAACGCTCTTCGTCACCCAGCGCGGCAAAGAGATCCGGCCTAAGACGGCCGGCCAGCGCGCGCTCGTCGCGAGCATCGCCGCCAATACGCTGACCTTCGGGATCGGTCCGGCCGGTACGGGCAAAACGTTTCTCGCGATCATTATGGCCGTGCGCGCGCTCAAGGAGCGCGAGGTCTCGCGGATCGTGCTCTCGCGGCCGGCCGTCGAAGCGGGCGAGAAGCTCGGCTTTTTGCCCGGCGATCTCAAGGAGAAGGTCGATCCGTATTTGCGTCCGCTCTACGACGCGCTGGGCGAAGCGCTCGACGACGCGACGGTCGGTAAGTATCTCGAGCGCGGCGTGATCGAAGTCGCGCCGCTGGCATACATGCGCGGGCGCACGCTCTCCGATGCCTACGTGATTCTCGATGAGGCGCAGAACGCCACGCGCGAGCAGCTCAAGATGTTTCTCACCCGTTTGGGGTCGGGTTCGAAGATGATCGTCAGCGGCGACGTGACGCAGATCGATCTGCCGCGCGGCGCGCGCAGCGGCCTGGTCGACGTCGAGCAGCTCTTCAGCGGGATCGACGGGGTCGGCATCGTGCGCCTCAACGAAACCGACGTCGTGCGGCATCCGCTCATCGCGAAGCTCGTCGCGGCCTACCAGCGCGCCGGAGACGCGTAGCCCATTCCGGTCTATTACGCCAACCGGACGCGCGGCACGGGCTTGCGCGCCCAGCCGTTGCGCGCGACGCTCGAGCGGCTGCTCGACGCCGTCGGCGCGCGCGGCGCGACCGTCTCGCTGAGCCTGGTGCGCGATGCGGAGATGCGCGCGCTCAACGCGGCCCATCGCGGCAAGGACGCGCCGACCGACGTGCTGAGCTTCCCGCTCTACGAACCGCAGGCGTTCGCGCGCCGCGGCCACACCCGTCCGCGCGCCGCCGTCGCGGGCGAACGCATGCTGGGCGACATCGTGATTTCGATCGATACCGCGCGCGTGCAAGCCGCGCAGTACGAGGCGACGCTCGAACGCGAGGTCGAGCGCCTGCTGATCCACGGCGTGCTGCACCTATGCGGCCACGATCATCTCGCTGCGGGCGAGCGGCGCGTGATGGAACGCGAAGAGCGCCGTCTCGCCGCTGCGATCGGTATGCCCTGGCCCTATCCGGAGGACGCGGGATGAACGGACAGCGGACGTTCTGGCGCTCGTTCCACCACGCGTTCGAAGGGATCGTGTACGCTGCGCGGACGCAGCGCAACATGCGCCTGCACCTCATTGCGGCGGCGCTGGTGCTGGCCGCCACCCTGTACCTGCGCTTGCAGCGGCCCTACGTGATCGGGATCGTCGTCACGGTCGCGATGGTGCTGGGGTTCGAACTGCTCAATACCGCCCTCGAAGCGGTGGTCGATCTGCTGACCGAGGCCGAGCATCCGCTCGCCAAGGTTGCCAAGGACGCCGCTGCCGGCGCGGTCCTCGTCACCGCGTTCGCGGCCGTGATCGTGGGTTACCTGACGTTCTACGAGGGCATCCTGGCCGGCGGCGACCGCGTGTACCGCGCCGCCCTGGCGCTGCCCGCCAACGCCGTCTTCATCGGCCTCGTGATCGTCGGGATCGTGACGGTCGTGGCCAAGGCCAAGGTCGGCCGCGGGACGGCCTTACGCGGCGGCGCGGTCAGCGGCCATGCGGCGCTGGCGTTCGCGGCCGCGACCTTCATCTCGCTGCTCGGCGGGAGCGCGCTGCTGGCCGGGCTAGCGTTTTTCCTCGCGCTCCTGGTCACCCAAAGCAGGGTCGAATCCGGGATCCACTCCGCCCGCGAGGTGTTTTACGGCGGCCTGCTCGGGACGGGCGTGAGCTACGTGCTGTGGCTCTGCCTGCGCCTGCCGCATGTGGTATAATGCCCCGAGCGTGAGCGATCACTGGCCGGAAATCCTCGCCCTCGTCGTTTTTGTGGGCGCGGCCGCGTTTTTTGCCGCATCCGAGGCGGCGATCGTTTCGGTCTCGCGGATCAGCGCCCGAACCTACGCCGAGAAGGGCGTCAAGGGCGGCGCCCGGCTGCAGCGCGCCCTGCTGGACCGCAACCGCACGCTGACCTCGATCCTGATCGCCAACACGTTCGTGTTGCTGGCGACCGACAGTATCGCGACCTATCTGTTCATCCACCTCGGCATTCCGCAAGCGCCGCTCTGGTCGACCCTGGCGACGACGGTCGTGCTGCTGCTCTTCGGCGAGATTTTGCCCAAGACGCTCGCCGTCTCGAACAGCAGCGCCGCAGCGCTGCGCCTGGCCGGGCCGCTGACGTTCTTCACCTGGCTCCTGACGCCGCTGACGGCGGCGTTCTTGGCCGTGACCAACCTGATCGTGCGCCTGTTCGGCGGCTCGCCGCCGCACGGCCCCTACGTCACCGAAGACGACATCAAGACGCTCGTCAACGTGGGCGTCGAGCAGAACGTCCTCGAGGAGGGCGAACGCCAGCTGATCCACTCGATCATCGAGTTCGGCGATACGATCGTGCGCGAGGTCATGACGCCGCGCACCGACATGATTGCCGTTCCGGCCGACGCGCCGGCGCGGCGCGCGCTGGATCTGGTGATCGCCGACGGCTACTCGAAACTGCCGGTCTACGACGAGACCGTGGACAACGTCATCGGCGTCGTTCACGATCGCGAGTTGCTGATCTCCTTGGCCAACGGCACGATCGCGTCGACGTCGCTGCGCACTTTGATGCGTCCGGTCGCGCACGTTCCCGAAAGCAAACGCATTTCCGAATTGCTGCGCGAGATGCAGCGCGGAAAATACTCGCTGGCGATCGTCGTCGACGAATACGGCGGCACGGCCGGCCTCGTGACGATGGAAGACCTGCTCGAGGAGATCGTCGGCGAAATTCGCGACGAGCACGACGAAGGCGAAGAAGAGCCGATCCGGCGCATCGCCGACGACGAGACGGTCGTCGAAGCCGGCACCAACATCGAAGACCTCAACGCGGCCTTGGGCCTCGATTTGCCGCACGAAGATTTCGAGACGATCGGCGGCTATACCGTCGGTCTCTTCGGCCGGCTGCCGCACGAGGGCGAGGAAGTCGCGGCGGGCGAGGGCGTGCGGCTGCGGGTCGATCGCACGCGCGGCCGGCGTATCCTCGCCGTGCGCGTTTTCACCAACGGCAAAGCGCACGACGATGCCGGCGAACGCGAACCCGCAACCGGCGATGCGCGACCTCACTGACCTGCGGGCGGCGGCACGTGCCGCCCGCGCCGGCGCCTACGCGCGCTATTCGCACTTCACGGTCGGCGCCGCGGTGGAAACGGCCGACGGCCGCCGCTTCACCGGTGCCAACGTCGAGAACGCCTCGTACGGCTTGACGATCTGCGCCGAACGCACGGCGGTGTTCGCGGCCGTGCTGGCAGGGGCGCGCAGCATCGCGGCGGTCGCCGTGAGCGGGCCCGACGGTGCGACCACGTCGCCGTGCGGCGCCTGCCGGCAAGTGCTCGCGGAGTTCGGCGCGCCCGACGTCCCGCTCACCTACGCGCGCGCCGACGGCGGCTGGACGGACACGACGCTCGGAGCGCTATTGCCCGCGGCGTTCGACGGCGGCACGCTGGGAGCGGGCTGATCGAACGCACCTACACGACCGACGCGATCGTGCTGCGCGCGCGCAACCTCGGCGAGGCCGATAAGATCTTCACGCTCTTCACGCGTGCGTACGGCAAGGTCGATGCGGTGGCCAAGGGCGTTCGGCGGCCCAAGAGCACGCTGGGCGGGCGGCTGGAGCTGCTGACGGAGTCGACGATGACGTTCCACCGTGGCCGCTCGCTCGACATCATCACGTCGGCGGTGACCGTTCGTTCGCACTGGGCCGGACTGACCGAACCGCGCGCGCTTGCGGCGGCTTCGCTGATCGCCGAAATCGTCGATCTGTTCTGCGAGCCCGAACTGCCGCTCGATGAGATCTACGCGCTGTTGACCGGCGCCTCGCTTGCGATCGCCGCGGCCGAGACGCCGGCGTCGCTCGTCCCGCGCTTCGAGCTGCGCTTGTTGCACGCGCTCGGCCTCGCGCCGCCCGACGACAGCTGCATCCGCTGCGGCGGCGCGTTCGACGAGCACGGGGCGTGGGTCGATATCGACGCCGGCGGGCTCGGCTGCGAGCGCTGCTACGGCGCGCGCGGCGACGCCCACGCGCTCGATTCCGCCGACGTCGAGAACTTTCGCGCGCTCGGAGCGCCGCGTGGCGCCGGGCAGCGCGCCGCGGTGCTCGCGACGCCGAAGGTCGCGCGCGCGATCGACGACCTGGTGACCTTCCATCTGGGCCGGCGGCCCAAAGCGCGCGCCTTGCTCGACGCGTTCGCCGCACCGTAATGGCGATCGACGGGCCGGTGCTGGCCCTGGACGTCGGCGAGCGGCGCATCGGCGTTGCGGTCAGCGACCCGTCGGGCGCGTTCGCGTTTCCGCACGATACGATCGAGCGGACCAACGTGCGCGACGACATCGCCGCGATCGTCGCGATCGCGCGCGAGCGCGCCGCCGGGACGATCGTGATCGGCGATCCGCTGACCTTAGCCGGGACACGCGGCATCGCCAGCGGTAAGATCGACGCCTTCGTCGCGCACCTCGAGCGCGCGTACGACGGCCGGATCGAGCGCGTCGACGAGCGGCTGACGACCGCGGCCGTGCAGAAGTCGCTGATCGGCGCCGACGTCTCGCGCGCAAAGCGAAAGACGGTCGTCGATAAGCTCGCCGCGGCAATGATTCTCGAAACGTATCTGGCGCGCGCGCGGCGGTGAACCGGCTGCGCTTGGCGCTGGTCAATTCGGCGATCGCCATCGTCGTTGCGACGGGCGTGATCGTCGGGGCGGCCGCGCTCTGGTTCCGCGCGGCGGTGTACGAGGACCGCTCGCTGCCGGCCGCGCCGGCGACGTTCGTCGTCCCCGATGGAGCGACGTTCGGCGACGTGGCCGGGGCGCTCGAGGGTGCCGGCATTCTCGCGCATCCGGTGGCGTTCCGCATCTTGGCGCGCCTGCGCGGCGACGAGACGAGCATCCAAACCGGCCAGTTCCGTTTCCCAGCGCACCAAACGAGCGACGAGATCCTCGAACGGCTGGTCTCGGGCGCCACGACGGCGACCTGGGTAACCTTTCCGGAAGGCTTCACCGCGCGCGAGATCGGCCGCCGCCTGGCGGCCCGGCGCCTCGGCGACGCGGCGACGTTCGACCGCTACGCCGCGCGAACGTCGCTCGTCATCGATGGTACCCGCACGCGCTCGCTTGAGGGCTTCCTGTTTCCCAGCACGTACCTGATCCCGGCGGGCGCCGCGCCCGCGCGCATCGCCGGTATCCTGACCGACCAGTTTTTTCGCGAGCTTCCGGAGAATGCGCAGGCCAAGGCACGCGCGCTCGGCCTGACCGTCCCGCAAGTGATCGCGGTGGCGTCGCTGATCGAGCGCGAGGCCCAGGCCGACGACGAACGGGCGCTCATGGCCGGCGTCTACTATAACCGGCTGCGGGCGGGAATGCCGCTCCAAGTCGACGCATCGATCGAGTATATCTTTCCCGAGCACCACGACGTGATCACCGGCCGGGACCTCGCCATCGACTCCCCGTACAACACGTATCTCCACGCCGGCCTTCCGCCCACTCCGATCGCGAACCCCGGCAAGGCCTCGATCGACGCCGCATTCGCTCCGACCCCCTCGCACTATCTGTACTACGTTTACAAAGGCAACGGACACCACGCGTTCGCGCGAACGCTTGCCGAGCACAACGCCAACGTCGCCCGCTACCTGCACTGAAGGAGAAGCCAAAATCGAAGGTTCGAACGGTCCGGGCGAAGACGGCGGCGAGAGCGGACCGCTGGAGCTGCGGGATGTCCTCGTGATCGAGACGCACGACGGTCAGTCGCTGGAATTCGAAGTCGTGGGCCTCGTCGAAGACGACGAAGACAACGCCTACGCGGTGTGCTACAGCGAGAAGGCCGACGAGTTCGTCGTCACCGACGAAGCGGGCCAACTGCTCGACGACGACGATCTCGCCCAAGAGATCCTCGACGATTTCTTCGTGCTCGCCGAGGAATCGGCACCCGAGGGGACGCCGCCCGAAGCCTAAAGCCGGCGTTCAGACCGCCGCGCCGCGCGGCGGCAGCCAGCGGTCGAGCACGATCCGCAGGTTGGCCAGCGACACGGGCTTGGAGACGTAGTCATCCATGCCGGCCGCCAGGCACGCGTCGCGGTCTTCGTTGAGGGCGTTCGCCGTCATCGCGACGATCGGGACGTGACGCCGGGCGCGGATTTCGTCGCGCCGGATCTCCGATGATGCCTCGTAGCCATCCATCACGGGCATCTGCACGTCCATGAAGATCAGATCGTAGTTCTCGCGCCGCTGCGCGTCGACGGCCTCACGGCCGTTGCTGACCGTATCCGCGGTGAAGCCCAAGCGCTGCAATTGCCGCATCGCGAGGCGCGCGTTGACCTGGTTGTCCTCCACGACCAGCACGCGCTCGTCGCGCGCGACGGGGACCGACGATGTGGGCGTGCTTTCGGCGGCGTGAACGCGCGTGTGGACGGCGTCGCTCAGCGCGTCGTAGAGCGTCGACTGCGCGATCGGCTTCACCAAGTACGCCGCGAAGCCGGCGGCGCGCGCGATACGTGCCCGGGCCGAATCGTCGTGCGCGGTGACCATCAACAGCGGCAGGTCTTTGAGCTGGGACTGCTCGCGAATCGTGCGGCCGACCGAGATGCCGTCGGTCTCGCCCAGACCGTAGTCGACGAGCACGGCGTCGTAGGGCTGGCCGCGGCCGGCGGCGATCTGCAGGCGCGCCAGCGCTTCGTCGCCTTCGGTCGCACCGTCGGAGTGGACGCCCCACGATTCGAGCGTGCGGTGAAAGATCTCTTGGGCGTTCGCGTCGTCGTCGACCACGAGCACGCGCGTGCCGCGCAAGTCGGTCAGCGGCGGCCGCGTGGAGGTCGTGCGCGAGCGGATGAACGGCACCGTGAACGAGAACGTCGAGCCGAAGCCGGGCTCGCTCTCGACGTTGATCTGGCCTTTCATCAGTTGCACGAGCTGGCGCGAGATCGCGAGGCCCAAGCCCGTGCCGCCGAAGCGCCGCGTCGTCGACATATCGGCTTGGCGGAACGGTTCGAAGAGCCGCATGCGGGCGTCGGGATCGATGCCGATTCCGGTGTCGCGTACGCTGAACGTCACCGGGACGCGGTCGCCCTCGGCCGGACCGGCGGTCACGAGGACCGTCACGCTCCCGGTCGGGGTGAACTTCACCGCGTTGCCGAGCAGGTTGGTGAGGATCTGCCCCAAGCGTAGCGCGTCGCCGATCACGACCTCGGGCACACTCGGATCGACGTAGGTCAGCAGGTCGAGCTCTTTGGCCCGCGCCTGCGGCGCGACCATAGCGGCGATCGATTCGACCAGCGGGATCAAGTCGACGTCCGTGTGTTCGAGTTCGAGCCGCCCCGCTTCGATCTTCGAAAAATCGAGGATCTCGTTGATGACCGCGAGCAGCATCTCGCCCGAACTGCGGATCGTCTCGCTGAATTCGCGCTGTTGCGGGGTCAGCGGCGTGTCGAGCAACAGTTCGGTCGTCCCGATCACGCCGTTCATCGGGGTGCGGATCTCGTGGCTCATCGTCGCGACGAAGTCGGATTTCGCATGCGAGGCGGCCTCTGCGCGCGCGAGTGCGAGGCGCAGTCCGTCCTCGCGCTCGGCGATGCGCGATTGCATGCCGCTCAAGGTCGCATCGAGCGCCGCCAGTTCGTCGTCGCCTTCGACCCGGTCCCCGGGCGGCACCGGATCGCCCTGGCCGTACGCCAGCGCGTTCTTCATGACGCGTTCGAGCCGCCGCACGATCGAACGGCTGGCAGCGAACACGGATACGAGCGTCGCCAGGATGCCCCCCAGCACGGTCACGATCAGCAGGATGCGCACGATCCCGCGCTCGCGTTCGAGCGCGTTTCGCCGCGTGCTCAGAAAGCCGCGCAGTCCGGCGTCGAACCCCGACGCTTCGGTCCGGAAGGCATCCATCGTGAGCCGGGCGCTCTCGCCGGTGATCAGGTCGCGCGCCGCCGCGCTGCGGCCCGCCCGCGCGGCGGCGACGGTGCGGTCGAGCAGGGCAATTTCTTGGCGTGCAAAGGGCGCGAGCTGGGGCGCGGTCGTCTGGAGTTGCGGTTGGCTCGCGAGCAGGCCGACGAGCGCGGCAAGATGGTGCGCGAAACGTTCGCGGGCACCGGCATACGGCGCGGCGTACGCGGACTCGCGGGTGAGCGCGTAGCCGAACGCCGCGACGTGGGCGTCTTGGACGTCGATGACCAGGTCGCTCGACGCGGCGAGGCCCTGAACGGCGATCCGGGCCGTCGTGCTCTCTTGCTCGGTTCGTTGGCCGAAGAAGGCAATAACCAGCACGAGCCCGATCACGAGTCCGAGCGGCAGAACGACCAGTGCGAGACTGCGCCGGCGCAAGCTCATAGGTACAGATGTAGGTGCTGTGTCGCCGTTGGAGATTCTTGCCGGAATCCGTCAATGCTTGCGAGAACGCCCAATGCCGCCGTGGAGAGGTGGCCGAGCGGCTGAAGGCGGCGGTTTGCTAAACCGTTATACGGATAACACCGTATCGAGGGTTCGAATCCCTCCCTCTCCGAATCGCGCCCGGCAGGGAACGCGCTGATCGCGGAGTACCTTGCGAAGTCGCGCAAGCGGCACGGTTGTGCGGTCGTAGCTCAATTGGATAGAGCAACAGGCTACGAACTTGTAGGTTGGGGGTTCGAGTCCCTCCGACCGCATATCTGATCAATATGAGAGCCCGTACGAAAAAACCGCGTGCGGGCTCGCTTTTTGCGGTCACGGGGTATGCGTGCAGCAAGCACTTGAGATCATCATCGGCGGGCTGTTGCAGGGGAGCGCGTTCGCGCTCGTCGCGCTCGGCTTCGCATTGATCTATCGCGTGACCGGAACGATCAATCTCGCGCAGGGCGCGTTCGTCGTGGTCGGCGCGTTGCTGCTCTACACGTTGCATCAAGTGCTGCTGTGGCCGCTGGCGCTGGCCTTCCTCGCGGCGCTCGTCGTGACGGTCATCGTGGGCACGGTGCTCGCCCAGTTCATCCTCGAGCCCGCGCTGCGCAAACTGCCGCCCAGCGGAATGGTCATCCTCACCGCCGGCATGTTGACGCTCTTCGAAGGCGCGATTCTGCTGTGCTGGGGCAGTCAGCCCTACCAGCTCGAGCCGTTCTCCGGCTCGCGGCCCTACGAGGTGCTCGGGCTGCGCTTCCCGACCCAAGCGCCGTGGGACGTCGGCGCGACCGCCCTGATCGTCCTCGCGCTGTGGTACGTGCTGCAGAAGACCGGCCTTGGCAAAGCGCTGCGCGCGTGCTCGGAGAACCCCGCCGCCGCCGCCTTGATGGGCATCAACGTGCGCCGCATGACGGTGCTTTCGTACGCGGTCGCGGCCGGGATCGGCGGGATCGCGGGGATGGTGATCGGTCCGATCGTCTCGCTGCAATTCGACGGCGGCGGCATCTTCACGACCTCGGGGTTCATCGCGGTCACGATCGGCGGCATCGCGTCGTTCTTCGGCGCCGTCGTCGGCGGGCTTGGCCTCGGCCTGATCGAGCAGATCGCTGCCGGCTATATCTCCTCGCTCTACGCCACGACGTTCGCGCTGGTCTTACTGCTGCTCGTGCTGATCTTGCGGCCGAGCGGTATCATCGCGGGCAAGATTCGCCGCCGCGAAGACGTGCGCGACGCGCCCCGCAATCAAAGCGCCGTCGTCACGCGCTTGGGGACCGGGCAGGCCCGCACGCTCGCGGTGCTCGCCCTCGTGGGGATCGTGGTCGCGCCCCTGTGGCTCAATGCGACGGGCGCGGGCGGATTGCTCAGCTCGCTCGTGATCGCCGGGATCTTTTTCATCGCGCTGCTCGGCCTCGACGTGCTGATGGGCTACTGCGGGCAAGTCAGCCTCGGCCACGCGGCCTTCATGGCGATCGGCGGCTACGGCGCCGCGATCTGTTGCGTGAAGCTGCAGTGGCCGCCGCTCGCCGGCGTGTTCGTCGGCCTTGCCGTGTCGCTCGCATGCGCGACCGTGCTCTCGATGGTGACCGTGAAGTTGCGGGGCCACTATATGGCGCTCGCGACCTTGGCCTTCGGCCTGCTGGTCGACACGCTGACCGTCGGCGACAGCGATCTGACCGGCGGACCGTCGGGCCTGACCGGCATCCCGAATTTCTCGCTCGGCAGTTTCACCTTCACCGGAGCCGTCGCCAACTATTACCTCGTGTGGGGCGTGGTGATCGTGAGTTTCATCTTGCTCGCGAACGCGATGCGCTCGGATTTCGGGCGCACGCTGCGCTCGATCCGCACCGATCAGACGGCCGCGCTGGCGCTGGGCGTCGACGTGCCGCGCTACAAGCTCTACGCCTTCTTGATCGGCGCGACGTTCGCGTCGATCGCGGGCAGCTTGTACGCGTTCGATTTTCAGTTTCTTTCGCCCGATATGGTGAGCACGCAGCAGTCGTTCCTGATCGTCACGATGCTCGTGATCGGCGGCGAAGCGACGCTCGCGGGGCCGGTCATCGGCGTCGTTCTGCTGACGCTGTTGCCGACCGCTTTCCAGTTTCTCGCCAACTACAAGACGCTGGCGTCGGGTATCTTGCTGGTCGTCGCGCTCCTGTATTTGCCGAGCGGCCTGTACGGCGGCTTCGTCTGGATCGTGCAGCGCCTCACGGGCCGGCGCCGGAACCTTCCCGGGCCGCAGGCGGCGCCGGTATGACGGTGCCGGATGGGGATGCGCTGGCGGTCGCCGGCGTGACGAAATCGTTCGGCGGCGTGCATGCGATCGCCGACGTCTCGTTCACGGTTCGGGCGGGCTCGCTGACGGCGCTGATCGGCCCCAACGGCGCCGGCAAGAGCACGATGTTCAACCTGCTCACGAACTTGTACGTGGCCGACCACGGCACGATCTCGTACTTCGGGCGCGATCTGGCCGGAATGCGCTCGGATAAGATCGCGCGGCTCGGGCTGATCCGCACGTTTCAGACCGCGCGCGTGTTCGCCGGGATGACCGTGCTCGAGAACGTGCTGGCCGGCGCGCACATCGGGATGCACGCGAGCCTCTGGGAAGACGCGCTGCGCCTGCCGCGCGCCGCGCGCGAAGAGCGCGGCGTGCGCGAGCGGGCCCGGCACTTGATCGAATTGCTCGGGCTCGCGGCGGTCGTCGAGGAGCCCGCGATCAGCTTGCCGCTGGGGCTGCAGAAGCTGCTCGAGATCGCGCGCGCGCTGATGGCCTCGCCGCGCGTGCTCTTGCTCGACGAACCCGCCGCCGGGCTCAACGACACCGAGACGCTGCGCTTGGCGGAACTGCTGGCCGCGATCAACGCGGCCGGCGTGACGATGGTCGTGGTGGAGCACAATATGTCCCTGGTCATGTCGATTTCCCAAGATATCGTCGTGCTCGATGCGGGGCGCGTCATCGCGCGCGGAACGCCGGCCGAGGTACAAGCCGACGAGCGCGTGATCGAAGCCTACGTCGGCCGCGCGGCCGATGCGGCGGGTGCGCCGTGAGCGCTGCGAATATGCTGGAAGTGAGCGGCCTCTCGGCCGGATATGGTGCGGCCCTCGTGCTGCATGGCGTCGGCCTGACGGTCGGCACGGGCGAGATCGTCGCGTTGGTCGGTGCGAACGGGGCCGGCAAGACGACGCTGCTCAAGACGATCTCCGGTTTGCTGACGCCGCGCGCCGGAAGCGTGGCGATCGCCGGCACGCCGCTCGCCGGCCGTTCGGCCGTCGCACGCGTGAAGATGGGGCTCGCGCACGTGCCGGAGGGCCGGCAAATTTTCGGCGAGCTCACGGTCGAGGAAAATCTCGAGATCGGCGCCTACACCGTGCGCTCGGGGCTCTCGGATGAGGAGTATGCGGCGCGCATCTTCGACGTCTATCACCTCTTCCCGATCTTGGAAGAGAAGAAGGATCTGCCGGCCGGCGGGCTCTCCGGCGGCCAGCAGCAGATGCTGGCGATCGGCCGCGGTCTGATGCTGAAGCCCCAACTCTTGCTGCTCGACGAGCCGTCGCTCGGTCTCTCGCCGTTGCTCGTCACCGAGATCTTTCGCATTCTTTCGTCACTGCGCGAGACGGGCGTTTCGATTCTGCTCTCGGAGCAGAACGCGCGCTTGAGCTTGGCCATCGCCGACCGCGGCTACGTCATCGAGACGGGGAAGATCGTGCGCGAAGGAAGCGGCGCCGAATTGCTCGCCAGCTCCGAGATCATGGAACGCTATCTCGGCGTCGGCACGTCGAGCATCGATCTCGCCGGCGACCCGGTCAAGGACGAATTGGCGCGCAAACTTCGCGGGGTCGTCGGCGTTTAACGGGGGCATGGACAGCAGCACGATCCCGCCGACCCCCGAACAGATCCTCGAACTGAAAGCGCAGCGCGCACTCGACGAAAACGCCCTGCGACTGATCTTCTTCGAGGCGCGGACCGCGAACGGATTTCTCGACGCGCCGGTCGCGCGCGAACTGCTCGAACGCGCGGTCGAGATCGCCGAGCTCGGACCGACCAGCGCCAACACGCTGCCGGTGCGCTACGTGTTCGTCGAATCCGCGGCCGGCAAAGAAAAGCTGCGCCCCGCCCTCTCCCCGGGCAATCTCGACAAGACGATGAAGGCTCCGGTCACGGCGATCGTCGCGGCCGACCTCAAGTTCTACGAGAACATTCCGCGCACGTTTCCGACCCGGCCCGAGATGGCGGCGAACTTTTCGCCGCCCGAAAAGGCCGAGTTCACGCGCGGCTTCGCGCGCGACAACGCGATCTTGCAGATGGCCTACTTCATCATCGCGGCCCGCGCGGTCGGGCTCGATGCCGGCCCGATGGGTGGGTTCGACCGCGAACTCCTCGACGCGGCCTTTTTCCCCGACGGCCGGCTGATCTCGCTGTTCTTGATCAATCTCGGCTACGCCGACGATACTAAGACGTTTCCGCGCTTGCCGCGCCTGCGTCCGAGCGAAATCGCGACCTTCACCTGACCCTCGGCCGGCCCGGGGACCTCGGCGCCGGACTTCACGCGGCCGGGGGGAGCTTCCGGTGACTGCAACGCATGCGTCCGAAGAGGGGTCGAAGGACCGGAGGAAAACTCCCTCCGATTCGTTTCGGCGAATACCGTGGCTCGGTAGCTCAGCGGTAGAGCGGGGGACTCATAAGCCCTAGGTCGTAGGTTCAAATCCTACCCGAGTCACATTTTCTCGAGGTAATCACATGTCGACGATCCCCTGCGATTTCTGCCCGCACCCGGTTGACCGGGCGCAAATGGAAGAGATCGAAATCTCGCACTACGTTCCGGACAGCTCAGGGGACGATCTCGCGTACGCTCGCACGTATTTCTTCGGCCACCCCGATTGCGTGCGCAAGTTCTACCGCGGCCTCGTCGACCACAAGCTGGATCTCTTCAAGCACATCCCAACTTCCACCCCAGCCCCCACCGAAGACAAGAGCGGCGGGCCATAACGCCGAAGCCGTAATGCAGAAAGCCAGCAACATCGTGCGGCTTGGGGCCCGGGAACCACTCCGCGTAGGAAATCGCGAGGCCCCAAACGCGATGGATTCGCTTGAAGCGAATCCACGCTCCCGTGGCACAATTGGATAGCGCGCTTCCCTCCGAAGGAAGAGGTTGCCCGTTCGAGCCGGGCCGGGAGCACCATTTTCTCCGCCGAGGATGAGGCGGGTATCCGCGATGCGATGGCGCTCGCGGAACGGGCCGCGGCGGCCGGCGACGTACCGATCGGCGCGGTGCTGTACGTCGACGGCCTCACGTTTGAGGCGTGGAACGAGAAAGAAGCGCGGCCCGATCCGACCGCGCACGCCGAGATGATCGCGCTCGCTGCGGCGGCGCGGGAACTCGGGCGTTGGCGCATCGGCGGCACGCTCTACGTGACCAAAGAGCCATGCCCGATGTGCGCGGGCGCGCTTGCGGCGGCGCGGGTCGAGCGCGTCGTCTACGGCTGCCCCGATCCCAAGGGCGGCGCGGCCGGGAGCGCAATCGATGTGCTCGGTTCGGCCGCGGTGAACCATCGGGTCGCGGTGACGGCGGGCGTGCTGGCCGAGGAGACCGCCGCGCAGCTGCGCGCGTTCTTCGCCGCGCGGCGCCGGCCGGAATGACGACGGCCGCGACATCTGCCGCGGCCGCCGTTCTCAGCCTGGAGGAAAGGGGGAGATTCGAACTCCCGGTTCCCGCAAAGGAACTCCTGATTTCGAGTCAGGTGCAATCGACCACTCTGCCACCTTTCCGAATGGTCGACTCCCCTGATTCGAAGACACCGCCGCCGGGCCTTTTTTAGCGCAAGCGAGCGTCCTGCGGCGCGGCCGGGAAGCTGAAGCCCGAATAGGCCGCTTCGGTCGTGGCTGAGGTCTGGCCGATGTGCAGCGGCGCGACGAAGGTCTGCCGGTAGCTCACGTGCGCGATCAGCCAATGGCTCTCCACGACCGCGTAATCGAGCGTCAGATCGGTCGCGGGTCCGCTGTAGACGATGCGCGTCGGGAGGTCGGTGGCCGTGTCGACGTACACGTCGTGCAGGTAGAAGGCCGAGCCGTTTCCACGCGTGAGCGCCGCGAGCGGCTGCATGACGATGTGGGCGAGAGCGTCGGTCGAATCCGGCGCGTATTGCGCGTAGTAGTTGCGCAGCGTCGTCGCGACGACCGCCACGTCGGGACTCGAGGGCACCGGAGGGCTATAGTGCAGCGGCTGGGGCGGCTGGCCGGGCCCGGCCGGTAGGAGCGTGATCGCGGTCGTCGGGTTGTGCATCCGGATCGGATCGCTCAGGTGGAAGTCCATGTGGAAGTAGCTCAGCGCGTCGAACGTGGGCGGGGCGGGGAAGGCGTGGCCGAGCTGGTTCTGCCCTCGCGGCAGATCCTGCAGTACCGCGAGGTCGTCGCGCGTGCGCGCTTCGACGGCCCGCGCGACGTGGCGCTGCGCCCCGAGCGCCGGCACCGTCACGTCGACGTCGACGCGGTACGAGATAAAGGGTGGCTGGTTCTGCCAGGCCGCGAACGCGGCGTTCGCAGCGGCCCGGAATTCCGCGTCGGCCGTCAGCACGGGAGGGCGAGGCGAACCGCAGAAGGAGCGTCGGTCATGCTTCGTCCTTTCGTCACGGCCCGCCGGGCTCTTTGACGTGCGCCACGCTCAGCGCGACTTCGACGCGTACCGGGTCGGCGATACGGAGACGTTCAGCAAGACGATCACCGAAGCCGACATCGGCCTTTTCGCCGGGGTCAGTGGCGATACGTACCCGCTGCACCTCGATGCCGAATACGCCAAGACGACGCGCTTCGGCGCGCGGATCGCGCACGGGCTGCTCTCGGCCAGCTTGCTCTCGACGGTCAACGCGCAGTTGCTCGGTACCTACGGCATGTACGTCGAACAGGCGCTGCGTTTCCGCCGGCCCGTGTTCATCGGCGACACGCTGACCGCGCGCACCGAACTCGTCGAGATCGATGCCGTCAAACGCCGCCTGCACTGCGCGACGACCGTGGTCAACCAGCACGGTAAGGTCGTGATCGACGGCACCGCCGTTTTGCAGAAGGACTGACGCCGGTGCTCGCTTTGCTTCGCGCTGCCGGCATCGCTGCGGTAACGTTCGCATTACTCGCGGCCCCGGCGCGCGCGCAAACGCCCGCCCCCACGCCGTCGCCGTCGGCGTCGCCCACGGCGCCGGCCGGCAGCATCACCCTCGCGGGCGAAGCGCACGTCACGTTCATCTCGCAGAACACGACCGGCTACGGTCAGCTGGGTTTGCCCGAAGCGCCGGGGTTCGTTGCCGGAACGTCGCCGGCTGCGCCGCTCACGCCGTACGACGATTTTTCGAGCGCGCCGATGACGCCCGGCGATGCGGCGGAGTCGCTGTTCACGTTGACGCCGACCTACCACGGCAGCGCGCTCGACGTGTCGGCGACGCTCGGACTCGGCACGGTCAGCGGCAGCACGGCGAACGCCGCCTACTGGGGTGAATCGCTGATTCCGGCGCTCAACCCGCACCTCGGCTCGCAAGCGATCGGCTACGCCGTCGGCTTTCCGACGGCACCCGGGCAAGACGATCACGGCGGGTTTTCCGCTGCCGTGCTCGGCGGCGCGATCGCGACCAAGGACGGGAACCTGCGGCTGCGGGGCGGCTGGTTCGACCTCGCGCAGGGCGACGGCTTCGTGTTCGCGCAGCCGGCCTACCAGAGCGCCGTGCCGTCGCTCGCGGTGTTACCTGCGGAGTCGCTCGGGAACGGCGCGCCGACGGCCGAGTGGTGGACGCTCGCCGACGGCGTGTACCCGTTGCACGGCATCGACCTCACCGCCACGCGCGGCGACGTGACGGCCGAACTGACCGACGCCGCGCTGCCGACCTTGCCGGGCACGGGGGCGCGCGCGACGCTCGCATCGTTCGTCGACGATCACGGCGACGGTACGCGCTATTCGCTCGACGTCGCGCACGTGAGCACGGGCGGCGCGCCGGTGCCGACGACGATCCTGTTCGCGCAAGGCGTACCGGTTCTCACCTCGCAGGGTCTGCTGCCGTTCGGCACGATCGGCGGTCAGCGCGAGACGATCTACGGCGCGCGAGCGGCGTTTCACGCCTTCGGCCTGGCCGACGCGGTGCTCGAGTACGGGCACTCGATCTACGAAGCCGGCGGTGTCGCGCTGCCCGGCACCGGCAAACCCGGCAACTACTATCACGCCGGCTTGACGAAGACCGTGCGCCGCGCGACCGTGGCGTTCGACGCGTACAAGAACGAACCGTATTACGCGACGGCGATCCTGCCGTACGGCGCGCCCGAGAACGTGTGGTCGGTCGCGTGGTCGTGGCCGGGGCAATGGCTGAAATCGAACTACCAGTTGATCGACAACTTTCCGGTCAACGTGGATCGCCAAGGCTACCGCGTGAGATACACGCTGGCCGGCGGACCGTTCGAGTTGCGCTTGTCCTACGCCAACTTCGGCCAGATCGTTCCGATCACGGTGAGCAACGCCCAGCAGACCGGCTTCGTCGACGGGTTCTTTCTCCCGCAAGCCGATGACGCCGCAACGTTGGGCCGGCAGAATCAATACGGCGCGTGGGCGACGTGGCACGCCCGCGTGGCCGACATCACCATCGATTGGGTCGAAGACGCGATGCGCCGGAACGCGGCCCCCGGCCATGCGATCGACGCCGTCTCGTACGTCACGCCCGAATACACGATGTATCTTTCACGCGCCCTCACGCCCGCAGCGCTCGTGAGCGCCGGCTACGCGCAGTATTTCATGAACGGTGCGTTCAGCAGCGCGACCGAAAACGTCGACTTCGGTCAACGCGAAGTGTTCGCGGGTGCGGAACTGCGCGAATCCCCGCACGCCTCGATGCTGGTCACCGTGCGCCGCTCGGCCTTCGCCGGCTTCGCAACGGCACCGGGCGTCGCGGCGCCCGACTTCACCGGGACGTTGCTGCTGCTCGAGCAACGCATCAAACTCTAGCCCGACGGGCACTACCGGCGGCATGCCGGTACTGCGCGTCATCGTCGCCGAAGACGATGCGTCGATTCGCGAGTTGGTCGCGCACCATCTCGCCCACGAAGGTTTTCGCTGCATCGAAACGTCCGACGGGCCGTCGACCTTACGCGCCGCGCGGGCCGGGGCCGATCTGCTCGTGCTCGATGTGGGTTTGCCGGTCGTGGACGGCTTCGAGGTCGTACGCGCGCTGCGGCGCGAGGGCCGTACGCAGCCGATCGTCTTGCTCACCGCGCGCGGTGACGAAGTCGACCGCATCATCGGACTCGAACTCGGCGCCGACGACTACGTGACGAAACCGTTTTCGCCGCGCGAGCTGGTGGCGCGGGTGCGTGCCCTCGCCCGCCGCGGAGGCATCGCCGCCGATGCGGGTCCGGTGCTGCTGCGCTTCGACCGGCTCGAAGTCGACGAGGCCGCGCGCGAAGCGCGGGTCGACGGCACCGATGTCGCGCTCAAGCCGCGCGAATTCGCGCTGCTGCTGCAATTGGCGAGCAATCCCGGCGTGGCGTTCTCGCGCGCTGCGTTACTGCAAGCGGTCTGGGGCTTCGACTTCGAGGGCGACGAGCGGACCGTCGACGTGCACGTGCGCCGGCTGCGCGCCAAGCTGGAAGACGTCGCGCGCCTGCCGCGGCTGGTGCAAACGATCCACGGCTTCGGGTACAAGTTTGCGCGCGGCTGAACTCGAGCGGCGCCTCGCGCGGGCCGGCGGCAGCGGTGTGCCGCTGCTGGCGTTTCGCTTGCCGGCGCTGGAGCAAACGGCGTGGCGCAGCGGTTTACGCGCCGCGCGCGCCGTCGAGCGCCGGGCCATCGTCGCGTTCACGACGGCGGCACGCGGGGTGCTGCGCGCTGCCGATCTGACCGCGCACGACCGCGGCAGCGACGTTTTTCTCGCCGTGCTGGTCGCGCCGACGCGTTCCGGCGGCGCGGCGCCGGCCCCGCTCGACATTCGCAGCGCCCTGGCGCGCATCGCGGCGACGGTCGAGAGCCGCGCGCGTCTCGACGTCGATGCCGGCTGGACCCGCTACGAACCGCAAGCCGCGAGCGGTATCGCTGCAGCGGTCGAACGCGCACTCGTTCACGGCGCGCAAGAACGCGAACGCTATGCGTTCTTCTCGGCGCTCGGCCACGAATTGCGCACGCCGCTGGCGTCGATCCGGGGGTATCTCGAGACGCTGCTGGCCGCCGAACCGGTCGACGAGCCGGCGCGGCGGCGCTTCGTGCAGATCGCGCACGCCGAGGCCTTACGGCTGGGGCGTTTGCTTGACGGGATGTTCGAGATCTCGCTGCTCGATCTCAGCGCGGCGCCGGCGGCATTTGCGTGCGGGCGGCTCGACATCGCGCTCGGCGCCGCGGCCGATGCGTGCGCCGCCGCGGCGGCCCGCGCCGGGACGCGGCTCGAACTCACGCCGGGGGCGCCGCTCGAGATCGCGCTCGACACCGACCGGCTGACGCTGGTGCTGATCAACGTGATCGCCAACGCCGTCAAGCACGGCCGGGCCGGCGGGCGGGTGTCGGTGGCCGTCGATGCGACGACAGCGCGCAGCGTAACGGTGACCGTCGACGATGACGGCCCCGGGATCGCGCCGGCCCAGCGCGAGCGGATCTTCGCTCTGGGGCAACGCGGCCCGACCGCGGCGCCCGGCTCGGGGATCGGCCTCGCGCTCGTGCGGCTGCTGCTCGAACGTGCCGGCGGGCGCGTCGAGGTCCAGCTCAGTCCGTGGGGCGGAGCGCGCTTCACGTTGACCTTGCCGCGCGCCGGCGCGAGCTAACGCAACGCTCGCCGATTGGGCGGCGTTTATGAACTCGTATGGATCGCGTGCGGTTCTTCGCGGGTCTCTCGGCGCTCGTGTGTGCTGCCGGTTGCGACGGCATCCCCTCCGCGCAGAATTACGCCACGGTGTTCGGACGCGTCTACGACGCGGCGACGAACGCCGGCATCCCGGGCGTGGAAGTCGCGGTCGATACGGCGCTCACCGTCTTGACCGGGGCCGACGGCACGTTCGTCCTCGCGCCGGTCCCGAGCGGCCAGACCGACGTGATCGTCTCGCCGCCCGACGGCTACCGGGTCGGCGCGCAGCCGGCGCCGTTCTCGGCGCTGAACGGGGATCACGTGCGCCTCGACGTGCCGCTCGATCGCAGCTGAGGTGCCCGCGCGCGTCGTCGTCGCGCCGGATAAATTCAAGGGCAGTTGCACGGCGCGCGAAGCCGCCGAGGCGATCGTCGCGGGTCTGCGCGATGCGTGGGGCGAGGGTTTTGCCGCCGACGTCGTGCCGATGGCCGACGGCGGGGACGGGACGGTCGCGACGTTTCTTGAGAGCGGGGCGACGCCGCGCAGCGTTGTGGTCCGGGATGCGCTCGGCGCGCCCGTCACGGCGACCTACGCCCGGATGGGCGGCACGGCGATTCTCGAGATGGCGGCGGCGTCGGGCCTGGCGCAACTGGGCACGCGCCGGGCGCCGCGGTCGGCGTCGACCTACGGCACCGGCCAATTGATCGCCGACGCCATGGCGGGCGGGGCCGAGCGGATCGTGCTCGGCATCGGCGGCTCGGCCACGACCGACGGCGGCGCCGGCGCCTTGGCGGCGCTGGGGATGCGGTTCCTCGACGCTTCGGGCGCGTTGCTCGAGCCGGCACCGGCCGCGCTCGCGGCGCTTGCATCGGTCGATGCCGCCGGGCTCGATCCGCGCCTGGCGCGGGTGCGCCTGGAGATCGCGTGCGACGTTGAGAATCCGCTGCTCGGCCCGGCCGGCGCGGCGGCCGTCTACGGCCCGCAAAAGGGCGCGGATGCGGCCGACGTCGCGTTCCTCGAAAGCGTCCTCGCGCGCTTGGCCGGCATCGCCGTCGCGGCGAGCGGGCACGACCTGCGCGCGCTGCCGGGTGCCGGGGCGGCCGGCGGACTCGGCTGGGGGCTCGCGACGTTCGCCGGCGCACGGCTGGCGCGCGGCTTCGACTTGGTGGCGATGACACAGGGCCTCGCCGCCAAGCTGGCCGGCGCGGCTCTCTGCGTGACCGGAGAGGGCCGGGTCGACGGTCAGTCGCTGCATGGCAAGGTCGTCGGCGGGATCGCCGCGCTCGCCCGCGCGACCGGGGCCGTTCCGGTGGTCGCGATCGGTGGGAGCGTCGATCCCCGCGCCGTGCCGGAACTCGGGGCGTGGGGCGTGGACTGCGTCGCGCTGGTCGCCGACGGTGCCGATCCGGGGCCGGCGATGCGCGCCGCCCCGGCGTTTATCCGGGCTGCAGCGGCAGACTGGGCGCGGCTTCGGCCGGTGCCGGCTTGAACTTCACGTACGACGCGCGCTGCGCGATCTGCTCGTCGATCACGCCGATCACGACCGCGGCGAGCTTCTCGGGATCGTGGCGGACGGTCTGCGTTTCGCTGATCACCGATGCGCGCACGGTCGTGATGCCGAGCCGGTCGAGGCGCGTCTTGTCGACGACGACCGGCAACTGGCCCTCCTCGGCGTACGCGTCGAGGAGCTTGCGCGGCAGCTCGTCGTTGACGATCGCGATGTCGCACACGCGCGCTCCGGTGTTCGTGAAGAGCGCCTCGACGTGGCGTGAGGCGGTGTAGTTCACCGTTTCGCCGGGCTGCGTCATGACGTTGCAGACGTAGATCTTCACCGCGTTCGATGCGGCGATCTCGCTTGCGATCCGGGCCACGAGCAGGTTGGGCAGAATCGAGGTGTAGAGCGAACCCGGACCGAGCACGATCGCGTCGGCCTCGCGGATCGCGCCGATCACCTCGTCGAGCGGCTGGGCGCCCGACGGTTCGAGGTACACGCGCTCGATCGGCGTGCGCGATTTCGAGATGTTCGATTCGCCTTCGACGACCGCGCCATTTTCGAGCTTCGCGCACAAGCGCGCGACGGCGAGCGTCGCCGGCAACACGCGCCCCTTGATGTTGAGCACGCGGCTCGAGACTTTGATCGCTTCGTCGAAATTGCCGGTGATGCCGGTCATCGCCGCGAGGAAGAGGTTGCCGAACGAGTGCCCGGTCAGGCCGTCGCCTTCGGTGAAGCGGTAGCGGAAGAGATCGGTGACGAGCGCCTCGTCGTCGGCGAGCGCGACCAGGCAGTTGCGGATATCGCCCGGCGGCAGCACGCCGAGTTCTTTTTGCAGCCGGCCGGAACTGCCGCCGTCGTCGCTGACCGTCACGACGGCCGAGAGATTGGAGGTGTGCTTCTTGAGACCGCGCAGCAACGTCGCGAGGCCCGTGCCGCCGCCGACGGTGACGATCTTGTAGCCACGCTTGAGCCGCGTATCGAGCAACGCGTCGATCATGCGCTCGGAGCCGTACGGCCGGACCGCGCTGACGATCGAGTTGAGCCAGCGCCAGCTGCCCAGCGCGACGAGCACGGCGCCCACCGCGACGAACGCGTACGAGAGATAGGCCGGCGAGAAGAAGTCGCCGACGACCCAGTCGACCAGCTCGTTGATGCCGACGTGCGCGCCTTCGTCGGTGAGCCAGCGCGAGACGCCGTTGACGATCAACAGCGCGCCGAACGCCGCGACCGCGAGCCAGCGCTTGACGCCCAGCCCCGGCAAGAGCCACCGCATCAGATCGATCGGACGCTTCATTTCGGCAGGTCGCGCTCCTCGACGACCGGTTCGGGTTCGCCCGCCGCGACCAGATGACGCGCTAACCGGCGCGCCACGTAGACCGAACGATGGCGGCCGCCGGTGCAGCCGACGGCGAAGGTCAAGTGCGACTTGCCTTCGGCCCGCGCGCGCGGCAACACGAAATCGACCAGCGCGAACAAGCGCTCGAGAAACGGTTCGAGATCGGCGGCGGCTTCGAGATAGGCCGCGACGGCCGGGTCGTTGCCGTTGAGCGGGCGCAGCGGCAATTCGTAGTGCGGGTTGGGCAGAAAGCGCACGTCGAACGTCCAGTCGGCGTCGAGCGGCAAGCCGTGCTTGAAGCCGAAAGCGACGATCGTCGTGCGGGTCGTGGCACTGCCCTCGTCGGCGAACGTCCCGGCGATTTGCTCTTTGAGCGTGCCCAACGTAAAGTGCGTGGTGTCCCAGAGCACGTCGGCGCGCTCGCGCAGCGGCGCGAGGGCGACGCGTTCGGCCTCGATCGCCGCGTGCAAGGTCGCGGCGTCCGCGGCGTAGGGATGCCGGCGCCGCGTTTCGCTGTAGCGGCGTACCAGCGTCGCGTCGTCGGCGTCGAGGAAGAGGACCTCGGGCGTGAAGCCGTCGGCGATCAACCGATCGAGCGTTGCGACCGCGTCGCCGAACGCGCCGCCGGAATGGACGTCGAAGGCGAGCGCCGCTGCCGAACGGCCGCTGGCGCGGACCAGCTCGACAAAGGCCGGAGCGAGAACCGGGGGGACGTTGTCGAGGCACGCAAACCCGAAATCTTCAAACGATTTCATGGCTTGGCTCTTGCCTGCTCCAGAAAGCCCCGTTACGATGACGAGACGCCGCATATGCACGTCTTTTCGCCCGAACGAGCCAACGCCCTCATCCCGGTCCTCACACCGCTGATCGAACAGCTTTGGGAGAAGCGCCGCGAGTTGGCTATTCGGTTGCTGGAGAGCGATCCGGCCCTGCGCGCCGCGCGCAACGTCCCCGGCCGCCGGCCGGCGCGGCGCTTTACCGACCTCAAGGCTGAGGTCGTGCATCTGATCAACCGGATCGAAGCCTACGGCTGCGTGGTCAAAGACATCGACCTCGGCCTGCTCGACTTTCCGTCGATCCGCGAGGGACGTCCGATCTATCTGTGCTGGAAAGCCGGCGAACCCGAGCTCGCGCACTGGCATGGGACCGACGAGTCGTTCGCCGATCGCAAGCCGCTCGATCCCTAAGGGTCGAGCTCAGGCCGTCTGCGGTTCGGCCTTGATGAAGTCTTCGGCAAGCCCTTGCAGGCGCACGTCGCCGAACTCGACGGTGTAGGCGCCGGCCGCAAAGTCGGTGACCTTGCCCAGTTCGGGAACCCCGGCCAACTGCGGAATCTTGGCCCGGATCTCATCGGGGAGGCGCACCGCGTCGCCGACCTCAAGCGCCGGCTGATCGAAGAGCTTCTCGAGGTCGTCCATCAGCAAGGTCAGCGGGATGCCGTAGCCTTCGCTGACCTGTTCGATCGTCTCGGTCTCGCTGATCGCGCAGTTCGAACAGCCGCCGAGATGGAAGCGGGCGAACACGCGCCGGGCGCCGGCATGCGTCTTGAACGCTTGCTCGACGGTGAGGTTTTTGTCGAAATGCGGCATGGTCTTCAGTTCGCCATAACGCCGGAGCGACCCCGCCGGTTGCGGTACGAGCTTATACAGCGTGGCAGGCATCGCGGGCGCGCGTAGCGCAGGTCTGGAAACGGCAAGCGGCTGCTTTCTGTACTTCGGGGGTGCGGATGCTGGTAGCGATCATCGACGACAACGCGACGAACCTCAAAGTCTATGTCAATGTGGTCTCCCATATCCCGGGAATCGCGACGAAGACGTTCCAGTCATCGGCCGAGGGCCTCGCCTGGTGCCGGGACAACGAGCCCGATCTGCTGGTGCTCGACTACCATATGCCGGCTCCGGACGGCATCGCGTTCATCGCCGAGTACCGCAAGATGCGTCCGAGCGCGCAGACGCCGATCGTGATGATCACGGGCGAACAAGACCGCGAGATCCGGCACAAGGCGCTGGAGATCGGGGCCAGCGACTTCCTGAGCAAGCCGGCCGATCCGGTCGAATTCCTGGCCCGGGTGCGCAACTTGCTCGGCGCCGTCGAGAACCGCCGGCTGCTCGCGTCCCGGTCGGCCGTCGTGACGGACATGTCGGCCTCGGCGTTGCACAAGGCCAGCGCCAACGAGCTCGAGACGATCAACCTGCTGATGCGGGCGGTGGAGTACCCCGATAATCCCAGCGGCATGCACGTCGTGCGGATGGGGCAGTACGCCGCCCTGCTGGCGCGCGGCGTCGGCCGCTCGATCGACGAGCAGCGGCTGTTGATTCTGGCCGCGCCGCTGCACGATATCGGGAAGGCCGCCCTGCGCGACGGCGTGCTGCTCAAGGCCGGCCCCTTGACGGCGGCCGAGTGGGAGGCCGTCCACCACCATCCGATGGCCGGCTACGACATGCTCAAAGGCGCGAGCAGTCCGGCGCTCAAGCTGGGCGCCGAGATCGCGCTCTACCACCACGAATGGTGGAACGGCGAGGGCTATCCGAGCAAACTCGCCGGAGCGGACATCCCGCTTTCGGCCCGGATCGTCGCCGTCGCCGACGCCTTCGATGCGATGCTTTCCGACCGGCCCTACCGGCGCGCGCTCACCCACCAGAAGGCGTTCGCGGAACTGGCCCTGCACGCGGGCGTCCGCTACGACCCCGTCGTCGTGGGCGCGGCCGAGGCGAATCGTAGCGATATGCTGGCGATTGCCAGCACCTACGCCGACAACACGGCGGCCGCATGACGAGCGTTCCGGTCATCGATCGCGCGCGGCTGGATCTCGTGTGCATGGGCAACCCGAGTCTGGCAGGCGAGTTCATCGACCTGCTGATCGAGGAATCGACGCCGATCCTGGCCGGTTTGCCCGCGCTCGTCGCCGCGGGTGACGCGCCGGCCGTGCGCGAGAGCGCGCACTCGGTCAAAGGCATCGCCGGCAACGTCGGCGCGGCGCGTCTGCAAGCGGCGGCGCTCGTACTCGAACGCAGCGCCGCCGACGGCGCCGCGGCCGGCGTGCTGGCCGAGCAACTGGACGCGGTTATCGCCGCGCTCGCCGAGTTGCGCACCGAACGTAGCACCCTGAGCTGACCTCGCGGGACCCGATGCGGCGCTTCGAAAACCTCAAGATCCGGCGCGCGCTGTGGCTGGCGCTGTTGCCGCTGGCGGCGATGGTCGTGCTGGCCGTGCTCTACGCGACGGTCCAGATGCGCGAGATCGGCGCCAACTACGGCGCGCTGCTCGATCGCGACGCCGCGGCGCTGCAGCAGTTGACCGACGCGCGCGCGCTCACGCGGCAGTACGCCCAATTACTCTTCCGCAGCATCGCCGACAACGATCTCGATCGCATCCGGCTGACCCAAGCCGATCTGGCGAAAGTCACCGACCAGTTCGGCGGTGACATCGAGCAGGCCGAGGGCGAGGTGCCCTCGCGCCAAGCCGACATTCAAGCGGCGGCGCAATACTTCGACCAGGCCTCCACCGACGCGCTGATCGTCAGCGCCGCGGCGCTGGCGCGCGATCACGTCAAAGCGTTGAATGCGATGCAGGGCGTCGAAATCGAATTGAACGATGCGAACCAGGCGTTTGCCGAGCTGACGCGCGGCCTCAACGCATCGGTTGCGCAGCGCGAGAGCGATCTTGCCGAGGCGACGCGGCGGTCGGTGTTCATCACCTGGCTCGTCGTGTTGGGCGGGCTCGTGGCGTCGTTCGGTGTGGCCGCCGCGCTCGTGCAGCAGGTCGTCAACGTGCTGGTCGTGCTGCGTAACCGCATTCAGGACGTGGCCGAAGGCCGCCTCGACGGTGAGATTCCGTACCGCAGCCGAACCAACGAGATCGGCGAGATCAGCCGCGCGCTGTTCACTTTGCAGCAGGTCGCGGGCGCGCAGGCCGATCAGGATTGGATCAAGTCGCAGACGGCGGCGATCCGCGAGGCGATCCAATCCGCGGCGACCTTTGAGGACTACGGCGACCGGCTACTCTCCGGCATCGCCGGCGCGTTCGATCTGCTCTACGGCGCGTTCTATATCGGCGCGGACGGCGGCGAGCGGTTCGTCCGGTCCGGCGGGTTCGCGCTCGGCGCGGGAACCGGACGCGCGGAGTTCCGCCCGGGCGAGGGGCTCGTCGGTCAGGCGGTACGCGAGCGCCGCGCCTTGACGCTTCCGGCGGACGCGGAGAACGCGATCGCCGTCGCGGGCGGCGTCGTGACCATCGCACCGCGCACGCTATGGATTCTCCCGCTGATCAAGCAAGACGACGTCCTCGGCGTGATCGAGCTCGCGCCGGTGCACACCTTGCACGACCGCGAGCGCGCGCTGCTCGAGACACTGCTGCCGATGGTCGCGGCGAACGTCGAGATCCTGGCCGCGAACATCGATACCAAAGAGCTCGAGGAACGCTCGCGCTTGATATTGGGCTCGGTCAGCGACGGGATCAGCGGTCTCGACGCTGCCGGACACACGACGTTCATCAACCAGTCGGGCACCGACATGCTGGGCTATTCCGAAGCCGAGATCGTCGGTCAATCGATCCACGCGCTCGTGCACTACGCGCGCGTCGACGGTTCGCCGTTCCCGGCCGAAGAGTGCCCGGCCTATCAGACCGCGCACGACGGCATTCCTCGCGTCGTCGACGACGAAGTGTTCTGGCGCAAGGACGGCACCGCGTTTCCGGTCGAGTACTCGACGACGCCGGTGCGCCAAGACGGAGTCGTCGTCGGCAGCGTCGTCTCGTTCCGCGATATCACGCAGCGCAAACGCGCCGAGGAAGACCTGCTGCGGGCCAAAGAGCTGGCGGAAGACGCGACCAAGATGAAGTCGGAATTCCTGGCCAACATGAGCCACGAAATCCGCACGCCGATGAATGCGATCATCGGCATGGCCTATCTGGCGCTCAAGACCGATCTGGACCCGACGCAGGCCGACTACGTGCAGAAGATCCAGCAATCGGGCCGGCATCTGCTCGGGATCATCAACGATATCCTCGACTTCTCGAAGATCGAAGCGGGCAAGATGACGATCGAGACGATCGACTTCGATCTCGACGCGGTGCTCGACAACGTCAGCACGTTGATCGCGGGGAAGGCGGCGGAGAAGGGCCTGGAGCTGATCTTCGACATCGCCCCCGACGTCGCGACGCACCTGCGCGGCGATCCGCTGCGCCTGGGTCAGATCCTGATCAACTTCTGCAACAATGCGGTGAAGTTTACCGAGCACGGCGAGATCACGATTACGGCCCAGGTCCGCGAATCCGGTACCGACGGGCAACTCGTCTATTTTGCGGTGTCCGACACCGGCATCGGCCTGACGGAGGAGCAAGCGGGGAAACTCTTCCAGGCGTTCCAGCAAGCCGACGCGTCGACGACCCGCAAGTACGGCGGTACGGGTTTAGGGCTCGCGATCTCCAAGCGGCTCGTCGAACTGATGGGCGGCGAGATCGGCGTGACGAGCACCTATGGCAGCGGCAGTACGTTCTGGTTTACCGCGCGGCTCGGCGCGAGCGGCGCGGCGTCGCGGCCGGTTGCGAGCGCATCGGCGCTGCAGGGGCGGCGCGTGCTCGTCGTGGACGACAACGAACAGGCGCGCACGATCATGATCGAGATGCTGCGCCGGATGGCGGTCGTGCCCGAAGCGGCGGCGAGCGGTGCCGAAGCGCTGGCCCGCGCGCAGACCGCGGCGGCGGACGGCCGGCCGTTCGAACTCGCCTTCATCGACTGGCAGATGCCGGGTCTGGACGGAATCGAGACCGGGAAGCGCCTGCGTGCGGCGGCCGGGGGCGCGGGGCCGCGTATGATCGTCGTGACCGCCCACGGCCGTGAGGAACTGCACCAGCAAGCCGACGCGGCGGGCTTCGAGAGCGTGCTGCTCAAGCCGGTGCACGCCTCGATGCTCTTTGACGCGCTGGTGCGGGTGTTTGCGGGTGACGTCGCCGCCGCCGCGCCGGCCGCTGCGAAGGCCGCCGCGCCCGCAGCGGGCGATTTCTCGCAGCTCAAGGACGCGCGCGTCCTGCTCGTCGAGGATAGCAAACTCAATCAGATCGTCGCGAAGGGCATTCTCGCCGAGACGGGTGTGGCCGTCGATGTGGCCGACAACGGCGAAATCGCGGTCGCGAAAGTGCGCGAGCGGCCCTACGACATCGTGTTGATGGACATGCAGATGCCGGTGATGGACGGCATCACCGCAACGAAGGCGATACGCGCTGACGCGCGCTTCGCCGGGCTGCCGATCGTGGCGATGACGGCCAACGCGATGGCCAGCGACCGCGACGCGTGCCTTGCCGCCGGCATGAACGACCACGTTGCCAAGCCCATCGATCCGCAGGAACTCTTCGCGACCTTGCGGCGCTGGGTGCGCTCAGGCGCGGCCGGCAACGGCGGAGAGAGCCTCGAGCTCGCGTCGCAGGGCGATCGTCTGTAGCGCGTCGAGGGCGAGCGCGACCCGCTGCGCCAGATCGGCGAGCAGCGCCGTCTCCTCGGGATCGTAGGTTTCGCCGCTGCGCTTTGCGGCCAGCACGAGCGCACCGACCAGCGTGCCGCGCACGAAGAGCGGGAAAGCGATGTCGGCCTCGAGCGCGCTGCCCAGATCGCGCAGCCGTTCGGGCTTGCGCGTGGCGCGCAGCCGGACGAAGAGCGGGTCGTTCTCGCCGACTTCCGAGGGCAAGCCGCTGCCGTCGACCGCAGCGGCGCGCCCGAACACGCCGTCGGCGATGAGGAAGAGCGCGACGCCGGCCGCGTCGGCGCCGCGCGCGACGGTCTCGACCGTGCGCTCGATCGCGACGTCAGGGTCGGTGATGAAGTACACGTCGGCAGCAAACGCGCGCAGTTCCGCGAGCGCTTGGCGGCGCCGGCGGAAGAAGATGCGATCGACGATCTGTTCGATGCGCGCGTGCAGGCTGCGCAGCGAGAAACCGAGTCCGAGCGCGAGTGCGATCTCCACGCCGCGGCTCGCAACGTGCGAGGCGTCGATGAAAAGTTTGCCGAGCGCGCGCTCGAGCAGGCCGAAGACCGCGATGATGACGACCGACACCGTGGTCAGCACGATCGCGCGGCTGACGACGAAGCCGATGTCGATCGTGCGGTAGCGCAGGATGGCATAGGCGAGGCCGATCGGCGTGAAGATCAAGGTCAGCTGCAGATAGCGGATCCACTCCGGAACCTGATGGAACACGAGCACGAGGATGAGAAAGGCGATAGTACCGCTGAAGCCGGCGAGTACGGAACCCGCCGCCCACAGGACGCGCGGCCGGTCCGGGCCACGTGCGCCGGCCGCGCCGAGGGCGAACGCCAGCACCATCACCCCGAGGAACGCGAACGACGTGTCGGTGATGACCGTCGAGAGACGCGCGAGCGTCTCCGCTGCGACAAGCGGCGTGTCGCGCAGCAACGTCAGGGCGTAGAACGCGGCGCAGAGCGTGAGGGTGAAGGGGACGGTGAGGCGCCGGATCAGGCCGCGCAATCCGCGCACCGCCGGACTCGGGAAGACGCAGGCGAAGAGCGTCGCGTAGCCGATACCCGCGAAAACGATGGGTCCGCGGAGCGAAGCCAGCGCCGCGATCGCGCGATCCGGCAGCCACGCGGGGACCGTGAACGACGCGAGGCCGAATGCGATCAGGAAGGTCGCGAGCGCGCGCGCGTCCGCGGCGTCGGGACGCCGCAATGCGACCACGAACGCCACGACGAGCATGGCGAAGCGTAGGGCGTTGACGATCTCGGCAAACACGATATCGTCGGGACTCGGCGCTGACACGACGGTCCGCGCGTGGAAGCGATGCCCGTCGCGCACGACGTTCCAGGTCAAGACGGTGCCCGCCGGCCACGTGCTCACCGTGTCGCGCGCCGACCACGCGCGGCCGCGCGGCTGGATCCGATCGCCGACGCGCAAGCCACCGCCCGCGTGCCGGTCCCCGGTCACGCTGATCAGCGTCGCATAATCGTGAGCTGCCGGCGTCACCGCAATGCCGACGTGCTCGTCGGTATATTGCGGCCAATCGAGGGCATCGGCAACGACGACGGCAAGCGAAAAGACCGCGCACACAAGCGCCAGCACACGCCACAAGCCGGTCGGCATCGTCGTGGCCTTCGTCGCGGCCGGGCAAAAATCGTGCGCGAAGTCCGCCTGTAAGCCGGATTCTGTCCCGCTAGGCGGTGGTCATCATCTCTCTGGGGCCGTCGTCGCCGGCGACCTCGGTGCGATGTAGCTCGTCGGGCCGGGCCGGCCCCCGCGTGCGAGACGCGGCATGCGAGCGATCTTGCTTCAGGTGGGGTTTACCGCGCGAGTACGTCACCGTACGTCGCCGTGAGCTCTTACCTCACGATTTCACCCTTAGGTGTTGTCCACGAGACAAGCTCGCGGCCAACACAACCCTCAAGGGGTTGTCTTTACCCGGTATGTTTCTGTGGCACTTTCCTTCGAGTCGCCCCGACAGGACGTTATCCTGCACCCTGCCCAGTGAAGCCCGGACTTTCCTCGACGGCACCTGCCGCCGCGATGACCCGGCGAACTCCGCGCGATTCGGTGGTGGAGGCAAGGAGACTCGAACTCCTGACCCCTTGCATGCCATGCAAGTGCTCTACCAACTGAGCTATGCCCCCGCGACCGAACCGCCGTTCATTCGCTTACGACCGCGCCGGTGCCTTGAAGATGCGGAAGAGCAAGACGAGCGAGGGTATCAACAGCACCGCGCCGCCCGCCGTGCAGAGCAAAAACGCATCGATCATCGCATCGCTCGCGGCCGCGCTCGTGAACGTGAAGCGGCCCGGCACGAGCGCCGGTGCCTGCGCGCCGAACCAGCCGCCGAGGACGGCAACCGCTTCGAGCGCTACCGCCGCTCGCGCCGCGACGTCGCGGCGCGCGAGCACGCATGCGATGACGATCAAGCCCGCGGCGAGCGCCGCCGATACCGCGGCAAATGCGATCGGATGCAACAGCGCGGCGAACAACGCGGGCAGCGTCGCGGCGGCGAGGGCGATCGGAATCGAGCCGGAGATCCAGACGGCGAGCGTGGCGCGCACCGCGCGGACGCGGAAGTCGGCATTGAGGTCGGGATCGTCGATCTCGTGGACGATAAACACGGCGGCCATTTGCGCGCATATCGTCACCGCGAACGCGCCGACCGCCAGCGCGAACGGTGAGGTCCAGGCGTACGTCGCCGTGGCGAGCGCCCCGAGCGCATCGCCGAGGAAGAACGGCGCGAGCAGCGAGGCGATGCCGAAGACGACCGTCCAACTCTGCGCGAGCGCCGGCGTGTCGCCGGCGTAGTTCCGGAACACGAACGCCGCGCCGCGCAACACGATCCCGACGAGCGCGAAGCTGAGCGGCGCGTAGAGGCCGGTCGTGACGTCGGCGAAGGCGGGCGGAAAGCACGTGAACGATGCGACGATCGCAAAGATCAGCCAAACGTGGTTCGCTTCCCAGACCGGGCCGATCGCGGCGGTGATCGCGGCGCGCTGCGCGCTGCGCCGCGGCCCGCTCGCCAGCAGGTCCCAGACGCCCCCGCCGAAATCCGCGCCGCCGAACACGGCGTAGAGCGACATCGCGATGCCGGCCACGCCGACCGCGGCGTCGACGGCCGTCAATGCTCCGCTCCGCTGCGGCCGACGCGTACGAGCAGCCACCAGCTCATCGCGGCGAGGACCACGTAGATGAGCGAGAAACCGAAGAAACGCAGATCGAGTTGCGTCGCGGTCGTCACCGCGTCGGCGGTGCGCAGCAGACCTCGGGCGATCCACGGCTGGCGGCCGAACTCGGTGACGAACCAGCCCGCTTCCAGCGCGACGAGCGCGAGCGGTGCGCCCAGCGCGATCGCGATCAGCAGCCCGCGGCTCGAGCCGGCGCGGCGGCGCGCGGCAAAGGCCCACAGCAACGCGATCAGCAGCAGCGTGCTGCCCGATCCGACCATCGCGTCGAACGAGAGATGCGTGATCGCCACCGGCGGCCGGTCGCCGGGCGCGACTTGGTCGAGTCCCCGGACCTCGGCGTTCGGATCGAAGGCCACGAGGAGGCTCAGCGCGCCCGGAATCTCGATCGCGTGCGCGATGCCGCCACCGGCCGTGGGGATGCCGCCGAGTGCGATCGGCGCATGGCGCTGCGTCGTCGCGAGGACTTCCATCGCTGCGAATTTCGCCGGCTCGTAGGTGGCGTCGAAACGCGCGACCACGTCGCCCACGACGATCTGTAGCGGGATCGCGATTGCGGCGACGATCATCGCCGTACGCTGTGCGGCGATGACGACCGGCCGGCGGTCGCCGCGCAACTGCGCGAACGCGGCGACCCCCGCAGCGCAGAAGCCGGTGAAGACGTAGGCGGCGAGCGTCGTGTGGGCGACCTCGGTCTTCCACGGCAACGCGAACATGGCGACGAACGGCCGGACGTCGACGATCCGGCCGTCGACGATGCGGAAGCCGGTCGGCATCTGCATCCAGGCATTCGCAAGGGTGATGAACCCGGCCGAGAAAGCGCCGCTCACGATGACCGGAACGGCGGCCAGCCAGTGGGCGCGCGGCGACAGCCGGTTCCAGCCGTAGAGATAGATGCCGATAAAGATCGCTTCGATGAAGAACGCGAAGCCCTCGAGCGAAAACGGTATGCCGATGATGCCGCCCGCGTAACGCATGAAGACCGGCCACAGCAGGCCGAGTTCGAACGAGAGAATCGTGCCCGAGACGGCGCCCACGGCGAAGAGGATCGCCATCCCCTTGGACCACGTCCGGGCCAGGTCGTAGTACGCGCGCTCGCCCGTGCGCAGCCACAGGCCTTCGGCGATAAAGACCAGCAGCGGCAGGCCCACGCCGAGTGCGGCAAAGACGATATGAAACGCGAGCGAGGTGCCCATTTGTGCCCGCGCGGCAACGAGGTGCTCCACGTCTCTTAGCTCCGCCTAACGGGCGTGACGAAGTTCACGGTTCTCGCCGGCGCGGCGAGGAGCGGCAACCACGACCGGAATCCCCCGGTCCGACGCGAATAGCCCACGGCAAACAGGAGGTACGTGTTTGGTTCACTGCATCACCTTCGAGCTCGTCGGAATCCGCCTTCCGACCGAAACTGCGAAGTTAGAAGCGACGATCAAGGAAATGGGCGACGCCTACCAATTCCAGAAGAACACGTGGCTCGTCGAGTGTGAGTTGACGAACACGCAGATCTCGGAGAAATTGGTCGCCGTCATGCGTCCGAACGACCGCATGCTCGTTAGCCGCATCTATAAGGACTGGGTGATGGCCAACGCGCCGCAAGCCGAGATCGACTGGCTGAGCGGCCGGAATTTTGCCGGCGTCGGCGACCCGCCGTTGTTTCGCCGCTAGGCGGCCCTCCGCGCGTCGCGCTTGAACCCGCGCTTCACCACACGTTCACGTCCGGGTGCTACCGGTAAGGGTGGTTTGAAGAACGGAGTGCAAGAAAAATGACCCAAACGTTTGCTCCCTTACCGGCCACGTGGGACGAACAGGTCGACGTGATCGTCATCGGTTCCGGCTTCGCCGGCCTCGCCGCGGCGATCGAAGCGCACGACGCCGGCGCCTCGGTGAAGATCGTCGAGAAGATGGATCGGCCGGGCGGTAACTCGTGGATCAACGGTGGCCAGGTGGCCGCGGCCGGCTCGGCCGCGCAGCGGGCAGCGGGCATCGCCGATACGCCCGACCTGATGCTGCAAGACATGCTCGAAGCGGGGCTGCACCTCAATTACGTTGCGCTCGCTCGCATGGTGGCCGAGGGTTCGGCCGAAACCGCGCAGTGGACGACCGATCGCTGCGGCGCGCAGTTCGACGGCCGGGTCAACGTGCTGGGCGGGCATTCCGTCGCGCGCATTCTGCAAACGAAAAACGGCCGCGGCTCGGAGATCGTGGGCAAGCAGCTCGACGTGCTCAAGGGCGCGGGCATAACCGTCGATACGAACTGCCTGCTGGCGACGATCTTTCGGGCGCCGGACGGTCGCGCCGCCGGGATCGGCGTGCGCACCGGCTACGCGTTCGGCAGCCCGGCCGGCGGCGCGATTCATACGGTGCGTGCGCGCGCCGGAATCGTGCTTGCGACCGGCGGGTTCTCGCGTGACCTCGCCTTCCGCACCGCTCAGGATCCACGGCTCGGTCCGGCGCTCGACTCCACCAACCAGTCCGGCGCGACGGCCGATGGCCTGATCGCGGCGCTCGAGGCCGATGCGATGCCCGTGCAACTCGATTGGATTCAGTGTCTGCCGCTGTGCAGCCCGGACGAGCCGGGCTTCGGCGTGTCGCCGGGCTTCATCGGCGGCTCGACGATGCCGTACGGTATCCTCGTCGATCCTAAGACGGCGCGCCGCTTCGTCAGCGAACTCGCTGACCGGCGCGTGCAGTCCGATGCGCTGATCGCAAGCGGGCACCCGGCCGTGAACATTTGCGACGCGTATGGTGCGAGCAAATCGTGGTGGGGTTTGGACGTCTCGCTCGAACGCGGAATCGTCAAGAAATTCGACACGCTCGACGCGCTGGCCACGGCCTACGGGATCGATGCGGCCGAACTGCAGGCGACGATCGCGCGTTTCAACGGCTACGTCGTCGCGCGGCACGATCCGGATTTCGGCAAGCTCTTCCTGCCCGACGTGAAGGCGATTCTCGAAGCGCCGTTCTACGCCGTGCGGGTCTGGCCGAAAGTGCATCACACGATGGGCGGCGTCGGCATCGACGCCGGTGCGCATGTGGTCGACCTCGACGGCAAGGTGATCCCCGGATTCTATGCCGCCGGTGAGGTCACGGGCGGCGTCCACGGCGGTTGCCGGCTGGGCGGCGTCGCGATCATCGATTGCCTCGTATTCGGCCGGATCGCGGGCCGCAACGTGGTCGCCGACGCGCGGGTCAGCGCAGGCGCTTGACCTGCTCGATGAACGCCTTGTGGTCGAAGTCGTTGGCGTAGGCGATGAACTGATCCGTTGCGATCGCCGACGCCGGTACGATCGATTTCGCAAAGCCGTTGTCGTAAAGGAACTTGCAGTAGAGCGCGATGCCGACCGGGGGCAGCGCGCCGATACGCTTGCTGAGCGGATCGTTGCCCGGAAGTTGGTCCTGGCCGAGTTGCAGGAGCCGAATCTCGTTCTGCATCTCGGCCGGGGTCGCTTTGACGTTGCCGCCCTCGAAGAACAGGCGCGCCGCGACCGTCGGGTTTTCGCGGATCAGGATCGCGGCCATCGCTTGCGCGCGCGAGAACCGTTTGAGTTGATCGGCCTTATTCGCGATGGTATCCGGTGAGGCGACGTAGGCGGTGTTGCCGATGTCGCGGATCAGCGGGTTGAAGAACCAGCGGAACTTGATGTTCGCCTGGACTTCGTAGGCCAGCAGTTCGGGAAACGGAAACGCGGCGCCGGCGACCTTGTGCGTCGTGAGCGCCTGCACCGCTTGCGCGCCGTTCCCGATGACGATGTAGGAAACGTCGTCTTTGCGCAGGCCGGCGCCGGCAAGCATGGCGTTCAGGCCCAGCTCCGCCGGGCTGCTCGGCGAGTACTCGCCGATCGTCGCACCTTTGAAATCGGCCAGCGTCTTGATCGGGCTATCTTCGAGCACGCCCGTGACGTAATCGTACTGCGGATCGCGCACGAAGAAGGCCGTCAGCCGCAGGCCCTTATCGTAACCGAGAATCAACGGCTCGATCGATTGGCCGCAGATATCGCCCTTGCCGGTCGCGCAGAGCTGGGCACCGACGTTCGGGCCGCCGGCGTACTGCGTGCTGACGATCAGGTGTTCTTGCTTGTAGTAGCCCGCGGCTTGCGCCACGTTGTTGAGGACCTCGAAGAACGCGGTCGAGTACGCGCCGGCAATGACGTTGAGCGTATCGTCGGCGGCGGCCGGACGGGGTGCCAGCGCGAGGGCGCTTACGGCGATCGCCGTTGCGCTGAGCGCGCGCACGAGCCGTCCGAGATCGAACATCAAGTGAGTCTCCTTGGCCCGTGCGTTGCGGGCTCGACACATCTGTGGAGACGAGGAGACTCGAACTCCTGACATCCTGCTTGCAAAGCAGGCGCTCTACCAACTGAGCTACGCCCCCGGACGGGTGTCGCTATACCTCGTGGATGAGGACGAGCCCTTCGCGCACGAGCGCGGCGACGAACGCGCGCCGGTCGGCATCCGGCAGCGGCAAGGCGAGGGCGTCGAAGCGCACGTTCCCGGAGCGCAGCTGCTCGAGCGCGGCTCCGCACACCGGCGGAAAGCCCAGCGTCTTGCCCGGAACGAGCAGATCGACGGTCCCGTTTCCGGCGCGCAGCACGTACGGCACGTGGCCGTTCAAGCTCAGTACCGCGTCGTCGCGCAGGCCGGCCAACCCCGCAAGCTGCGCGAAGGCACCGCCCGCGTCGCTGCGCGAGGCCGCGAAGAGTTCGTCGAGCGCGACGGCGCCGGCGGCGGCCGTCGCTGCCGGCCCGAAGAGCGCGCCGAGCCGCGCTTCGAATTGCGCCGCGAACGCGGCCGCGAAGCCGGGCTCCTCGTGCCAGCCGAACGGCAGCGCCCGGCGGAGGTCCACGTCGTCGCGCGCCGCGATGTCGAGGGTCGCGTGCAGCAGGTCGATCGCGCGCACCGGTGCGAGCGCGAACGTGACGTGCAGGGCGCGTCCGTCGCCGGCGCGTGCGTCGTGCGCGTACCCGCGCGGCAAATAGAGCGTATCGCCCGCGCCGAGGACGATTTCGTCGAGCAGGCGCAGCGGCGGACGCTCGGTCTCGCGATGCAGCGGCTGCGATTCGAGCGGCAATTCGATCGCGGGTTCGTAGATGCGCCAGGTCTTCGTGCCCTCGATTTGCACGGTCAACGTATCGTGCGAATCGTGGTGCACCTCGAAGCCCTGCGCGTTCGGCGGCGTGAAGTAGACGTTCGCGCCCGCATACGCGCACAAGTCATGCTGGATGCGATTGCTCCAGCGCTGCAGCCGCGCGCACAGCAACCCGGCGTCCTTGATGACCAGCGTATAGCCCGCTTCGAAGAGCGCGAGCACCTTGCGCGGATCGACCTGCGCCGTCGGCGGTTTGCCGGTTGCGCGCGGCCGGATTCCGGGGTTGGTCACCACGTACGCGTCGAGCGGAGCTTGCGGCGCGCCGGCCCGCACGAGCGCGAAGCGTTCGAGATCGCGCGCGCCGGCGACGAGCGCTTCTTCGATGTCCGCGACGTCGAAGAGATCGGCGAAATAGCCCGGCACGTCGCGCGCCACGTGCAGCGGCGCGCGCTCCCAATACTCGGTGGCGAACGCGGCGACGCCGACCGGATCCAGCAGTGCCGCGAGCGCGGACTCGCCGGGAGTGACGCGGTTCATTGCTGCTCGTTTTCGTGCGGCGAGGCAAAAGCATTTTGGCTCGAAGCGCGAACGGTGCGGGCCTCCATGAATCTCACGGGACCCACGTCAGACCGCCGGCTCGGGTATCCGGCGGCCCCGCGCGGCGACGTCGTCGACGTCTACCACGGGCAACCGGTACCCGATCCCTACCGCTGGCTCGAAGACCCCGACGCGCCGCAAACGCGCGCTTGGATCGAGGCAGAAGTCGAGCTTACGGAGCGATTTCTGGCCGCGATTCCGGAACGCGAAACGATCCGCCGCCGCCTGACGGCGCTGTGGGATTACGAGCGCTTCGGCGTGCCGCGTCGCGCCGGACCGGTCTACGTGTACAGCAAGAATACGGGTCTGCAGCCGCAGGCCGTCGTGTACGCGGCCGCCGCGCTCGACGGGCCGGCCCGCGTGTTGCTCGATCCCAACGGCCTCTCGGCCGATGGGACCGTCGCGCTGAGCGGGATGGCGTTCACCGACGACGGCCGCTACGTGGCCTACGCGACCTCGGCCTCGGGCTCGGACTGGCTGACCTGGCGCGTGCGCGACGTCGCGAGCGGCGTCGACCTGGCCGACGAGGTGCGCTGGAGCAAGTTCTCGGGCGCGTCCTGGTTGCCGGACGGCAGCGGGTTCTATTACAGCCGCTACGCCGAACCCGCCGCCGACGCGCAGTATAAGGACGAGCACTACGGCCACACGGTGTACTTTCACCGGCTCGGCACGCCGCAGTCCGAGGACCGGCTCGTGTACGAGCGGCCCGATCATCCCGACTGGAATCTCAACGCGTTCGTCACCGAAGACGGCCGCTGGCTCTTGATCGACGCATCGCAAGGGACCGACCCCAACAACCGTGTTTTCGTCGCCGACCTGCATGCCCCGCAGCCGGAGATCGCGCCGCTGGCCGGCGATGGCGACGGCGCATACGACTTCATCGGGAACGACGGCGACACGCTGTATTTCCGCACGACCAAAGACGCCCCGTGCGGCCGGGTCGTCGCGTTGCGGGTCGGCGCGACGGAGCTGCGCGAGGTCGTCGGCGAGAGCGGCGATTCGCTCGAATCGGCGGCGCTCTTCGATGCCGGCTTCGTGCTCGAGTATCTGCACGACGCGCATTCGGTCGTGCGGCGCTACGACCGCCGCGGCGTCGCGCAGGGCGAGCTGTCGCTGCCGGGCCTCGGTACGGCGTCCGGGTTCGGCGGCAAGCAACGCGATCGCGAGACGTTCTACGCGTTCACCAGCTACACGACGCCGGCGTCGATCTACCGGCTCGATCTCGCGACCGGCGTATCGACGCGCGTCTTCGCACCGGCGGTGCCGTTCGATCCGGAAGCGTTCGAGAGCGAACAGCTCTTTTATGCCGGCAAGGACGGGACGCGGATTCCGATGATCGTCACCCGCCGCAAGGACACGCCGCGCACGAACGACGTGCCGACGATCCTCTACGGCTACGGTGGGTTCAACATCTCGCTCACGCCCGCGTTCTCGCCCGCGACCTTGGCGTGGCTGGAGTTGGGCGGTGCCTTCGCCGTTGCGAACATTCGCGGCGGCGGCGAATACGGCGAAGCCTGGCATCAGGCCGGCACCAAAGAGCGCAAGCAAAACGTCTTCGACGATTTCATCGCCGCGGCCGAGTACCTGATCGCGCTGGGCTACACGCGCCGGGAGAAGTTGGCGATATACGGCGGCAGCAACGGCGGTCTGCTGGTCGGCGCGTGTATGACGCAGCGGCCGGATCTCTTCGGCGCGGCGATCGCGGCCGTCGGCGTGCTCGACATGCTGCGTTTCCAGAAGTTCACCATCGGGTGGGCCTGGGCGTCGGATTACGGCTCCTCGGACGATCCCGATGGCTTCGCCTATCTGCGCGCCTACTCGCCACTGCACAATCTGGTGCCCGGCACGCCGTACCCGCCGGCCTTGATCGTGACGGCCGATCACGACGACCGCGTCTTTCCCGGTCACTCGTTCAAGTTCGCGGCGGCCTTACAAGCGGCGCAGGGCGGCGATGCCCCGGTCCTGATTCGCATCGAAACGAAGGCGGGGCACGGTGCGGGCAAGCCGACCGGCAAGGTGATCGACGAAGCGGCCGATCGCATTGCCTTTTTGGTGAAGGTGCTGGGCGTTCCGGTCAAGCAGACGGCGACATGAACGGCAACGGTAATGGCGACGTCCACGACGTCGAGGTCTTCGATGATGAGTCCGATTTGCGCTCGCAGGCGATCGCCCTGACCGATCGGGCGCTCAGTGCGATCGGCGGGCTCGAGACCGACGATCCGCTCGCAGCCGCGGACACGGTGGCGCAGATGTATCTCCGTTTGCTGCGCGCGGTCCGAGAAGAAGAGTAGCGCGGACCACGGGCGAACCGCGCATGTCGTGAGCGCGCTCAAGACGGTCGTCGGCCCCTATCGCTATCTCGACTCGCTGAAGAGCGGCCGCATCGGCGTCAGCGGAACGGAGCTCGATTTCATCGAGATCAATCCGCTCATCGCCGCCTATCGCCGCATGGTGCGCGAACTCGCCTACGACGTGTGCGAGCTCGCGGTCACGACCTATATCGTCGCGAAGTCATTCAACAAAGGCTTCACGGCACTGCCGCTGCCGCTCAACCGCATGTTTCACTTCGGTGACATCCAAGTCGGGCTCGATACGGGCATCGCCGCGCCGGGGGATCTCGCCGGGAAGCGCGTCGGCGTGCGCGCCTATACCGTCACGACCGGCGTGTGGGTGCGCGGCATTCTGCAGAGCGAGTGCGGCGTCGATCCGGCGTCGATCACCTGGATCACCGACGACGAGGAACACGTCAGTGAATTCGTCGCGCCGCCGAACGTCGTCGCATCGGGCGGAACGAGCCTGGTCGATCTCTTTCAGGCCGGCAAGATCGACGCCGCGTTCTCCGGTCGCGCGGGCCTCGGCCGCACCGGCGCACCGCGCGAAGGGTGGGAGAAAGGCAACGCCGCTCCGGCCGCCGTGCAGACGACGCGCCCGTTTCGCGCGCTCTTCCCGAACGCCGCCGAACTCGATCTCGCGTGGTACCGGCGCACGGGCATCTATCCGATCCACGGCGTGCTGTGCGTGCGCGACAGCGTGCTGGCCGAGCGGCCCGAACTGCCGCGCCTGCTCTTCGATGCATTCCGTCGCGCGAAAGAAGAATATCTCACGCAGCTGGCCGCCGCGGGTCCGCAAACCGCGGACGACGCCAAGTGGGTCGCGCTGCAGGCCATCGTCGGCCCCGATCCGTTGCCCTTCGGCTTGGACGAGAACGCCAAGACGATCGAAGCGCTGATCGATTACGCCTGCAAGCAACAGCTCATTCCGAAGCGCTACGCGCCGGACGAACTCTTCCTCCCCATCTCGTAAAAGGAGTACCGCGTGGACATCATCGACATCCACCCGCACGTCATCGCGTCGGACGTGCAACGCTACCCCTTCGACCCGGTCGGCGGGAAGATGTCGGTCTGGGCGAAGGAGCGGCCGGTCGATACTGAGGGCATGATCGCGTGGATGGACAAGGCCGGCATCGCGCAGTCGGTGATCGTGCACGCGTCGACGGCCTACGGTTACGACAACAGCTATGCCGCCGATGCCGCGCAAGCCTATCCGGACCGATTCCGGTTCGTCGGCGCGGTCGACGTGCGGGCCGCCGATGCGCCCGCGAAGCTCGCGTACTGGGTGAAAGAGCGCGGCATGGTTGGTTTCCGGATCTTCGCCGCCGGCAGCACGATGGGCGAAGACTCCGGCGACTGGCTCGACGATCCGGCGACGTTCCCGGCCTGGGAAGCCGCGCGCGACCTCGGGATTTCGGTCGTCGTGCAGACGCGCTTTAAGACGTTTCCGGCGCTGCGCAAGTTGGTCGACCGTTTCGGCGGGGTCAAGGTCATCATCGATCACTTCTCGCATCCGCCGCTCGAGGACGGACCACCCTACGCCGCGGCGCAAGCGTTCTTCGACCTCGCCTCGTGTCCGAACGTCTATCTCAAGCTCACCGAGCGCGTCTTTCACGATTGCACCAAAGGGAAGGCCGACGCGCGGTCGTTTCTGGAGAAGACGATCGCGGCGTACGGCACGCGCCGCATCGCGTGGGGCTCGAATTTCCCCTCGTCGGACGGCACGCTGGTCGAGCTCGTCGAGCTGGCGAAACGCGAACTCGCATTTCTTTCGAGCGCCGATCAAGCGCAGATCTTCAGCGGCACGGCGCGGGAGCTCTACCCGAGCTTGGTGAGCGCGTAGTGGCCGGTTCGGGCGAGCCCGTCGTCCTCAAGACGCTGCTCGATACCTACGGTCACACCGCTGCGATCAAGGACGGCTCGCTCGCATCGGAGCGGCTGCGCTTCGACATCGTGGACGCGAAGCCGGTCAGCAACGCGTTCGGCCGGATGGCCGAGCACGGCGAGTTCGATTTCTCCGAGCTGGCGATCGTCACGTTTCTGCAGGCGCTCGCGTTCAACAAGCCGGTCGCGCTGCTGCCGGCGGTCATGCTCAATCGCTTCCACCACGGCTCGATGATCTGCCGCACCGGCGGACCGATCGACGGCCCCGCCGATCTCGCCGGCAAGCGGATCGGCGTGCGGTCGTACACGCAGACGACCGGGGTCTGGGTGCGCGGCATCTATCACGCCGAATACGGGCTCGACCTCGACGGCATCACCAACGTGACGACGCAGGGCGGCCATCTGCTCGAATACGTCGAGCCGTCCAACGTGGTGCGCGCGCCGGCCGGAAAAAAGCTCAAGGACATGCTGCTGGAGGGCGAGATCGACGCCTGGATCGCCGGCCGCGACGCCCCCGCGTTGCCCGAATTCCGGCCCGTGCTGCACGATGCCGAAGCGGCGGCCATCGCCTGGTTCGCGCGCGTGCAAGCCTTCCCGATCAACCACATGGTCGTGCTCTCGACCGCCGTGATCGACGCGCATCCGTGGCTGCCGGCGGAACTCTTCGACCTGCTCAAGCGCGGCAAGGCGGCGTACTTGGCCGAGCTGCGCGAACGCGAGGCCGTCGGCGCCGACGAAGCGTATCGCAAGCGGATGCTGCTGGAAGGTCGCGATCCGCTGCCCTTCGGCGTCGAACCGCTGCGCCGCTCGCTCGAGGTCGTGATCGACTACGCGCTCGCGCAGAAGCTGATCCCGCGGCGTTACGCCGTGGACGAACTGTTCGATCCGCGGACGCGCGACCTGACGTGAGCGAGGAGCGCGCCGCGAAGCTGGCCGTCCGCAACGTCTCGAAGACGTTCCAGATCGCAGGGCCGCAAAACACGGTGCGCTCGCTCGCCGTGCTGCGGCACGTCGACTTCGAGGTCTATCCCAAGGAAATCGTCTCGATCATCGGCGAGAGCGGCAGCGGCAAGACGACGTTGCTGCGCATCATTCAGGGGCTGCTCGCACCCGATTCGGGCGAGGTGCGCGTCGGCGGCAAGGTGATTCGCGGTCCCGGCTACGATCGCGGCATCGTCTTTCAGCAAGCGAATCTGCTGCCGTGGCGCGACGCGCTGGGCAACATCGCGTTCGGTCTGGAGCTCAAGGGCGTGCCGGCGGCCGAACGGACCGTGCAAGCCCGAGCCTTTCTTTCACTTGTGGGGTTGGGCGACTCCGCGCATCAGTATCCGCATCAGCTCTCCGGCGGGATGCAGCAGCGCATCGGCGTCGCGCGGGCGCTCGCGATCGATCCCGAGATCCTCTTGATGGACGAACCGTTTAGCGCGCTCGACGCGCAGACGCGCGAACTGCTCCAAGTCGAACTGTTGCGCATCCACGAGCAGACGCAGAAGACGATCTTGTTCGTGACCCACGACCTCGACGAAGCGGTATACTTGAGCGACCGGGTGGTCGTGATGGGCGCGCGGCCGGGGCGCGTCAAGGAAACGGTGCCGATCGATTTTCCGCGGCCGCGTCCCGCGCTCACCGAGATGCGCGGCGATCCGGCGTTTCTCGCCCTGCGCGATCATATCTGGCAATCGATCCGGCCGCGCGAACCGGAGCCGCAGCGATGACCGCCGTCGTCGACGAAGCGGATGTCTTCGACGCCGGGAACGCGCGCGCGCGCCGCAACCGGCGTCTGACGATCATCCGCACCTGCTCGATCGTCGTCGCGCTCGCGATCTGGGAAGTCTTCGGACGCCAGATCAACCCGCTCTTCATGTCCTACCCGAGCAAGATCGTCGTCGCCGCCTTCGGCCTGCTGCAGAGCGGCATCTTGCAGGACGCGATGCTCGAGAGCTTCCGCACCTTAATCGCGGGCTTCGTGCTCGGCTCGCTCGCGGGCATCGCGGCCGGCTTGCTCATCGGCCGCTACCGCGAGGTCGAGGCCGCGCTGGACTGGCTCGTCAACGCGCTCTACGCGACGCCGCTCGTGGCACTGATTCCGCTGGTGATCCTGTGGTTCGGCTTGGGCTTCAACGCGAAGCTGTTCGTCGTGTTCCTGTTCGCGCTGTTCCCGGTGCTGATCAACACGTCGATCGGCGTGAAGAACGTCAGCCGTTCGCTGATCGACGTCGGGGTCGCCTTCGTGGCGAACGAACGTCAGATCTTCACCAAGATCATCTTGCCCGCGTCGTTGCCGTATATCATGGCCGGCTTGCGGCTGGGCATCGGGCGCGCGATCATCGGTATGGTGACGGCCGAGTTCTTTACCGCGATCAGCGGCCTCGGCGGCCTGGTCGTGAAGTTCGGCAATTCGTTTCGCACCGACCAGATGCTGGTGCCGGTGCTGATCCTGATGGCGCTCGGCGTCATTCTCACCGCGGGCCTGCAGCGGCTGGAACGCCGCATCGCGCCCTGGAAATCAAGCGAACTTAGCGACTAGCATGCCGAAGGAGATCCGCCCGTGACGTCATCCCGATTCGACCGCCGGACCTTTCTCGCGGGCGCCGCAGCCGGCGTGGCGTTCTTCCCGGGTCGCGCCCGGGCGGCGAGTTTTCCGCCGGGCGAGGTCAACATCATCAACACCGGTGCCAACGATTCGTTCGCGCTCCAAGCGTTGATCAAAGATCAGAAGTACCTCGAAGAGTTCAACCTGACGGTCAACCAGCAAAACGTCTCCGACGGCATCAAGCTGACGGCGGCGATCGTCACCAACTCGGCGGATATCGGCATCTTGACCGGCTTCTCGCAGGTCTTCCCGGCGATTGAGAACGGTGCGCCGCTGAAGATCATCGGCGGCGCGATGCAGCAGCCTGACTTCGTTGTGGCGACCGGCAACCCCGACGTGAAGAGCCTCAAAGATCTCGAGGGGAAGACGGTCGGCACCGGCGCGGTCGGCGCGCTCGTGTACGCCGCGATGGCGGCGATGTTGAAGAAGCACAACGTCGATCTGAACAAAGTGACGTTCGTGAACATCGGCAGCAGCAGCGACGTGTTCAAGGCGATCGTGGCCAAGAAAGTCGACGCCGGTCCGGTGCAGCACGATTTCGCGAAGCTGGCGATCCAATCGAACCTGCGCCTGATCGCCGACGCGCTCAAGGAGATCCCGCAGTTCGCGAACCAAGGGACGTTCACGTCGGACCGCGCGATCGCGCAGAAGCGCGACGTGCTGGTGCGCACGCTCGCTGCCTACGGTCGCTCCTACCGCTTCGTCAACAGTGCGGGATCCGAAGCCGCCTACGTCAAGGCCTACGTCGAGGGCGTGGGGCCGGGTGCGGAGGAGGCCGGCCGCGATCGTTGGACGTGGATCCAGTCGGTTCAGGGCTACGACAACGCGATCGCGATGACCGCGGCGCGCATCAATTACATGCAGCAGCTCAACGTCGCGCTCGGCGTCCAGAAGGCCGTGCTACCGCTGGAGCAAGTGGCCGACATGTCGCTCGCGCGCGACGCGGTGAAGCTGCTGCGTTAGGGGAGCGGTTCGAGGTGGACGATGCTCGCGCTGTGATTGTTGCCCACCCAGAGCGAGACCGGGTTGGCGTTGTTGTCGACCCAGACGCGGCGGATGTTCGTTTCGCGCGGTAACTCGTACTCGACGATGCGTCCGGTCGCCGGATTCAGCCGCGAGATGCGGTCGGTCAGCTCGGAGCCCGCCCAGACGTTGCCGAGTTTGTCCGCGACGACGTCGTAGGGCGCGTCGAACGGCGTCGGCAGCTTGTACTCGGTGATGGGCGCGCCGGCGGCGGTCGTATCGATCGAGCCGATCGCGTTGCCGCCGAATTCGGCGAACCAAAAGAGACCCGTGCGATCGTCGACCCGGCCGCGGCGCGGATGCGAGAGGAGCGTAGGCGTCGGGATGACCGTAAAGGCCCCGCTCGCCGGATCGAGGTGCGCGATCGACTGGCCGCCGAAATCCAGTAGCCAGACGGCGTTCTTCGCATCGGTGAGCACGCCGTACGACGAGAAGATGCGGGTCGTCCCGGGATAGTGGAACGGGCCGAACGTTTCCCACGTGCCGGTGGCCGGGTCGAGCCGGCGGAAC
>Ga0302157_10000567_pt1 | contig 48265 bp, 48 predicted proteins | sample I_Bog_N3_3_FD_193502 | JGI IMG/M metagenome (GOLD analysis project Ga0302157, IMG submission 193502) | Peat permafrost microbial communities from Stordalen Mire near Abisko, Sweden - I_Bog_N3_3 | ecosystem: Environmental > Terrestrial > Soil > Wetlands > Peat | place: Sweden: Abisko, Stordalen...
CACGGGGCTGCATTTTGAGGATGTTGGGGCCGGTCAGGGCCTGGCGACTGACGCCGATCTGATCGTTGGTCAGCCGCGGAATGATGTTGGAGATCAGGTGCGCGTGCACGGTGCCCATCGCGAGATGACCGGTCTCGGCGATCTGCAGCGCGAACAACGCCGTCAACTTGTCGCGGATCTCGCCCAGCATCACGCCGTCCGGATCGGAGCGCATCAGCGCCCGCATCACCTCGGCGTAGCGGCGCCGCGTCTCCTCGTCGTTGGCGATGTCGCGCAGCACCTCGATCTGGTGGGCCCCCGCAATCTCGTACTCGATCGGATCCTCCACCGAATAGATCGCCTTCTGGTCCAGGCCGGGCAGCGTCTCGATGAAGCTCTTGAGGCTGGTCGACTTGCCGGAACTGGTGACTCCCGACAGCAAGACGATGCCCTTGCCGGCGCGTCCGGCCAGTCGCAGCAGCTTCATGTGGCTGGGGGCGTAGCCCGCGGCGTCGAAGCGTATCCGGTTCTCGTCACCGGTGCGCAGGATGCGCACCACCGTCTTCGGCCCCAATCGTCCCTTGACGTTCTGGTAACGCAACTGGCCCGCCGTGCCGGGCAGATCGAGGTCGATCATGCAGTCCACGAACTGGTCGGCGTTGTACTGGGAAACGTTGTTTCCCTGGCGGGTGCTGTTGTAGCCGGCTGCAATGGCATCGACGACCTCCTTGCGGCTGTAGCGTCCGCCCTGCCTGTCCGGCAGCGGCTCCATGCGGCCATCGATCCGGATGCGCACCATCGCCGTGTTGCGGCGTACCTCGATGTGCAAATCCGTTGCTCCCGTGGGCACGGCCAGTGCGATCCAGCGTTCGAACAACTGCATCGGGCCGCCCTTTTGAGCGCCCTTGCCCGCCGCCCCCGCGTTGCGCAGGATCTCCTTGAGCACGTGCGGCTCCGCCACAAGTTCTCCCACCACGCCGTAGCCTCGTGCACGCAATGCACCCTTGACCGCCTTGACCGTGCCATCGAGCGCCAGCTTGTCGGCCGCAGCCATCGTGGCGCGCACGAGGCGCGCCTGGCGCGCTCCGCAATCGATCGCGATCAGCTTCTCGTGCAACAGGGGCGGCAGTTGATAGATCGCCTCGGCTCCGACGGTGAGCAATGCCTGGTAAGGGGGCAGTTGATGGAAGTGCGCGAGGATGTCCGGGCGAATCTCGGTCTCTCGAAAGCCAACGCTCCGCTTTGGCGCCGTCGCCGGTGTCGAATGCTCGGCCAACGCCAAGCCCGGCATGTCCATCAAGGCAAGACGTCGATCGAGGCGGGCGACGGGCGATCGTGCGGACGAAGAGCCCGGGACGCCCGACGCTCGTGCGCTGGGGACACCTTCGCCGGAATCGCCGCCCGCTGCGGCAGCACGCGCCGGCGCAGCCGCCTGCAACAGACGCTCCGTGGCGGCGGACACCGCCACGGGCTCGGCAGGCTCACGGCGGCGCAACATCTCGAACAATCCCATGGGTCGGCTCAGCGCAGCGCCGGCAGCGCGAAGACCTTGCGCGCGCCGTCCGGATCGACTATGGCAGCACCGGCGTCGCGTCGGCTCAACACCACGCGATCGATTGCGACCGATTCCACGCGCCATGACGTTCCGGGCACGCCCTGTCCCGCGCCCAGCAGATAGGCCGTGGCGTTGACGACGACCTCGGCCACCGAATCCGAACTCGAAGCAAAGACGCCGCTGACCTGCATCGCGGGCGCCGACGCAGGCAGGTTCCCGCGCGGCACGAGCGGGGTCGGGCCGGCTACTGACGACGCCGGCAGCGCCGGAGCGGAGGCGCCCACGCCGGCCGATCGTGCGGCAGCCTGGGTCATCGTGTTCTCCAGCACCGCCCGCTGCGCCCGGCTGTAGTCGCCAATGGTCTGCGCACCGGCAGGGTGGCCCAGCCACAGCAGGGCGGACAGCGCCACCAACGTGGCGCGCCTTCTAACGTGCCGCGACATAGAACACTCCTGTAGCCGAGAACTTGAGCAGGCCGCGGGCATCCGAGCCCTCGCCAATGTCCACACGTACGGACTCCCAGCTCACGAAGTCCGGCGCCGTATCCAGCGCCTCGACGATGAACGGGCCGGGAATGTTGTGCATGTCGACGTCGCCCGCCAGCACCGCGGCGGGGTGCTGGAACGTCGTCGGGACATCGGAGACGCGCGGCCAGAGCGACGGCTTCTTCAGGTCGATGACGACGTCGGCCGTGCGCCAGCGCTGCAGTTGCGGTCCGGCCTCCGAGAACGCCGCCTGCAGGGAACGCAGCGGATGGCCCGGTGCCAGCAGCGTGCGACGTCCCACCTTGAAAGGATGGCTGGTGCGCGCGATGTCCAGCGCCGGTACCGTGCTCCCTTGGGGCACCAGCATCTCGAGGCCATCGTCCGGCAGCGCCCGATGCAGGTCATCGAAGCTGCCGCCGCGGCGTATCCAATCGCGCACGCAGGCCTGGGCGCGCGCGCTGCACTCGGCGGAGGCCAGGCTCCAACCGGGAATCCAGGTTCGGTAGCCGAAAATCTCGCGCGTGGCGGCCACCAACGTCGGTCGATCGGCGGCCATGGCCGACTGCTGCCCGGCCAGCGCCGCGAGGTATCTTGGCGCCGGATCGGCCGCACGCGCAGCCAGCAACGCCTTGCGCGCGACGTCTACCTGATGCAACTGCTGCACGAGAAACCAAGCCCCCAGCGACGCCGACGCGATCAACCCGGCGCCTACCACCGGCCAGGGGTTGATCGGCATCGGTTGCAGCCGGGCGAGTCGATCACCGCCCGATGCCAGCCACGCAAAGTCGGCCGACTCGCAATTGGGATACGCGACCGGGTTGTCGCTCCAGATGGGCCGGTCTTCGCCGCCGAGCGCATTGCGGGCATCGACCTCGTTGCTCAGCACGTCGACCACCGGCACGCCATCCTCGAGGCAGACGACGAAGTACTTGTCTTCCTTGCGTTGCCCTGACGCGGTGACGGTGAGCACCAGCGCCGCGTTCGGTGCCTGCAGGCCGACCAGCCGGGAGAAGCACGCCGCGGCCGCCAACGTTGCCTTGGGCAGGTGCACGCCCTCTTCCGACGCGCGCGGCTGGAACAGGCCGTAGCGCGTGTGCGAGCCCACTTGCGCCTGCGCCCAGTGGGTGGCGTCGCTGGTGAGCGCGCGCGCCTCCACCAGCGCCCGGGTGCGGCTCTGGCCCGCGGTGGGCGCGCGCCAGAGCAGGCCACCCAGCAGGTCGCCGTGCGCCGTGCTCGCGATCAGTCGGTCGATGACGGTCATCGTGGCGGCCCGCTTTCAGAGGATCGTCGGGCGAACGAAGATGATGAACTCCTCGCGCACGCGCGACTGGGTCTTGCTGCCGCCCAGGCCGATGGGCGCGCCGTCGGTCAGCGCGCGGCGGTCATCGCTGGAGATGAGACGGCTCAAGCCCGTGATGACCAGGATCTGGCCGGCCTTGAGCGCGACGGTGGACTGGTCGTTGATCGCGGTCGTCTCGGGTGTCTGCACGGTCTGCTGCGCCGTGCCGGTGCCGGACGTGAAATTCACCAGGTTCACGAGCGACGACAAGCCGATGCCGAACTTCAGGAGCACCGTGTTGTTGTCGAGGATGAAGGGTTGGGCGAGGTAGCGGTCGCCGGTGGTCACCGTGGACGTGACGAGGCCGGGCGCCCCGACGCCGGTGGTGCTGGCCGCGCCTGGAATGGTCGCGCTCACATAGGCCCGCCCGCCCAGGCTGGACTTGCGGTCCCAGGTGCGGTTCAGTGCCAGCAGGCTCACCTCGCGATGCTGCGTGGAGACCCCGTACTCGCTGAGCAGCTTCAACAAGGCGCTGCTGCCGCCCAGGTGCGTGGTCGCGGACGTGGTGACGCCCGATTGCGCCGGCGTCAGTATCGAGAAGCCGACGTTGGCGGCCGTGACACTGGCGAGCGTGGCGGGCGCGCCGAACGTGCCCGTGTAGGCGCCGCCGAGTGCGGACAGCACGGCTTTCCACTCGATGCCGCGTTCGTCGGACTCGTTGCGCGTGACGCTGTAGACGTCGAACTGCACCTGCGCCTGGCGCAGCAGGCTCTCGTTTTCGACGCGCACGAAGTCGCGCACCTTCGACAGCGTCTCCTTCGTCGTCGTGACGGCGATGCGGCCCGAGCCGTCGGAACGCACGGCCGACGAGCCAGGCACGTCCTTGATGATTTGGCCAATGGCCGCCAGGATCGAGCCGATGACGTTGGACTTGCCGTGCTCGTTGACCTCGTTGCTGGAGCTGGCCGTGCTGTTCGTGCCGCCTCCGCCGTTGCCCGAGCTGGTGGCGTTGGCCTGGTCGGCGCCACTCAGTCCGAGGTGGTAGTCCGTCTCGCTCTCGAGCGCCGCGATCTCGAAGAACTCGGTGCGAAAACGCTCGATGACGACCACGCTGTCGCGGTACTCCCACGACAGGCTCAGTTGGTCGGTGATCAGATCGAGATAGCCTTGCAGCGACCCGGACCAGCGCATCGCGACGGCGTTCACCGAGGTGTCGCGCGGAGCAGGCCAGGGCGCTGGCGGCAGCGGCAGCCCCTCGAGGCCAACGGACGGACGCGCCGCCGGCGTCGGCAGCGCAGGCAGTGCCTGAGGCGTCGGCACGGGAAGTGGCCGCGACGAGGCGTCCGCAGCACCGAACACGTCCGGCTTCAGGCGCACTGGCACGCCGGTGACGGCCGTGATGCGATCCGCCATCGTTCGCAGGCCCACCTTGCCGCCGGTGGCGGCGTCGTCGAAGTTGAGCTTCACGGGCTCGGTGAAGATGCTGGGCAGGCGCTCGCCGCTGCCCATCGGCACGCTGACCGAGCCGACCCAGGGGCTGTGCGCGCGGCGCAGCACCGGCTTGGCGGCCTGCTCTGCGGCGCGCCGATCGGCATCGGCCTGGGAACCCGCGGCACCGCTGCCCTGCTCCGCCAACGTGCGGTCCGCGTGAAGCGACGACGTTCCCGTCAGGCCCAGCGCATGGTCGGCTCGCACGCGTTGCGCGACACCCGGCTCCGCGCAGCCGATCAAGCCGGCCGCGAGCAACGGCGCAGCCCAAGGCAGCAGGCCCCGCGCCAGCGATGAATGGCGGGCGTTCATTGCGCGTCGCACTCGCGCGCCTGCTCGCCCTGGCGCGTGATGCGCACGAGCGGCGGCGTGTTGGCGTAGATGCAGGCCTCCAGCGGATAGTCGCTCTGGCGGATGCCGGCTGAATTCAGGATCGCCTTGAGCGCCGTCTCGAACGTGCCCTCCACGCTGTCGGGTGCGCCGATCAGGAAGTTGCGTTGCGCGTCCCATTTCACGCGGTAGCCCGCCTGCGCGCCCCAACGCTCCAGTGTGCGGGCGAGCGTGATGTCCTGGGTCAGTACGCTCCAGTGCGCCATGGCCGGATCGGCGCCTGCGCTTCCCGCATACGGCGTGACAGGCAGTACAACCTCACCCGCAGGATGCCAAGGCGGGGCCACTGCCTGGGACGGCTCGGCCGCGCGAGCCATCCCGGCGGCGCATGCGAGCACGCCGAACGCGGAGGCGACAAGGACATTCATGGCAGCACCCTTCGCGGAAGCCGTCGCGTCGCGACGGCAGAAATCCTGGTTGCAGACGACGGCATGACATTCATTCGGCGGCGGTAAAGCGCACGACGTGGTCGGCGACGGCCTGCGCCTGCACCGGATAGCCTTGCGCGCGCAAACCTGCGACGACCTGCCTGACGGCGTCGGGGAACGACGGCGCATCGACCCGCATCGCGCCGTTGATCGGTGCGACCCAGCCCACGTCCCACACGACGTCGTAGCCGCTGGCATGCGCCCAACGTCGGAGCGAGCCGGCGATATCGCGATCGGCCAACGTGATGTCGAACGGCGCGGGGGCGTCCTGACGGGTTGCCGCCAGGTCACGCCTTTCCACCACGCTGTTCCAGCGCAGTGTGGACGCACGCGGGCCCGCCTCGGCCGGCGCCGTGTCGTCGTCGGACATGCGAATGTCCCGCGCGGCAACGCCACGCGCCAACAGCGCGTTGCGCAGCGCCTGCGCGCGCAGCGTCGCCAATGCGTCTTGCTGGCCAGCGTCGTTGCGGCCGAGGGCCGTGATCGGCGTGTCGCGACCGATGCGCACGACCAGCGCCGACAACGCGTCCAGCACTTCCGGCTTCAGCGTGGCGCTGCCAGGCGCGAAGACGACGGGCTGCTCGTGCGACGCATTCCTGAACGCCTGCGCATGGGCAGACGCGCCGTAGTCCACCCCGGTCGTCAACCCGCTCTCCGCCGTCGCCAGCAATCGCCCGCCATCGTCTTGCAGCAGGACAGCTTCGTCGCCGAGTGCAGAGTCGCCCCGTCGCACCACGGCGCGGGCGCTGCCCAGCACCAGCGTGAACTCGCTGGCGCCGGTGCGGGCCGTGAAGTACTGGCCTTCGGGCTGCATCACCAGCAGCGCCAGATCCTTGCCGGCAAAGACGGCCGGCATCGCCTGGTTGGGGCGGGCCTCGAAGTAGACCTTGCCGCTGCCGTCGTCGAAGACCTGGGCCGGACGCGCGGGCTTGTCGCCACGGATCGCGTAGCCGAAGTCGTATTGGCCCACGAAACGCTTGCCGGACAAGCTGAGCGCATTGCCGCCGACGACCAGCAACAGCGCGCCACAAAACGCGCGACCGAAAACGGCACGAGCGCTGGCGCGTGCGGCGAAACGAGGGTGTGAATCGGCTCTCATGGTCGAGTCGATTCTGCGAGCGCGCCAGAAAACCGCCAGCCGCCAAACTAACGCGAAATCACCCGTTTGGCGAGCGAAACGGCCAATCGCGCGATCACGTCGACAGGCCCATGGGCTGGCGCAAGGAACGCCCAATCTCGCGAAAGCATTTCGTCGATGCCGTGGCCCAATTTCTCGACAGGACGCAAACTTGGGCCAGCCATCGAGAACATGCCATGTGCCGCACAGCTCAACTTTGCCTGTCACTCCTGGACCGCTCATGAATGCCTGGCAGGACCTCCGCACTGCCGAGATCGCTGCCGGCGCGATGCAGGGCTTCGGCTGGCCGAAGGCGCAAGCGCCATGCTGCGCGATTGGGGGGAAGGCCGGTTTCCGAAGCAGGCCCTCCAAGGCCGATCTCGCGTAGCCACCTGCGCCCCAGGCTGGCGACTGAATTGGTCATTGCGCTTCCTGGCTCGCACGTCGGAGGATGCCGGCGCATGAAGCCGGAGTTCGACTCCATGTCCGGCATGCCAGTTGTGGCAGCTCGACCTGAGAATTTCACTGGTGCCGCACTGCCAAGAGTGCTGCCATCGAGGCCGCGATTCGCGCGCATTTTCCGGAAGATGCGCGGTAAGCTGCCGGCATGAGGACACCGAACGCAGCCACGTCGTGCACGGTCGAGTTGTTCTGCAAGGCAGCGGAAAAGCTCAGTTTCACGGACGCTGCCAAGGCGCTGGCACGACCCCTCGCGTCGCCGACATTCCGGAGCTCGAGCCCGGATGCAAGGGCCCGTCCTGTTCTCGGGTTCGTTCGTGATGGACACACGTGAACGGCTCGCCCAGGCAAGACGGGATTTCGCCAACGGCAAGATGGGAACGCCAGCCGGCGTTCCGTTCAACAAGGAGAACCCACCATGATGCTCGACTGGAACGACTATCAGAAACAACTGATCGGTGCGATCGGCCAGATCGCCACGTTGAGCCCCGACACCGTCCGGGGCTACCGGACGCTGGGCGAGGCGGGCGCGAAGACCGGCACGCTGGATGCGAAGACACGCGAGTTGATCTCGCTGGCAGTGGCCGTGAGCCTGCGGTGCGACGGCTGCATCACGACGCACACCGGCGCCGCCATCAAGGCGGGCGCGAGCAAGGAGGAGATCGCCGAGACGCTGGGGGTCGCGATCGCGGTCAACGCCGGCGCAGCGATGGTCTATTCGGCCCGCGTCATGGATGCCTACGCTGCGAAGATCGGCTGACACCGCTTCGGAAGTGAAACGGAACGCCGGGCACGCGATGAAGCCTTCGCGGAGCGCGAGCAACGGCGCTCTGCTCGAATTGCCGTGACCGCGCTACCCGGAGTCTTCGCCGTCGGATCGCGGCGCAACAGCCTTGCGTTCGCAACCGATGCGCGTAGGCTTGCCACCTGAATCTCGACATCCGACACTCGAGTCGGCCACGACAACGCAGATGAATTGGAGACACTCATGAGTACCTATCGAATCGCGGTCGTCGTCGGCAGCCTTCGCCGCGAATCGCTCAATCGCCAACTGGCCACCGCGCTGGCGCGGTTGGCGCCACCGGACTTCGCCTTCGCCCAGGTCGAGATCGGCGATCTGCCTCTCTACAACCAGGACGACGACGCCAACCAGGCGGCACCGGTCAAGCGCCTGAAGGCCGAGATCCAGGCCGCTTCCGCGTTGCTGTTCGTGACACCCGAGTACAACCGCTCGATCCCCGGCGTCCTGAAGAACGCGCTCGACAACGCCTCCCGGCCCTATGGCCAGAGCGCGTGGGCGGGCAAACCTGCCGGCGTGCTCGGCATCTCGGTCGGCGTCATCGGAACGGCCCTGGCGCAGCAGCACCTGCGCAACATCCTCGCCTACCTCGACGTTGCCGTCCTCGGCCAGCCCGAAGCGTTCATCCATGCCCATGCGGGTCTGTTCGACGCGGACGGCAACATCGGCGCGGCCAACAAGGCCTTCCTGCAAGGCTGGATGGACAGGTACGTCGCGTGGGTGAAATCGCACGCTGGGTGAAGCGCGGTGGGCTGTCCAGCAATACCGGCGGCGGCTGGGAATACCCCGCGTTCTGGACCGCTGCGCTCGTCGCCGTGTTCCTGCTCGGGGACGGTGTGTTCTTCTTGCTGCCGACGCCGGCGTTCGGAATCTGACGCCCGACTCGTCGCTCGCCCAGGCGGCCACGGGCACGGCCATCCAGGGGGAAATCGCCATGAAAGTGGCATTGATCGGTGCTACAGGACGGGTGGGATCGCACCTGCTGGCCGAACTGCTGGCCCGCGACCACGTCGTCACGGGGATCGTCCACACGGCGGCTCCCATCGAACCCACGCCCACGTTGTCGATCGCCATCGCCGATGCACGCGACGCAAGCGCCCTCGCACCGGCCCTTGTCGGTCACGATGCGGTCATCAGCGCTTCGCGTTTCGTCTCGTCCGACGCCAACGCACTGATTTCCGCCTTGAAGCAGGCTCGCGTCGGGCGGCTGATGGCCGTGGGGGGTGCAGGCAGCCTGGAAGTAGCGCCCGGCCAGGCGCTGGCGGATTCGCCGGGATTCCCGGAAGCCTTTCGGGCTGAAGCCGAAGCGGGACGCGCGTTTCTCGCGGTACTGCGCGCAAAGCCGACGCTCGACTGGACCTGCCTGTCGCCCTCGGCGGATTTCGCACCGGGCATGCGCACCGGGCATTTCAGGCTGGGACACGACACCCTGCTCGTCGATTCCACCGGACGCAGTTGGATCTCGATGGAAGACTACGCGATGGCCTTCGTCGACGAACTGGAACGGCCGAATCACAGTCGCGCGCGATTCACGGTGGGGTACTGATGCCCGCCCTTCTTGCCCCGATGAACACGAGTGGCAGTGCGGATGCACCGCGCCTGGCGGCGCCGAGTCGCTTCCGCCCGGTTCATGGCATCGTCGGCAAGGACGAAAGGCGCGCTGCGTGGCCTGCGAGAGCACGCTCGGTTCGGTCATCGTGGCCGACTGGCTGAGCCCCCCACCTGCGCCTAAGGGCCCTGCGCGAGCTGGGTTGCCCAGCCTGGCTGAGGACAATCGATGACCGAGCCCTCGTCGGCAGACTTCGTGCGGATCGGCTGCGTCACGTCGCCGCCGGCACGCCGAGAAGGCCGGTCGGAGGCCGGCTTTTCGGGCCGCTGCGCCGGCGCGCCCGACCGTACCCTGGGAACATGGAAACCGCCACGCCCGCGCTCGCCAGCCCCGCCGCTGCGCTGAGCCGCGCGCACGCGCTGTTCCTGCAGCGCCGCGACGCCGCTGCTCTACCCCATGCGCGGGCCGCCGTCGACGGGCTGCCGCAGCGCGCCGATGCGTGGACGCTGCTGGGCATTCTCGAACAGCGCCTGGGCCGCTCGTGCGCCGCCGAGAGCGCCTACCGGGAAGCCGTGCGCGTGATGCCGGCCTATGCCGATGCCTGGACGAACCTGGGCAATCTGCTGCGCGATCGCGATGACCTGCGCGGCGCGCTGCTGGCCTTCCAGCAAGCCATGCACTGCGCGCCCGGCACGCCCGAGCCGCCCTACAACCTGGGCGTGGCACTGGAACACTTCGGCCTGTGGGACGGCGCGCTCGCTGCGTTCCAGGCGGCCATCGAATGCGCACCGGGTCATGTCGACGCGCACTGGAACAACGCGTTGGCGCTGCTGCGTGCAGGACGCCTCGAAGAAGGCTTCCGCGAATACGAATGGCGCTTCCGGCGCGGCGAGCCCGGGCCGCGTGCGTGCACGCAGCCGACGTGGGACGGCAGCCCGCTGGACGGCCGCACGATCCTCGTGTGGGCAGAACAAGGCTTTGGCGACACGTTGCAGTTCCTGCGCTTCGTGCCCGAAGTGGCACGGCTGGGCGGGCGCGTGGTGCTCGAGGTGATGGACGGCCTGCAAGGCTTGGCCTCGCGCATTCCCGGCGTCGCGGCCGTGAGCGTTCGCGGCAGCACGCCGCCCGCGTTCGACACCCAGGTGGCGTTGATGAGCCTGCCGCACACGCTGGGCCTCGCGCCGATGCGCGCGCCCTACCTGCACGCGCGCGACGACCTGGTCGCACGATGGCGAGCGCGTCTGGCGACGTCGGCGCCTCGGCGCCGACGCGAACTCGCGATCGGCCTCGTGTGGGCCGGCAGCCCCGCGTCGGGAAACAGCCGCGAGCGCTCACCCGGCTTCGCCGCGGTACGCGGCTTGATGGACGTGCCCGGCGTGCGTTGCTTCTCGCTGCAAAAAGGCGCCGGCGGCGGCGAACTCGCGGACAGTGCCTGGCCATCCAACTTCGTCGACCTGAGCGGCGAGATCGCGCACTTCGACGACACCGCCGCCCTCATCGCCAACCTCGACATCGTCGTCACGTGCGACACCGCGGTAGCCCACCTCGCCGGCGCCCTCGGCAAGCCCACCTTCGTGATGTTGCCGCACACGCGCGACTGGCGGTATGGCCTCGATGCCCATTCGAGCGCCTGGTATCCGACGATGCGCCTGTTCCGCCAGACCACGCGCGGGGACTGGACGAGCGTTCTCTCGCGCGTCTCGCAAGCGTTGGCCGAGGCAGTCGCATCACTGCCGTCGCGGGCTCTCGTCGCGGCGCATGCTCGAGCTGCCAGGCCTCTCTGAAGCAAGCCTGAAAGTCACGCAGCCGGCGCCTGTCGGGCAAGCCGATTGCTCATATCCATCCGGAAGGATCGTGAAATCGATCCGCGAACGAAAGTTTCCCTGAGTGCGCAGTCGCGCCGGCTCACGCTGCCGGCGCCACACTGGCCTGGAGACAACGGCGGCCCCGAATCTGCGCTTTTCCGGCACGGGCCGGAGTCGCCGCCCGGCACCGCACCCGTCATCGTCAGACCGCACATGAACCGATTCGATCCGCTCCGAAAATTGATGCACGTGGACGAGGCCGTGGCCCGCTTCGCGTCGCAGCCCGGCACCGTGTTCACCAACGGCGTGTTCGACCTGCTGCACCGCGGTCACATCGCCTACCTGGCCGAGGCCCGCCAGCTCGGTGACCGCCTGGTGGTGGCGATCAACAGCGACGCGTCGGCCCGCATCCTCGACAAGGGTCCCGACCGCCCGATGAACCGTGAAGGCGATCGCGCGTTCCAGATCGCCGCCCTCGAAAGCGTCGACGCCGTGGTGATCTTCAACGAGCCCACGCCCATCGCCCTGCTCTCGCGCCTGCGCCCGTCCGTGTACGTGAAGGGCGGCGACTACGACATGAGCAAGATGGCCGAGAGCGCGCTGGTGCGCAGCTGGGGCGGCCATGCGGTGGCCCTGCCCTTCGTCGACGGCTTCTCGACCACCTCGTTGATGGACCGCATCCGCGCCGCGACGCCGGTGGTGCCGGCCGACGCACCATGACCACGCCTCGTCGTGCCATCTTCCTTGACCGCGACGGCGTGCTGAACCAGGATCGCGGCCATGTGAGCCGGCCCGAGGATTTCGAGTGGATGCCTGGCGTGATGCATGCGCTGCGCGCCCTGCGCCGCGCCGGCTGGGCGCTGGTGGTCACCACCAATCAATCAGGCATTGCCCGCGGCCTGTACGGCCCCGCGGAATACGAGAACCTCACCGCCTGGATGCACAGCGAGCTCGCGCTGCACGGCGTCACGCTGGACGGCGTCTACCACTGCCCGCACCTGCCCGACGCGCCGCTCACCGCCTGGCGCCGCCACTGCGACTGCCGCAAGCCCGCGCCCGGCATGCTGCGTCGCGCCGCACGCGACCTGGATCTGGATCTGTCCGCCTGCGTGATGGTGGGCGACAAGCCCTCCGACATGCAGGCCGGCCGCGCCGCCGGCGTGGCCGCGTGCATCCGCATCGCGGACGGCATGGCCCACGTGTCCTGCGACTTCACCGATCCGCCTGCCGACTTCACCTGCAGCAGCCTCGCCGAAGGCGCGCGCTGGCTGCTGGCGCACGAAGAGCAGCGGCACGCCTGAGCCACCGGCGCCCACTGCGCTTCAACGACTCGCGTCGAAGGCGTCGACCAGCTCGTCGTGCGTCAGCACCGCGGTGCCGAACGTCTGCACCGCCAGGCCCGCGGCCACGTTGGCCCAGCGCATCGCCTGCACTGCGTTGTCGCCTTCGGCCATGCGCCACGCCAGCGTCGCGATGACGGTGTCGCCCGCACCCGTCACGTCGTGCACCTCGCGCTTGTGTGCGCGCTCGTGCGTGACGCCCGAGTCGTCGAACATCGTCATGCCGCCCTCGCCGCGCGTGACCAGCAGGTGCCGCAGATCGAGGCGCTCGCGCAGCGCCGTGACTCGCCGCTCGCGCTCGGCCTCGTCGGCCATCTCGCCCAGCACGTCATCCAGCGCCGCCAGGTTGGGCTTGAGCAGCGTCGCGCCCGCGTAACGGGTCCAATCGCGCCCCTTCGGATCGACCAGCACCAACTTGCCCGCGGCTCGCGCAGCCTGCACCAGGGGGCGGCAGTCGGTCAACGCGCCCTTCGCGTAGTCGGACAGCAGCACCAGGTCGTGCACGCGCAGCGCGCGTGCGAAGCGTTCGGCGAGCCCTGCGCGCATCGCCGGCGGCGGGGCCATCTCGAAGTCGGCGCGCAGCATCTGGTGATGACGTGCCACGCAGCGGATCTTCTCGATCGTCGCGTAGCCCGGATCGACCACCCGGTCGAAGGCCACGCCGGCGTCGTCCATCAGGCTGCCGAGACGGCTGCCCGCCGCGTCCTCGCCCACCAGCGCGATCAGGCTCACGGCCGCGCCCAACGCCGCCAGGTTGGCCGCCACGTTGGCCGCGCCACCCGGCCGCTCGTAGCGACGCGTGACACGCAACACGGGCACCGGCGCTTCGGGTGAAATGCGGTCGACGACGCCGTCCCAGTAACGGTCCAGCATGGCGTCGCCAACGACGAGGATTCGGGAAGGGTTCACGGTGCCATCGTCGCATTGCAGGACACCGCTGTCTGCCCGACATCGGGGGCGTCCTCCCGACGCCACGCCAGAAATCGTTTCATGGTTGCCGGGTGCCAAAAAGTTGCGCTAGAATGGCAGGCTTCGCGGTATCCCAGCTTTGGGACATTGCTGAAACGCCGGTGTAGCTCAGTTGGTAGAGCAGCTCATTCGTAATGAGAAGGTCGAGGGTTCGACTCCTTTCTCCGGCACCAGGATTCGCTGCTGGATCAAGCAGTTTGCAGAACGCAAAAAGCCGACTTCGAGTCGGCTTTTTGCTGGCGGCCAGCTGGACAACTCCTGGCTGGCTTGTCCGTCAAGCCTGCCCGCTCCCACCGCGCGCACGCCGACGCGCACCGAGGCCCAGCCAGCCCAGCCCCGCCATGAACAGCGCGAGCGAGGCCGGTTCCGGCACGCTCGGCGTGGTGGTGGTCACGCCCTGGGTGGAGACGTCGAACACCAGGCCAGACTGGGAGTTGTTGATGTCGACGAAGAACACCTCGAGCTGATGCGCGCCGGCGCCGATGGTGAACGGCGTCACGCACGCGCCCGCGCTCTCCGCATGGACGCCGCCGAGATCGCAGACGACGGTGCCGTCGAGATAGGCGAAGGCCATGTCGTCGGCGCCGATCGAAAAGCTGATCTGCTCGGCGACGCTGTTGTTCAGCGTGGCCGAGATCGTCGCGGCCATGAAGCCGTTGTAGTCGCTGGAGCCGGTACCGTTCGGCGGGAAGAAGTTGGACGGAACGCTGAACGGCAGCGACACGGTGCCGGTGCCCGTCAACGCCACGTCCGAGGTGGCGCCTGCGCCACCGTTGTTGAGCGTCGGACTCCAGTACGTGATCTCGCCGTCGGCCAGCACGTCCGTAGGCGCGCCGCCCGGCGAATAGCAATTCGTCGTGCAGCCATAGGCCGCGGTGTTGAGCACCGGCAGCCCGTTCGCGCCGAGCTGGTTCTGCACCTCGTTGGAGAACGCTCCGCCTGCCAGATGATTGGCGTCCTTGTCCGTTTCGCCGATCGAGTAGTACGTGATCGTCGCGGAGTTGGCGGCGTGAACCGAGGTCGCCGCTGCGAGCAGCGCCAGGGCGCCCAGCGTGGAGACCGAGATAGTCCGGAGAGTCGTCATGGCACTTACCTCTGAGTGGTTGTTGTGGAAGGCACCGGCGTCGACCGGCCGTCATGCGCGCGATGGGCACGCGACCGTCGCGACACACCGTCCAAGGCATCGCGAAACACGAGGCTACGCGGCGCCGGTGCGCCTTCAATCCCATGTACTTGGGGGCTCGTGAGCTCTCCGTGATCCCCGCCTCGTGACCGCGGCGGAGAGGCCGGCGCATCGACAGGAAACAGCAAGCTCGGCGCAAGCCGCTCGCCGCGTCGACGGCCTGCTGCGGAGCAGTCGAATGCCAGGGCCCAACGGACTACCGGCGCGCTACGGTGCAGGAAGATCCGACACGACCATCAGGAATCCGCCCTGCAGGCGGTCCACGCCGGCGCAGCCAGCGTCGCGCTCAGCGGCATCGAGGTCGCTGCGTGGCGTGGCCGCATCGTCCGCCTTGTTCGCGGCCGGCAGGGTCTCCAGCGGCAGCCGGACGAGTGGAATGAAGGCCAGCCGGATCGCGTCGAGTACGACGGCGCGGCCAACCAGGCGACGGATCTGATCCGCATCGTTGAAGAACCCGACCGGGACGGTGGTGACACAGTCGATCTTCAGCGAGACCATCACCTACGACACGGCGCGCGACGCGGTTGGGTCGGCGAAACTCGATCCGGTCGCCTTGCAAGAGGGTCGCCCCCCGGCCGCAGGCGACCGTCCTGTTCGCGCCGCGCGTGTCGCCGACACCCATGATCACATGACTGCGTTCCCCCCAATATGGGGTAGGGCGTCGCGAGCGCGGATTGGTGACAATCGTCGTGCGCGTTCGACCGATCGCGCAAGACATCATTTCCGCAACCGGCCATGCCGACCAGGACCGCAGCCTCCTTCGCCGCCGACTCGTTGCTCGCCCGCGCGAGCGCCGACCGGCCGGCCGTCGGCCGTCGGCCGACGATGCCCACGTGGTTCGCAGACGCGCCGGACGGGCTCGACATCGCTGCCAAGCAGCGCCGGTTCGACGAGCTCCGAGTTCAGGCTCGGAAGTCGGCCGACATCGGCGCCATCCTTGTCATCGTCTACCAGGTGCCGCTGTGGCTGCTGTTCAGGCACCACGACAGCGCGGCGCTGCGGATCTGCACCGTGGCCGTGCCGCTCGTGATGCTGGCCGCGATGGCCTTCGTCCGCAAGTCCATGCTGAAGCGGCTGCTGCGCCAGCACGTCAAGACGCACGTGATCTGGTAGCCGCGACCGGCCTTTCGGCTGGCGCCCGCCCGCTGCGCTCCCCTCGACTTGGGGATGGCCTTCGGATGCAGTCAGTCGTTAGCATGTCCGGACTGCACCGCTGTCGCCGTGCCCAACAAAGAGAGGGATTTCCATGAACGCAAAGATTTCTGCACTTGCCGCCACCCTGCTGGTGGCCATCGCTCCGCTGGCCGGTGCCGCCAACGTAGCCGCCGGCGCCGCCGTCACCACCACGGGAACCGGCTTCGGCTCCAGCGTGGGCTGGGGCGGTGCCGCGCTGGCCGCTCCGTCCACGGTGACCGACGGCCTGTTCCTGGCCACCGGCCAGCAATGGAATGTCGACACCGTGTTCTGGCAAGGCGGCGCGCCGGACACGGCCGACACCATCACCATCACGCTCGCCGGCGCCGCCGCCGTCACGGGCCTGCATCTGCAAGCCGACAACAACGACCTGTACGACGTCACCTATCGGGACGTGGGCGGCACCTGGCACGACCTGGGCGCCATCGCACCGAACACGGATTCGAGCTGGGGCCTGGGCGACGGCTACGCCAGCTTCGCATCGGTCACCGCCACCGCCTTCCAGATCCAGGCCTCCGGCGGCGACGGCTCCTACGCCGTGTCCGAATTCCAGGCCACCGGCACGTTCCTGCCCGCCGTGCCGGAGCCCACGACCGGCCTGCTGATGCTGGTCGGCCTGGGTGCGCTCCTGTCCGTCGCGCGTCGCCGCTCGGCACGCTGATGCGCTGAAGCCAGGGCGCGCTGCCACGCGGCGCGCCCTGCCCGCACGCGCGGCGGGACGCCGACGTCGTCAGTCGCTGGCGACGTCCGGCACCGGCGCCCCCAGGCGCCGCGAGATCCGCGCCGCACACGCCCTCACCTCGCGCGCGAGCGCCCCGTCCCACGCCAGATCGAAGATGCTGGCCGGGCCGATCGCCGTCACGGCCAGCACGATCCGGCCCTCGTGATCGAATACCGGCGCCGCGATGGCGTTGACGCCGGGCAGCGTCTCGCCATCGGAGCGCGCCAGGCCGTGCTCGCGCACCTCGCGCAAGGCCTGCTCGAACTGGCGCCACGCGGGCACCGCGCGCGCAGGCGGCAAGTTGGCGATCGGTGGCGCGGGGTGTGATTTCTGGCGGCGGCGCTCCTCGTCCAGCAAGGCCTTCACTTCGCCGACGGCGCGGTACGCCGCGAACAGCCGGCCGGTGGCCGTCCCGGCGACAGAGAAGACAGTGCCCTGGCGCATGTTCACGTGGATCGGTGCCGGCGACTCTTCCAGCCGCACGATGGTGGCACCGCGCGAGCCCCACACGGCGATCGCCACCGTGTGGCCGATGCGTTGCACGAGCTCGGGCAATTCGGCCGCGGCGGCCTGCACCGGGTTGGCCTGCTTCAGGCTGATGAGACCCAGCTGCAGCGCCAGCGGGCCCAGGAAATAGCGGCCCGACTCGGCGTCCTGCTCCATGAGCCCGATGCGGGCGAAGCTGACCAGATACGGATGGATCTTGGCGGCGGGCATGTCGGCCTCGCGGGCCAGGTCCTTCAGCGCCATCGGCCGGCCGCTGTGCGCCATCGCACGCAGCACCTGGCCGCCCACCTCGATGCTCTGGATGCCCCGTTGCGGGCGGCTTTCAGGCAATTCGGCGCCGCTGTCATCGAGTTCGTCATGGTCGGGCATGGGCGGATGCTACAGGAGGCCAGCCCCGCATCGCCTTGGCGGAAACGTTTGTATTGGACTAATGCATTTGACAATGACCAACGTCTGGATCACCATCCGGCCATGCCCGCAGAGGCCAGCCCGCTTCAGGAGACCGTGATGGACACCCCCAAGAAATTCGCTTCGCAAGCCGACCTGCAGGAGAAGAAGATCACCTTCTCGCAACTGTCGGAGCACGCCTGGGCGTACACCGCCGAAGGCGACCCGAACACCGGCATCATCGTCGGCGACGACGCCGTGCTGGTGGCCGACACGCAGGCCACGCCGGCGATGGCGCAGGACGTGATCCGGCGCATCCGCGAGGTCACCGACAAGCCGATCAGGTACGTGGTGCTCACCCACTATCACGCCGTGCGCGTGCTGGGCGCGAGCGCCTACGGCGCCCAGCAGATCATCGCCAGCGAGGACACCTACGACCTGATCGTGGAACGCGGCGAGGCCGACAAGGCCAGCGAGATCGGCCGCTTCCCGCGCCTGTTCAGCAACGTGGAGACGGTGCCTCCGGGCATGACCTGGCCCACGCTGACGTTCAACCGCAAGATGACGCTGTGGCTGGGCAAGCTGGAAGTGCAACTGCTGCAGCTCGGGCGCGGCCACACCAAGGGCGACACCGTGGTCTGGCTGCCGCAGGAGCGCACGCTGCTCAGCGGCGACCTGGTGGAATTCGATGCCACGCCGTATGCCGGCGACGCCTACTTCAAGGACTGGCCGCAGACGCTGGCGAACGTCGCTGCGCTCAAGCCGCTGGCGCTGGTGCCGGGTCGCGGGCCGGCATTGAAGGGGGAGGCGCAGGTCGCCGCGGGGCTGCAATCGACGGCCGGCTTCATCGCCGACGTGCGCGCCAGCGTCGAGGCCGGCGTGGCCGCGGGCAAGGATCTGAACGCGGTCTACAAGGACACCTTCGCGGCGCTCAAGCCCAAGTACGGCCACTGGGTGATCTTCGATCACTGCATGCCGTTCGACGTGACGCGCTGCTTCGACGAGATGACGCAATACGCCGACCCGCGCGTGTGGACGGCCGAGCGCGACCGGCAGATGTGGGAGACGCTGGAAGGCTGAGCGGAATGCCCGTCGACTATCAGGCGCTCACGTTCGACTACGCGCCGCACGCCGACCAGCAAGCCGCCAGGCCCGTGCGCCGGCCGGTGGTGATCGTGGGCGCCGGCCCGGTGGGCCTGGCGCTGGCCATCGATCTCGCGCAACGCGGCGTGCCCGTGGTGGTGCTGGACAACGACCACCGCCTGTCCACAGGCTCGCGCGCGATCTGCTTTGCCAAGCGCACGCTGGAGATATTCGACCGGCTGGGCTGCGGCGACCGCATGGTGGCCAAGGGCGTGTCGTGGAACGTCGGCAAGGTGTTCCTGCGCGACGCGCAGGTATACCGCTTCGACCTGCTGCCCGATGCCGGCCACGAGCGGCCGGCCTTCATCAACCTGCAGCAGTATTACGTGGAAGGGTATCTGGCGGAGCGCGCGCAGGAACTCGCCCTGGTCGACCTGCGCTGGCGCAACGAGGTGGTGGACACGCAGCCGCAGGACGACCATGTGACGCTGACGATAGACACGCCCGACGGGCAGTACCGCCTCGAGGCCGACCACGTGGTTGCCTGCGACGGCAGCCGTTCGGCGGTGCGCCGCCATCTGGGCCTGGAGAGCAAGGGGCGCGTGTTCCGCGATCGCTTCCTGATCGCCGACGTGCGCATGACGCACGAGGCACCGGCCGAACGCTGGTTCTGGTTCGACCCGGCCTTCCATCCGAACCAGAGCGTGCTGCTTCATCGCCAGCCCGATGGCGTGTGGCGCATCGACTTCCAGCTCGGTTGGGACGCCGACCCCGAGGAAGAAAAGAAGCCCGGGAAGATCATCCCCCGCGTGAAGGCACTGCTGGCGCATTCGGCGATGAAGGATGCCGAGTTCACGCTCGAATGGGCCAGCGTCTACACGTTCTCGTGCCAGCGCATGGCGCGCTTCCGCCATGGCCGCGTGCTGTTCGCGGGCGACGCGGCGCATGGCGTGTCGCCATTCGGCGCGCGCGGCGCCAACTCCGGCGTGCAGGACGCGGACAACCTCGGCTGGAAGCTCGCCGCCGTGCTGCGCGGCCACGCGCCCGATGCCTTGCTGGACACCTACGCGCGCGAACGCGAGGCCGCCGCCGACGAGAACATCCGCCACTCCACGCGCGCCACCGACTTCATCACGCCCAAGAGCGCCGCGAGCCGGCTGTTTCGCGACGCCGTGCTGAGCCTGGCCAGGACGCAGCCGTTCGCGCGCACGCTGGTCAACAGCGGGCGGCTGTCGGCGCCGACGACCTTGCACGGCTCGTCGCTGAACACGCCGGATTCGCACGCGTTCGCCGGGACTATGGTTCCTGGCGCCGCCGCGGCCGATGCGCCGGTGACCCGGGCCGACGGGCGCGACGGCTGGCTGCTGAAGCAGCTCGGAGACGGTTTCAGCGCGCTCGTCGGCGCCGATGGCGAACTCGAACGCGTGCTGCAGGGCCTGGCGGTGCCAGGCTTCCCCTTGTCCGTGCTCGCCATCGCGCCGGCCGGCACGCGTGCCGGAGACGCGCTCGTCGACCGCGACGGCGCCATTGCCCGCCGCTATGACCTGCAGCCGGGCACCGGGGTGCTGCTGCGCCCCGACGGCCACGTCTGCGCGCGCTGGCGCGCCCCCACGCCCGAGCGGGTGCAGGCGGCCATGCGGCGCGCTCTTGCGCTGCCGGACGGAGCGTTGCCATGCCCTTGATCACCGATGCGCACCTGGAGTCACCGGACGACTTCTACGAGGCGTTGATCGCCGCGCACGAAGGCCTGGCCGAAGACGAGAGCCACGCGCTGAACGCGCGCCTGGTGCTGCTGCTGGCCAACCACATCGGCGCACTGGACGTGTTGCGCGAGGCCCTGGATGCGGCCCGCCCCGACCAGTAACCGCGCTCAGTCGGTTGCCAGCCGACGCGGACAAGGTAGCGTGCGAGCATCCCGTGGCAGCGCGGCCGTCTACAACACATTCAGCATGAAGTCTTCGATGGCCCGATTCACGAGGTCGGGATCGGTAATCGGCCCCATGTGACCCAGGTCCGCAAGCTCCACGACGGTCACGTTCGGGAGTACCTTGATGAGTCGACGGGCCACCCCGTGGGCAGACTGAATTGACCGGCCACCAGTGAGGTAGAGCACCGGCACCCGGAGTTGGCCGAACTCCGCAATCGACGTGGGTTCGGTAAACAAGGCATGAGCCCAGCGTCGAACGTTGACGACAGAGTTGGCGATGACGGTCTTGCGCTCGTCCGGGGTTTCCGCCCAGCTTCCTGGCCCAATCCAGTAGTCGATGAAGCAGCGGGCCGCCTCGTACCGGTCCCCGGCCTGCAGTGCCGCGGCCGCAACAGCCACCGCATCACGGATTCCGTCTGCATCGTTGGGCGCGGGGCCTTCCGCCTCGATCAGCGAGAACAGGGTCGGCTCGTAGACGATCAGCGCACGCAAGCGCGCGGGGCATCGAATAGCCGTGCGCAGGACGGCGGGGCCGGAGCCCGCCTCGCGCCAGTACGGCAGCACGGCGGTCATGGGGCTCCCGCTTCGGATCAGCGCCGCGTGACGACCACTTCCAGGTACTCGCTCGGCACCACCAACGATGCACAAGCGGCGCGGTTCGACTTGTTCAGCAGTTCGAGCATGTCCGCCTCCAGCGCCGCTGCCCTGTCGGTCGGCAGCACGGCAAAGGCCCGGCAGGTAGGCCCGTACCACGTGCGGAAGACTTCGATGAAATGGCCTGCCGAGCGATAGCGGAAGTTGAACACGCGCGGCGTGACCACCATCGTGGCCACGGCGGGCGGGAACAGCTCCGCCAAGCGCGCTGCAGTGCCCCAGGCCGAGGGCGGCTTCACGCCGACGGGCGGAGCGACATGGCGGCCGAGCGTCTTGAAGAGTTGGCCGATGAAGCCGTCCGGCGTCCAGTTCGCCAAGCCGATGCGGCCGCCGGACCGGCAAACACGCAGCAACTCGGAAGCCGCCTTGTCCTGATCCGGCGTGAACATCACGCCGAAGGTGGACAGTACGGCATCGAACGCGTTCGCATCGAACGGCAGCGCCTCGGCGTCCGCGGTTTGGAAACTCACCTCGAGGCGCTCGGCCCGCGCGCGCTCCGCGCCGCGCTCCAGCAGCGTGCTCACATAGTCGGTCGAAGTCACCTTGCAGCCGCGCCGGGCCGCCGCCAGCGTGGCGTTGCCGTTGCCGGCTGCGACATCGAGCACACGTTCGTCGGTGCACAGGTCGCAGGCCTCGGCCAGCAACTCGCCCACGATCTGGAGTGTGGTGCCGACGACCGAGTAGTCCCCGGAGGACCAGGCCGCCTGCTGGCGACCCTTGACGGCCGCGAGATCGGCTGTTGTGCTGGCAGAGTTGGGCGAAGACAATGTGGACATGATGGGCTCCATTGGGCTTGGCGATCGAGGCCTCCCTGACTTTCGGGAGACGGAGGCCAACTGTGTTCCTCGGGCATTGCACCGAGCGTGCCGATCCGCATGGCAATGAGCATGGCAACGACCGTTGAATTCCCGCCTCCGACCTCCGCGGTCGAGCTTCGATTGCTCGGTCCGATGGTGTTGCTGCACCGCGGGCAGGGGCTCGACCTGCCCCCGTCACGGAAGGCGCGGGCGCTGCTGGCCTTGCTCGCGCTGGCCCCTCGGCCCATGGCCCGCGACCAGCTTTGCGACATGCTCTGGGACCGGCCGTCGGATCCTCGCGCCGAGTTGCGCGGCGCCCTGTCGAAGCTGCGTGTCCTTCTCGACGACCCGAGCCGCAAACGGGTGTTGGCCGATGCACGGGGCGTGCACCTGGAGCTGAGCGACTTCGTGATCGATGTGCGCGAGCTCGAGTCGCAGGTCCGCGGCCGCACCGATTCCAGGGCGCTGCCGTCGCCGGCCATTCACGCATCGGTCGTCGACGGCGAGTTTCTGGAAGGCCTCGAGATCGACCGTGCGCCGATCTACGGCCAATGGCTGCTTGCGGAGCGGCGTCGCTGGCGGAGCCTTCAAGTTGCGTTGCTCGAGCGCATGGCCGATCACTTTCTGCCGCATTCCGATGAGTGCATCGACTGTCTGACCCGGTGGCTGCGCCTGTTGCCGCATGACCGCCGCGCGCACGAACGCCTGCTCGTTGCGCTCGCGCGGCGCGGCCAGCTGCGCGAAGGCGATGCGCAGCTCGCGACGGCCATTCGACTTTTCGAGGGCGAAGGCCAGGACGCGGCGGACCTGGTGCAGGTGTGGCGCTCAGCGCGCGAGCGCCATGGTGGCTCGGCGGCTCGCGTTGTCGTGCGCGATCCGCTGCCATCGACGGTCGAGCCGCCGCGCGCTCGTCGCGGGTCGGTGGCGGTCATGCCCTTCGAGGAGCTGCCTTACGGCAGTGCGAGCGGCGTTGGTCGCTATCTGGCTCACGACGTCACCACGAGGCTGGCCAAATTGCGCAGCCTGTTCGTCATCGCCCCTGCCAGCACGAGCGCGCTCGAGGCCCGCGGCATGGGAGCGGAGGCAGCTGCGCGTGTGCTGGATGTCGACTATGTGGCCAACGGCCTGTTGCGCCGAAGCCGCGGGCACATCGCACTCTCGGCCCAACTCATCCATGTCCGCAGCGCACGGGTGGTGTGGGCCGACAGCCTCAGGGCGGCCGAGGCGGAACCGTTCGACGTACTGGACGAATTGTGCAACCAGCTGGTGGCCGCCATCGCCGACCAGGTGGAACTTGCAGAACGGCAGCGCGCCGTGCTCAAGTCGCCTGAGTCGCTCGATGCGTGGGAGGCCCACCACAGGGGGCTTTGGCACATGTATCGCTTCCGCCGCGAAGAAAATGAACTTGCGCGCCACTGGTTCGAAACCGCTACGCGTCTCGAGCCGGGATTCTCGCGCCCGCACGCGGGCCTGTCGTTCACGCATTGGCAGAATGCCTTCCAGGGCTGGGGCGACCGGGAACGCGAGACCGAGCTCGCCTGGCGCCATGCAAACGAAGGCCTCATGGCCGACGACCAGGATCCGGCGGTCCACTGGGCCCTGGGCCGCGCTCACTGGCTGCGTGGGCAGGTGGCGGGGTCACTGGCCGAATTGAACCAATCGGTCTTGCTCAGCCCGAACTTCTCGCAGGGCCACTACGCACTCGCCTTCGTGCATTCGCAGTCGGGCGATGCCAATGCGGCCATCGCTTCGGCCGACCACGCCCGCGCGCTGAGTCCGTTCGATCCAATGCTGTTTGCCATGTTGGGCGCGCGTGCGATGGCGTTGATGCGCCTTGGCCAAATGGACCAGGCTGCCGACTGGGCCGTTCGCGCGAGCGCGCGACCCAACGCGCACCAGCACATCCGCGGCATTGCGGCGCATTGCCTTGAATTGGCGGGCCGCCACGATGAAGCCCTGCACGTTGTGCTGGCTCTGCATCGCGAACACCCCGGCTACAGCGTGGCTGACTTCCTGCAGGCCTTTCACTTTGCCGACGATGGCGAGAGCCTGATTCGACGCGCGGCGGCAGGCATTGGTCTCGCGTAAGTCTTTGCGTGCCTCCTGGAGCCGGACACCTGTCAGGGAGCGCGTCGCGGACAGGCTGCGCCCTTTATTGGCCCTGAACAGCAAGGGATATCGTCGTACTTCGAGCCGCCGACGGGGCGGGATTTCGCAATCTGGAGAGATTGCGCCACGGCTGCCCAATCGCGCAGCACATCGCTTGACATCCAGTGCTGGTGCGGCCTGGCGGGCACTGTGCCGGTTCGCCCCACAGAGTTGTCCACAGATTCGGTGGACAGAATCCGGGCATTCCAGGCCCGGCGACGGTTTCCGGACGCCCTCTTCGCTGCACGGCCCGGCATGCCGTCGCGCCGCGCTACCACGAATCGCAGGGAGCTCGTCCCGGCAGGAATTCACACCTGCGAGCCCCAAGTCGGGCCATGGGCGAACAGGGCGGCAAGGCCCGCTCTTTTCGGGTCATCGGCCCACGTAACGAGGCGTACCTTCGGATCATCAGAGGGAACTGCCATGAACAACGCTTTCAAGATGTCGTCGCTGCTCGGCAAACGCACGCCGGACATGAGCATCGACTGGGAATTCCAGCCGTCGCTCCATCACCTGGTCGTGCGCACCGACGAGACGCACCACGACATGCCCGTGTGGGCCGAGACGATGCCGGCCACGTTCGAATCGCAAGCCGAGCCGGCGCCGTTCCACGAACCGCTGGAAGGCCTGTCGATCCGTGAGATGAACGAGCCCGAGATCTTCCGGGTGTTCTTCGGCGAGACCCAACTCCCCTCGGCGCGCGGCTGATTTCTCAGGCGACGCGCGGATCGAGCACGTCGCGCAACGCGTCGCCGATCGCACTCAACGAATAGATCAGCAGGAACATCGCCGTCACGGTTCCCACCAGCGGCCCCCAGATGTCGTTGGTCAGGTCCTGCGACGCGCCCGTGATCAGCAGGCCCCAGCTGGCGCCGTCCTGGATGCCCAGCCCCAGGTAGGTGAGGATCACCTCCGCCTTCACCGACGCCAGCAGCACCAGCGACGACGTGACGATGGCGACGTGGACCACGTTGGGCAGGATCTCCGAGAACATGATGCGGCGCGAGCCCGCGCCCAGGCTGCGCGCGGCCAGCACGTAGTCGCTGTCCTTGTGCTTGAGCACCTCGCCGCGCACCAGCCGCATGATGCCGACCCAGCTCGTGGCCGCGATCGCGACGCACATCGACGAGAGGCCCTTGCCCATCGCGTAGGAGATCGCGGTGATCAGCAGGATGTCGGGCACCGACACCACCACCGAGTAGACCCAGTTGATCACCGCGTCCAGCCAGCCGCCGAAGTAGCCCGCGGCCAGGCCCAGCGCGGTGCCGAAGGGCACGGCCAGCACCGTCGTGGCCAGCCCGATGGTGACGGCCGTCTGCGCACCGGCGATCACGCGCCACAGTACCGAGCGGCCGAGGATGTCGGTGCCCAGCAGCGTGGCCAGGTGCCAGCTGGGCGGATCCTGCGAGCCGCCGAGCGCGGCGTCGGCGTCGGGCAGCAGGTGGAAGTAGCCCGCTACGGCGATCAACAGGTACAGCACCACGACGATCAGGCAGGCGCGGATGTGCGGGCGCGCCCACAAGGCGCGCAAGGCCTCCGCGGCGGCGGAGCGGGGCTTGACGTGTTCCATGGTCAGGACAGGCGCACGCGCGGATCGGCGAACGCGTACAGCAGGTCGTTGAGCAGGTTGAAGAGCACCAGCGCCAGCGCGCCCAGCACGGTCACCGCCTTCAGGATCGGCAGGTCGCCGCGCGAGAGCGCGGCTATGGTGAGGTTGCCGATGCCCGGGATCGAGAAGAAGCGCTCCATCAGGAACGAGCCCAGGATCAGGAACGGAATCGTCGTGACGTTCTGCGTGATGATGGGGATCCACGCGTTGGGCAGCACGTGGCGGAACAGCACCCGGGCCTCGCCCGCGCCCTTGGAGCGCGCGGTGCGCACGTAGTCGGCATTGATGTCGGCCAGGAACAGCGTGCGGTACAGCCGGATGTCCGGGCCCATCAGGAGCAGCAGCTGGATCAGCCAGGGCAGGCCGAGGTACTTCACCGCCGCCCAGCCGCCTTCGTAGCCGTTGATCGGGAACCAGTCGAGCTTGAACGCCAGCAGGTACTGCAGCGCCAGCACGTAGACCAGCGCCGACACGCTCATCGCCGCGATGAACAGCACGCGCGACGCCCTGTCGACGATGCCGTCGCGGTGGCGCGCGATGAACAGCGCCAGCGCCACGTTGACGATGCCGCCGAACACGAACGGCGGCACCGTCACCGACAGGCTCACCAGCGCGCCAGCCTTGATCTGCGTGCCGAGATCCTCGCCGGTGACGAAGGATCTGCCGTAGTCGAAGGTGACGATCTGGCGCAGGAAGTCGACGAACTGCAGCGGCAGCGACTGATCCAGGCCCCACTGGTGGCGCAGGTTGGCCATCGCCTCCGGCGTCGCGTGGTTGCCGAGCGCCGTGCGCACCGGGTCGGCACCGAATGCGTCGAACAGCAGGAACGTGAGCAGCGCCACGCCCAGCACGGTCGGGACGGCCTGCAGCAGGCGGCGGACGATGTACGCGCCCATCAACGCCTCTCGAGCCGGATCACTGCACGCCCTTCTTCTTCATCGCCATGTCGACGCTGAGGAACTGCATCTCCGTCGTGAAGATGTTGCGCTTGTAGTTGCCCACCCACTTCTGCACCGTGTCCACGCGCAGCGATTCACGCGCCACGATCACCGGCGTCTCGTCGCGGATGATCGCGTTGAGTGACTTGAAGATCTCGTAGCGTCGCGGCCCGTTGACCATGTAGCGCGACGCTTCGTAGCCCCTGTCGTACGCCGCGTTGATGAAATTGCCACTGTTGGGCCCCGGAGCCACGTTCTTGCCGTACAGCACCTGGTAGAAGTCCTCGGCGTCGGGATAGTCGGCGTACCAGCTGTAGTACGCCATCTGGAAGTTGCCGGCGTCCATGGACTTCGTGAAGGCGGGGACGTCGTCGAAGGTCCCGATCAACTGCACGCCGATGGCCGCGAACTGGGCCCTGACCATGTCGAACTCGTTGCGCGTGTCGGCATCGGCGGTCGGGAAGGTCATCGTGAGTGGCGGCAGCCCCTTGCCATCGGGATAGCCGGCGTCGGCCAGCAGCATCCTGGCGGCCGCGAGGTCGCGTTTGCGCGCCGGTGCGGCGGTGTCGGTCTCGCTACCGGCCAGATCCATCGGCACCAGGCTTTGCAGCGCAATGCCGCGACCGTTCCACAGCACGTTGATGATCGCGGCCGGATCGATGGCGGCCGCAAGCGCCTGGCGCAGTGCCTTGTTCTTGCCCAGCACCGGATCGCGCATGTTCAGCGTGATGTAGACCGTGTTGCCGCCCGGCGAACTGCGCAGGTCGAACTGGCTTGCATACGGCGCGGCCAGCTTCAACGAGCCGTCAGGCGCGCGCAGGACGAGCTTGGTGAAGTTGGCGCGATCGAGCTCGCGTCGATCGAGCTCGCCGCGCAGGAACTTCAGCGCGGCCGGCTGCATCTCCTCGATCAGCGGCATGTCCAGCACGTCGACCAGCGGCAGTTTCTTGCCGGCGTCCTTCAACAGGCCCTTCTCCGCGTCGCCGGGAGCGCCGACGCTCGGATAGACGCGGTAATAGGTCGGGTTGCGCACCAGGTGCAGCGTGCCATTGCGATCGAGCGGCGCCGTCGCCATGAACGGGCCACTGCCCACCGCGACGACGCTGAGCTTGTCCTTGTACATCTGCACTGCTTCCACTGGCATGATCGCCGTCGGCGCCATGGTCAGCGAATAAAGGAACAACGGATTCTCGTGCGTCAGCCGGATCGTGAACGTGTACTTGTCGATCTTGCGCAGGCCGGCCACGTCCGTCTTCGACAGATCGGCCGTCGGGCCGGCCTTCGCGGTTGCCGCGCGGTACGCATCGAGCCCGACGACCGCGCCTTCCATCGCGAAGAAACTGCGGTTGTTGACGTTGGCGTCGGCGTAGCGACGGATCGTGTAGATCACGTCGTCGGCCGTGAGTTCGCGCCCCTTGCCGCCCGCAAAGCAGGGGTTGTCGACGAAGCGCACGCCCTTGCGCAGCCTGAACGTGTACGTGACCTTGTCCGCGGCCAGCGCCGGCATGCTTTCCAGCAGGTCGGGCTCGAGTTTGTAGGGGCGCTCGAGGTACGCGTAGGTCAGCAGCGTGCTGTAGAGCTGGCGCAACGCCTGGTCGCTGTACTGGTCGAATTCGCGTTGCGGATCCAGGGAATCGAACTGCGCGAGGCGCGGCACGGTCAGCACCGACGGCTCCTGCGCCGATGCGGGCAGGTACAGCAGGCTCGAGCAGATCGCTGCGGCAACGGCGAGAAGGGAACATCGGGGAAGATTCATCGACGGTCTCGTTCGATTCAGAGAAGGTGGCACGCGCCCAGGTGCAGGCGCTCCGTGCCGATGACGCGCAGCTCGGGCACGCTCTCGCGACAGCGCGGTTCTGCGATGGGGCAACGGGTGTGGAAGGGGCAGCCGGCAGGCGCGTCGAGCAAGCCCGGAACGTCGCCTTCGAGCGGCCGGCCCGGACGCTCCCGGCGCGGCACCGGGTCGGGCACCGCCGCCAGCAGCGCCTGCGTATACGGATGACGCGGCGACGCGAACAGCACCGCGGCCGGCGCCGATTCCACGATGCGACCGAGGTACATCACGGCGACGCTGTCGCACAGGTATTCGACGACGGACAGGTCGTGCGAGATGAACACGTAGCTGAGATTCAGCCGCTCCTGCAGGTCGACCAGCAGGTTGAGCACCTGCGACTGGATAGACATGTCCAGCGCCGACAAGGGCTCGTCCAGCACCACCACCTTGGGCTGCAGCGCCAGCGCCCGCGCGATGCCCACGCGCTGGCGTTGGCCGCCGGACAGCTCGTGCGGCCAGCGGTCCAGGTGCTCGGGCGAGAGTCCGACGAGATCCACCAGTTCACGGATGCGCGCCTCGCGCACGGCAGCGCCGGGCAGGCCATGCACCTCGAACGGCAGCTCGAGGATCTGGCGGATGCGCTTGCGCGGGTTCAGCGACGCGAACGGATCCTGGAACACCATCTGCACGTCGCGCGTCATCTGGCGGCGCTCGTCGGCGCCCAGAGTCGTCACGTCGCGTCCTTCGACGCGCAGGGTGCCGGCGCTCGCCGGGTACAGCCCCACCAGCGCGCGCCCCAGCGTGGTCTTGCCGCAGCCCGATTCGCCGACGATGCCCAGCACCTCGCCGGGACGGATCTCGACGCTGACGTCGTTGACCGCGCGCAGTCGCGCCACCTCCCGCCGCAGCACGCCGCGGCGGATCGGGAATTCGACCGACAGGTGGTCCGCCTGCAGCAACGGCGTCGTCATGCGTGCCCGCCCTCCGGGAAGTGGCAGGCCGCGGCGTGACCGTCGGCAGCGCCTTGCGCCACCGCCTCGAGCGCGGGCACGTCCACGCGACAGCGCGCCTGCGCGCGGGGGCAGCGCGCCTGGTAGCGGCAACCATCGACGCGCAGCAATGGCGAGGGCATGCTGCCGGGAATCACGCTCAGGCGGTGGCCGTCGTGGCGCGTCTGGCCGGGCCGCGGGCGTGCCCCGAGCAGGCCGATGGTGTACGGGTGCGCCGGGTGCGCCAGCACGTCCAGCACGCTGCCCTGCTCCACCACGCCGCCGCCGTACATCACCACGACGCGATCGGCGATCTCGGCCACCACGGCCAGGTCGTGCGTGACGAACACGATGCCGGTGCCGAGCTCGCGCTGCAACTCGCTCAGCAGGTGCAGCACCTGGGCCTGGATGGTGACGTCCAGCGCGGTGGTGGGCTCGTCGGCGATCAGCAGCGCAGGCCGGTTGGCCAGCGCCATCGCGATCATCACGCGCTGCTTCATGCCCCCGCTCATCTGGTGCGGGAACTCGTCGTAGCGGCGTTCGGCGTCGGGAATCTTCACCTGGCGCAGCAGGGCCAGCACCTTCTCGCGCGCCTCGTCGCGAGTCGCCGTGCCGTGGATGGCAAACACTTCGGCGATCTGGTGGCCGATGGACAGGACGGGGTTCAAGGCCGTCATCGGCTCCTGGAAGATCATCGCCATCGAGCGTCCGCGCAAGGCGCGGCGCTCGGCCGGCCGCAGCGTCAGCACGTCGACGTCGTCGAAGCGGATCGTGCCGGATCCGACCCGGGCAGAATCCGGCAGCAAGCCCATGATGGACAGCGCCAAGACGCTCTTGCCGCAGCCGGACTCGCCGGCGATGCACACCGTCTGGCCACGGGCGACGCTCAGGCTCACGCCGTCCACGGCGCGCACGGTGCCGCGCGGGGTCTCGAACGTGGTGACGAGGCCGTCGATCTCCAGGAGTCGACCGGTGCTCATGGCATTGCGGCGGGCATGCGTTCGGCTGGGTTCCGGCTTGGAAGGAGCCCGGTAGCGAGCGCGGCATGTGCCAGGCCGATCCATCGGGCAGGCACCGTCGCGGTGCCCGCGGGATGATGCCACAGCAGGTCGGCGTTTCCCCCGGGTACTCCGGCCCCGACGTCGCCGCAGGAGCGGTCTACTGGCCGACGTTCATGAACGCGCCGGCCGCTTCATCGCCTCGATCGCGTCGAGGTTCACGCCGCTGGCCATGGATTTCAGCGTGGCGCCGTCGATGCGGTCGCCGGTGGTCTCGACGATCACGCCGTTCTTCAGGATCACCGTGTATTCGGCATGGCTGCCATCCTTGCGATATTCCTCGTGGATCGTGCGGCCGCTGTCCTTGTAGGTCTTCTCGATGCCGTCGGGCGTCTCCTTGTCGACCGTCACGTTGGCCCACGTCGCGACGGAGGCCAGGCCGCCGAGGCCGCCCATGTCGGTGATCGTGAGTTCGGCGCGCTGGTCGCCTGCCACGTAGCCCGCCTTGGCCACCGAGCCCGCGATGCCCATCGCCTGGCCGCCGCTGGTCTCGAACGATTCGCGCTTGAGCGCGCCCAGGGTGTCAGGCAGTTGCGCCTTCAGGTCCTGCACGGGGATCGGCGCGCCGCCGGTGCCCGTGAGTGCGCCCAGCATGTCGCCGAGCGCCGCGCCGGCGGACGCGGGATCGCCCGACTTCTGCGCGGCGTCCATGCGCGCCCGAGCGGCGTCCATGCGCTTGGCAGCGGCGGCCACCGCGTCGCCATCGACGTTGACCTGGCCATCCGGCGTATTGATGCTGAAGGCGCCGCCGGCACGGCTGCCCGCACCGAGCATGCCGAAGCCCATGAAGACCGCCGAGATCGCCCCGATGACGATGCCCGCCACGATGCCGATGATGACCACGACGGCGGTGTAGCCAGCCGCCTTGTCCTTCGGGCATTTCATCAGTGCCGGCAGGCCCAGGTAGATGAGGTAGATCGAGTAGCACGCGGCGACGATGCCCAGGATGGCCAGGGAAGGCAACAGCTTGAGCACGCCCGCGACATACACGGCCGTGCTGCCATAGGCGACCACCTTCATCGCGGCCACCTGGTTCTTCACGCCGCCGAAGCTGGGCGCGAGCGCATCGACGATCAGCGCCATCACGAACGCGAGGACCAGCGACAGCACGTACCCGAACACCATGGACACGAGCCCGCCGACGATAGGCATGCGATAGCCGTAACCGAACATGCCGACGCCGATCAGCGACAGCCCGATGAAGCCGCAGACCACCGGGATGGCGGCCATGATGAACAGCCAATCCCTGTAGATCGAGGCCACCGTCGCCGGTTCGGCGTCGATCACGGGCCACGTTTCCGCGGGCTTGAGGAGGATGGCCTTGGCGCGTTCGATGAGGTTCATGGTGCTTCCTTGAGGCAAGACTTCGGGACGCCCTTGCGGCGGCGTCGCCGCTGGCATCGAGCCTCGGGATCATCGGAGGGTCGCAGCCGGGCCACCATCCCCAAAAGGGAGGGGCGCAGGGCGTTGGAGGACGCCCATGGCCGGCGGCGGACACGGCGGCCCGCCGAGGAAGCTGGACTGACGCGTGCCGGCGAGACTCAAGCGCCGCGCCGGGCGGCGCACGCGATGGCCGAGCGGGCGGCGAAGCGCGACGCATCGTCGAGGGGCAACGCGAGCTCTGTCAGCGACGCTGCGAGCTCGTCGACGATACGATCGAGTTCTTCGAGCACAAGCAGCAGCTCGACGACGGTGAGCGGCCTGGCGCGAGACTTCTCGGTCTCGGCATGCCGGGCGGGATTGGATGATGGGCTGGACATGTCCGAACCTCTGCGCGCCGGATCGGCGCATGAGGCGTCAGGCATTCAGCGCGCCCGCCCCCGGGCCAGGTTTTCGCTGGCCCGCGAAGGCATGCGGGTTGCCGATATCCTCGATCCGACCGCTCCCGGCCCGCGCTTCAGTCGGCGCCGGGCAGCGTATCGAGGACTCGCAGAAGACGCCGCGAGGCCTCCTCACGAAAAAGTCCCCGGAACGGCGGCTGTTCCTCTCGGGCGTACTCGCGGCTCCCGGCCTGCAGCTGCCGGTGGCCAGCCACGCGGGATGCGTGCTCAAGGTCATGCAGTCGGCGCCAGCGCCGCTTCAGCCGCGTCGGGCGGCCATGCTCTTCTTGCCGCCGCTCGCCGTACGCGCCGCAACGCCCGCGTCCTGGCTGGCGGCCTCGTTGGCCTGCTCCAGCCACTGCAATGCATCGATGTAGCCGACGAATCGTTCGAGGTATTGCGGCGACAGCTCGCGCATCAGCGTCAGCGAGCGGTGCACCAGGTGGTGCGAGTTGAGCGGGCCGGCGTTGTCCGGCAGCGAGGCGCGTGACTGCGCGAGGCGTTGATCCGCGCTCAGGCGCGACCAGGTGCGCTTGAAGAACTGCAAAGTCCTGGCGTCGGCGCCTGCGCTGTCCGGTGTCGCCTCGTGCGACGGCGTCGTCGGGCCCAGGGCAGGGGCCGATTTCTGGCGCGCCGCGTGATCCGCGAGCTCGCCCAGCGCTCCGCGCCGCGGACCCGGCGCGACGACGCCTGCCGCCGCCTGCTGCGATGCGGCGGCGACAGCGATCGTCTGCAGCAATGCTGCCAGCTTGTCGTCCAGCACGCGCCGCGCGGCGCCCGCGTGCGCCCCCGCTCGACGCGCGAGCGCTTCGGCGAGCCGGAAACGAACCGGGTCCAGCCGCTGCGCGCCGCGTTCGCGCAAGGCGTCGAACGCGCTCGTCCCGGCGGGCGGCGGCCTGCTTTCAGGCATGAGGAGCGGCCGCACTGGCGGCGGCTCGCGCGGGTCGCGGCGTGGGCGCCATCTCCACGCGACGATTCCGCGAGCGTCCGTCGGCGCCGGCGTTGTCGGCCACCGGCTGCTCGGAGCCGAAGGCGGCGGCGAAGATGTCGGACGATGGCACGCCCTCCTCGATCAGCGCGCGCGTGACGGTCAGCGAGCGCTGGGCCGACAGCTCCCAGTTGTCCGCGAACTGGTGGTTGCCGCCGCGCACCTGGCGGTCGTCGGTGAAGCCGCTCACCATCAGGATCTCGTCGCGCGCGCGCAGGTAGGTGGCGATCGGCGCGGCCAGCGTCTTGAGCAGCGCACGGCCATCGGGCTGCAGCTCGGCGGAGTTGAAGGCGAACAGCACGGCGCCGTTGATGTCGATGCGGCCATGGTCGATCGTGACGCGGCCCGAGGCCAGCGGCACGGCCAGCGCGCGTTCGAGCGCCGCGCGGCGCTGCTCTTCGAGTTGATGCTGCTTCACCTCGTCCTGCAGCCGGGTCACGAGCTCGAGCTGCGACGCGAGCGCAAACAACAGGATCAGCACGAACGCGCCCAGCAGGCCCGCCATCAGGTCGCCGAAGACGGCCCACACCGGCGTGGACGCGTCGATGGCGCCCTCCGCGTCGATGTCGTCCATCATCACGCCAGCGCCTCTGCCTGGTGGCCGGCCACGCGCTGCAGTTCCTCGATGATCTGCTTCTGCGACAGGATGCTCAGGTCGATCACCTCGCGCGCCTGCGCCACGTAGTACGCGAGCTGCTCGTCGCTGCGCGACATCTGCGCGCCCAGCGCGCCATCGATGCGCTCCAGGTGCGCGCCCAGCTTGTCGTTGGACTCGCTGAACAGCTGGACGGCGAAGCCGAAGGCCTCGCCCAGGCTCGCCACTTCCACGGCGCTGCCAGTGACCTGCGCGGCCACGTCGGCCAGCTTGCCGGCCTCGGCCTGCACCTGCTCGCCGAAGCGGGCACCGACGCGTTCCAGCACGTCCGCCGACGAACTCACCAGCGCGTCGATCGCGCCGCGCTGCTCGCTGGCCGCCTGGTTCACGCCATCGAGCAGCGTGCCGAGCGTCTCGAGGATGCGGGCGCGCTCGTCGAGCATCGTGTTGTCGCGCGCCATGCTGTCGGAAAGCTTCTGGCGCAACTCGGAAATCACTTCCGCGGCTGCGCGCGGTGCCTCGGAGGCGGCCTGCACCAGCCGGCCGATCTCGGCGATCGTGCCGCGTGCCTGCGTCTCGGCCTGCACGGTGATGTCGCGCGCGGTGCGCTCCATCGTCTCGACGACGCGCTGCTGCTGTTCGAGCGACTGCGCGCCGGCCCGCTGCCACTGGTCATGCAGCGACGTGGCCATGGCCTCGAGCGACTGCGCCATCGCCTCGACGCGCTGCTGGTCGCGCGCGGCCGAGGCTGTCTGCAGTTCGGCGTGCGCCTGTTCCACCGTGCGCAGCAACGAAGCGGAGTGCCGTTCGAAGGTATCTGCCGCCGCGGCGAGGGCCTGGCCGGTCTCCTGCGACATCCGGGCATTGACGCCTTCCTGCTGCGCCACGGCAGCGGCCCAGGTCTGCGTCACGCGCTGCACGGCCGCGTCCAGGCGCGTGCCCACGCCATCGATTTGCGACGTCGCGGCGTCCGCCATGCGTTGCTGCGTGGCGGCGGTCTCGCGCGCCATGTGGGCAAGAGCGGCCGCCGTGTCGCCCTGCCATCCGGCATGGCGCTGCGCCACGTCGTCCAGCAGCGTGGCAGAGCGCCGCTCGAAAGTCTGCGCGAAGCGCTCGTGCGAGGCGCCCAGGTGGGCGGTGAGCTCCTGGCCCGCGCGCTCGTGGCGCGCCAGCAGCGCCTGCCACACATCGGCCACGCTGGCCGTGCTGGCCTCGAAGCGCGTGGACAGCTGATCGAGCTGGCCCTGCATCGTGCCGGCCAGTGCCGCGTGCAGCGCCGACGTCTCGCGCGCGATGCCCGCCAGCGTGGCCTCGGCCACGGGCCGGATCGTCTCGCCGGCCATGCGTGCGCCTTCGGTCAGGCTCGCCTGCAACGTGCGATCGACGGACGACGCGAGCCCCGCGTACGCGGCTTCGGCCTGGCTCTGGAAGCGCTCCTGGCTCGCCAGCAGCCGGGCGTTCGATGCATCGGCCTGGCGCTCCATCGTCGCCATCATGGCCTGGAGCCCGTCGACGAGCGCGGGCATCAGCGCCGCCTGGCGCTGCAGCAGGCTCAGCGACTCCTCGCGCTGGTGCGCCACCGAGAACACGCGCAACGTGGTCGCGATGCGGGCATCCAGAAGCTGGGCCACCTGCACGCGCTCGCGCCGACACAACGCCGACAGCAGCCCCAGTGCCGCCGACGCCGCCACGCCGGCCACCGACGTGCCGAACGCCAGGCCCAGGCCCTTGACCGGCGCGATCAGCGAGTTGCGCACGGCGACGAGATCGGTGGCGGTCTCCAGCGCGGCGCCGGTGCCGCGCAAGGTCAGGATCATGCCCAGGAAGGTCCCGAGCATGCCCAGCAGCACGAGCAGCCCGGCCAGCGTCGGCGCCAGCGACGGACCGGGCAGGCCCACGGGCTCGCCTTCGACGCGACGACGCACGGCGTTGCGCAGGCCGGCAGGCACGCGCTCCAGCCACGGACGCAGGCTGGGCAGCGGCTCGGCCAGTTCGGCGACGGCCAATGCCAGTTCGTCCGAAGCCTGGCGGAAACGATGCAGTTCCAGCACACCCATCAGGTAGAACGCGCCGATGAGCGCGGTGATGGCCAGCGCGAGCGGATTCGTGAAGACATACCCCGCGCCGACCCAGGCGATGACGGCCAGGCCCGCCAGGGCGGCGGCGTGGCGAAGAAATTGGTTCATGGGCGATCGATTGACGACTTGCGGCCCGCTTCGAGCAGGCCTTCGACGGGTTGCAGGCGGAGATCCAGTTCGGCGAGCAACAGACTCCGCATCTCCTGGCGGAATCGGTCCAGCCACGGCCCGGGCGGGGTGGGCGCGGCGGACGCCGCGTCAGCTTGCGCGCCGCGCAGGCTGTCGAAGCGGGATTCGAGTCGCCCCGCCACAGTGGCCAGCAGCGCGCGCTCCTGCGCGCCCACGACCTGCTCCATCACCGTGTCCAGTTCGGCCAGCCTGGCAAGCGCCGACGAGCGATCCGCCAGCGTCGAGCGCAGGCGTCGGCGCAGCGGCACGATCTGCGTCTCCATCGCCAGCTGGCACTTCGTGTAGCGCTGGCGATAGGTGACGAAGTCGACCGGCACCTCGATCGGTGCGACTGCACCGGCCGGCGGACGGCCGAGACGGCGTGGTTCCGCGCCGCCCGCGGGGGCAGCGGCGATCGTCTTCACCAGCGCGGCACGCACGCGCGCGAACTCGCGCTCGTCCGCGCTCGCGGCGGCGCGACCGACCGAGGCCTCGACGTCCGGACGCGCCGGCGCATCGCTCAACGCCGCCGACAGCGAGAACGCGTCCGTCCAGGCCAACCATTGGCTCAGCCGCTGCGCGAAGGCGTCGGGCGATGCCGGGGCATGGACGTCGTTCAGTGCAGCCAACGCGCGAACGAACGCCGAGCCGGTGAGAGGGGTGCGGCGCGGCTCGCGCGCCAAGCTGACAGACACTGTCGCAGTGGAAAAAAGGGCGGAGTCTACTCTCGTTCGGGATGCGGTTCCCGGGCGAACTTGTGGTAAGTCCGCCCCTGCGGCAGCGCATTGTCGAGCAGGGCCGCCGCGTCATTGCGGCGCAATCCCCTGCGCCGGCTTGAACACCTGCGTCGGGTCATATGCGAGTGTCACCAAAGGCAGCCGGCGCCGCCCGGCTCACCGAATGTAGGGCGGCACGTCCGGCGACACGCATCGTCCTGCGCCACCACTGCGTCGCAAGCTGACGCCAGGCCTTCTCATGGCAGCACCTGCAGGCTGCGCTCGATGCGGTACGACTGGGTCTCGCCCGCGCCCTTCGCGCTGCCCTTTTCCTCGTCGGTCGACGCCACCAGCCGATCGCCCGCCACCGCATAGCTGCGCTGGTCGTCGGAGTGCTGCTCGAAGCTGACCACGACGAAGGCGCGGCCCGACAGGTCGAGGTGGCGCAGGCTCGCCAGCGGCGTGCCGTCCGCGCCGATCCAGACGCTCAACACGAGCTTGTAGTCGCGCACGTACTTGCGGTCGCCTTCGGACAGGCTGTCCACGCTGCTCTCGAACACGAGCTTGCGCGCCGGCTTGCCGGCCCAGGGTTCGGGCGTCTCGCCCTTGAACACCGCGTCCTCGATCTCGCGCTGCAACGCGGGCGCGGCCGACGACAACGTGCGCAGTTCGTTGAAGCCCAGTTGCCCCAACGCCTGCGAGAGCGGCTTGGGGGAGGACTTGTCCTTGATCGCGGCACGCGATTCTGCATCGGTGCGCGCCAACAGGTCGTGGCTGTAGAGCGGCTGCAGGCCGCGCGGGCCGTCTTCCAGGCCGATGGTGGCCTGCCCCTGCGTCTCCTTCGCGTCCTTGCCTTCGCCCGTGCGGCGCCAGTCGTGCGCCTGCACGCTGGCTTTCAGCGGGGCCTGGCCTTGCAGCCGTACCAGGGCGGCGCGCAGGTCGCCCAGGCCATCGGCATGCGCGACACCCCAGCAGCTCGCGACGAGCAGGGCCAGCATGACAGGACGGGCTGCATTCTTCGGATTCATGAGGACCATCTGGTTGTTGGGGGCGCCGGCGCAGTGTAGTCAGCGCGGTGGCAACATGGCGCGACATGCTGCCCGTCCTCTACTCGTTCCGCCGCTGTCCGTATGCGATCCGCGCACGCCTCGCCATCAAGGTGGCGGGCGTCGCGGTGGCCTTGCGGGAGGTGCTGCTGCGCGACAAGCCGGCCGCGCTCATCGCCGTGTCGCCCAAGGCAACCGTCCCGGTGTTGCAGTTGCCCGATGGCACGCTGCTGGAGCAAAGCCTGGACATCATGCGCTGGGCGCTGGCCGCGCACGACCCGCACGGCTGGCTCCGTGCGGACGAGCACGACCAGGTGCAGGCCTTGATCGCTCTCAACGACGGGCCGTTCAAGCAGGCGCTGGATCGCTACAAGTACGCGCCGCGGCATCCTGAGCGGCCCGCCCTCGCCTGGCGCGACGAGGCCGTCGCGACGATGCTGGCGCCGCTGGACGTCCGCCTGGCGGATCAGCGCTTTCTCCTGCGCGACACGCCCTCGCTGGCCGACATGGCCATCCTGCCGTTCGTGCGCCAGTTCGCCGCCGTCGATACCGCCTGGTTCGACGCCGCGCCGCTCGCGAATCTCCGGTCATGGACGGCGCGCCTGACCGCTTCGCCGCTGTTCGACGCCGTGATGACCCGGTTCCCCGCATGGCGGCCCGGCGACGCCGACGTGCTGTTCTGAACCGACGTCGCCGGCCCGCCCACCTGCGAGAATCGGCATCCCATGCCCGACATCGCGCCCACCTCGCTCCTGCACAGCGCCTTCTACCGCTTCGTGCCCTTCGCCGATCCGGGCGCCGCGGCCGAGACCGTGCGCGCATTGGCGCGCGGCCTGCAGGGCAGCATCGTGGTGGCCGGCGAAGGCATCAACGGCACGGTGGCAGGCGCGGCAGGCGATGTCGCGGCCTTCGAGGCCGCGCTGCAGCGGCCCGACGTGCTGGACGGTGCGCTGCGCGGCATGCCTTTCAAGCGAAGCGCCTGCACCAACTATCCCTTCGGTCGCCTCAAGGTGGCGCTCAAGCCGGAGATCGTGGCGCTCGGGTTGCCGGAGCAGGCCGACATGCCGGCTCTGCCCGACGAGCACGACGCCAGCCATCTGTCTCCTTTGGCCTGGCGCGCCCTGCTGGCGCGCGACGACGTGGTGTTGCTCGACAACCGCAATCACTTCGAATACCGCTTGGGGCACTTCCGCGGCGCGGTCGATCCGCAGGTGCACAACTTCCGCGACTTCGTCGCGTACGTGCAGGCGCAGGCACCGGCCTGGCGCGAGGCTGGCCGGCCGGTGGCGATGTACTGCACCGGCGGCATCCGCTGCGACAAGACGGCGCCGTGGCTGCGCAGCCTGGGACTGGAGGTGTGGCAGCTCGAAGGCGGCGTGCTGAACTATTTCCGCCAGGTCGACGATGCGGAGCGCGACTGGTCGGGCGAGTGCTTCGTCTTCGACAACCGGGTCGCGCTCGACACCCGCCTGAACGAGACCGCCACCACGGCGGGCGAGGTCTTCGATGCCGGGCATCCCGACGAAGCGTGGCGCCTGCAGCGCGCACGCCGGCTCGCCGAGAAGACGTGATGTTCACGCCGCCGCTGCGCGACGGGGTGGGCGCCAGCCGGGTGGGCGTCGGCGCCGGCCGGTTCCCGACGCTGCTGCACTTCCTGGTCACGCGATTTCCCGCCGTCGACGATTGGCCGGCGCGCCTCGCGCGCGGCGACGTGCTCGACGCCGCGGGTCGGCACTTGACGGCGGACGGCGCCTGCGTGCCGGGCTCGCTGCTGTGGTACTGGCGCAGTCCGCCAGCGGAGCCCCGCGTGCCGTTCGAGATCGAACTGCTGCACCGCGACGACGACCTGGTGGTGGTGGACAAGCCTCACTTCCTTTCCGTGATCCCCGGCGGCCGCCACCTGGCCGAGACCGTGCTGGTGCGGCTCAGGCAGTTGCTCGGGATCGCCACGCTGGCGCCGATGCACCGGCTCGACCGCGACACCGCCGGCGTGCTCGTGTTCACCGTGCAGCCGGCCGCGCGCCACGCGTACCAGTCGCTGCTGCGCGACCGCCAGGTGCACAAGGTCTACGAAGCCGTCGCCCCGTGGCGCGCGGAGGTGGCGCTGCCGACCCTCGGCCGCCATCGGCTGGAGCAGCCGCCCGGCGCGGCGTTCATGCAGATGCAGGTCGCGCCGGGCGAGCCCAATGCGCAGACGCTCGTCGAGCTGATCGCGCAGATCGGATCCTCGGGCCTGGCGCACTATCGCCTGACGCCGCGCACCGGACGCAAGCACCAGCTGCGCGCCCAGATGAGTGCGCTGGGCCTGCCCATCGTCGGGGACCGGATCTATCCCGACCTGTTGCCGGATGCGGCGCCGGACTACTCGAAACCGCTGCAACTGCTGGCGCGCGAATTCGCGTTCACCGATCCGATCAGCGGCGAGCGCCGCTGCTTCACGAGCCGGCGCCGACTGTCGGCTACAGAAGATCCTCGGCAATGAATGGCGAGAACAGCCACACTTCGATCAACGTCGAGAGGCTGATCTCCGGCTCGGAGTCGTAGACCTTCTCGCCATCGGGCTCGTCGTCCACCCACTGGACGTCGGTGCCCGAAGCGCCGCCCAGCCGCATCCTGTAGGTGCCTACCGAGCGCAGATCGTCGACCAGCGACGTGACGTCGGCGGCCAGCTCGGGCGAGTCGACGAACAGGCCCAGCTCGGTGTTCTCGCGCGACGAGCGGAAGTCGAGGTTCATCGAGCCGACCACCGTGGTCTGGTGGTCGATCACCATCATCTTGGCGTGCAGGCGGCCGGTGGAGGTGCCCAGCATCGCGCCGAACGAATCGTCGAAATTGGTGTCCATGCGCAGGATGCGCGGACTCACCTCGTAGATCTGCACGCCCATCTGCAGCATCTTGCGGCGGTAGCGCGCATAGGCCGCGCTGACGAAGGGCTCGTCGTTGGACGCCATGGTGTTGGTGACCAGCGTCACCGGCACGCCGCCGTGGCGCACCTTGTACATGCGCTCCAGTGCCGCCTTGCCCGGCACGAAGTACGGGGACGCCAACAGCACGTCGTCGTGCGCGCCGTCGATGGCCTGCGTCACATGCGAGATCACCGTCGTCGGATCCATGCCCGAGGCGCTCTCGCCGCTCACCTTCTCCGGATTGTCGGCCACCACCTCGATGCGGCCACGCAGCATCTTCAGCGGCGGCCGCGCCATGTCGCGGCTCAGCGGGCCGTAGTTCAGGAAGTCGCGCGCGCCGGCCATGATGGGCGCGAACAGCATGTTCGCCGACGCGGTGGCACGCTCGAAATCCGCGCGCCGCGCCGCGGCCTTGGGCTCATCGGGCTCCAGCGCGTCCAGCGTATACACGTGGCGGCTGTTCCAGTAGAGGTCGAAGGTGGCGGCCAGTTCGGGCACGGCGTCGCCGGCGACGAGCAGGTCGAAGTCGATGAAGTTGCCGCGCGGGCTGCGGAAGAAGTACTCGTCGGCGATATTGCGGCCACCGGCGATCGCGAACACGCCGTCGGCGATGAACAGCTTGTTGTGCATGCGGTGGTTCAGCCGCACCAGGTCGGCCAGCGACAGGCCCCAGCGTGTGATGTTCAGCGCGCGCCCGGCCGGAAACGGGTTGAACAGCCGCACCTGCACGTTCGGGTAGGCGGCGATGCCTTGCAGCAGGTGGTCGTTGCTGGCGGTGTAGAGATCGTCGACGAGGATGCGCACGCGCACCCCGCGCAGCGCTGCGTCGCGCACCGCGCGCAGGAAGGCGCGTCCCGTGAGGTCGTCGGCCAGCAGGTAGTACTGGATGTCCAGGCTCTCGCGCGCCTCGCGGATCAGCGTCAGGCGCGCGTCCATCGAGTACGAGCTGAAGGTGAGCGGACGGAACGCCGAACCGCTGCCTGGCGTCAGGTCGGCGGGCAGCAGCGCCGCCAGCGGGCTGGTCGGCGACGCGGGAATCGCCACGCTGGGGGTCTTCTGCAGTTCGGCGAGCGAGGCGCAGCCTTGCAGCGCCACCAGCAGGCCCAGCGCCGGCAAGCCTCGCGCCCAGGCCTTCATGCGCGGCACCGCGCGGAAGCCGGCGTGTGGTATCGAGGCGGACATGCGAAGGCTCCAAGAGTCGTGGCGCGGCGCGTCACGGGGCGGGTGCGGAAACACGGGGCACACGTTGCGCAGCGATGATAGACGCCGCGCGCCAAGGCCGCCTTTTTCCTGAGTTGTCGGCATTGCGATTCGACGGCGAGTGAGAATCTGCCTTCCCTTCTTCTTCGAGACACCTCATGGATCTGCAGCTCAAAGGCAAGCGCGCCCTGGTCACCGGCGGCAGCAAGGGTATCGGCAAGGCCATCGCCCGCGCGCTGCTGCTCGAAGGCGCGGACGTGGCGCTGCTGGCGCGCCACGAGCAGACGCTGCTCGATGCCGTCTCGGAACTGGCCATGCAGACCGGCGGCGACGTGATCGCGGTGGTCGCCGACACGACCAGCGACGACCAGGTGCGCGATGCGGTCGCCACCGCGGCGAAGCAGTTGGGCGGCGCGATCGACATCCTGGTCAACGCCGCGGCCGAGCCCGCCGGCTACGCCGCGCCGCCCAAGCTCGAGGAGATCGCCGGCGAGTTCTTCCACCGCGAGCTCGATATCAAGGTGATGGGCTACATCCGCTGCGCCCGCGAGGTGGTGCCAGGCATGCGCGCCGCCGGCTGGGGTCGCATCGTCAACGTCAGCGGGCTGGCGGCGCGCCAGAGCGGCAGCGCGGTGGGCTCGATGCGCAACATCGCCGTGGCGGCGCTCACGAAGAACATGGCCGACGAGTTGGGTCCGGCCGGCATCCAGGTGACGGTGGTGCATCCCGGCCTCACGCGCACCGAGCGCACCGCGCCCTTGATCGCCGCCAAGGCCGCTGCGACGGGTCGCAGCGCGCAGGACGTCGAGCGCGAGATGGCCGAGGGCAACAGCATCCGCCACCTGGTGGACGCCCGCGAGGTGGCCGACGTCGTCGCCTTCCTGTGCTCGCCGCGTTCGCGCGCGATCAACGGCGACGCGATCGCCGTGGGCGGCGGCGCCCCGCGCGCCATTCACTACTAGGAATCGCCTTGAAACTGAAGAACGCCGACACGCTCTTCCTGCGCATCTTCCTGCTGCTGCTGGTGGCGTTCTCGATCAGCTCGTTCCTGGCCTTCGAGGTGTTCCGGGCCACCGCACCGCCGCCGCCCTGGATGAAGGAACGATCCTTGCGCCAGCCGATGGACCCGCTGCTCGCCCATGTCGTCGCCCAGCCGCCCTCGGGTACCGTCGTGTCGCCTGAACACCCGCTCGGTCCGCACCGAGTCCACCCGCCCTGGCTGTCGCTCGGCCTGGATGCGATCATCAAGGTCATCGCCGTCGCCCTCGCCTCCTGGATCGCGGCGCGCGCGCTGTCGATGCCGATGCGCCGCCTCAGCGACGCGGCCCGGCTGCTGGGGCAGTCGTTGTCACCCACGGCCGGCGTGGGCATCGCCGTGGCGCCGCCGCAGCTCGACGAGGAGCGCGGCACCCGGGAGGTGCGCGAGACGGCGCGCATCTTCAATGATCTTTCACGCCAGTTGAAGACGGACTTCGACACGCAGCGGCTGATGCTGGCCACCGTGTCGCACGACCTGCGCACGCCGCTGACGCGCCTGCGCATGCGGCTGTCCGAACTGGAGGCCCATCCGGCAGCGCTCAGCGCGATCGACGACGTGCGCCAGATGGACGAGTTGATCGAGAGCCTGCTGGCGCTGTTCCGCCCGCCTGCAACGCCCTTGGGCGGCGCGGCCGGCCGCGTCGATGCGTTCGCCCTGGTGCAGGCCATCATCGACGACCTGCCGCAGTCGGGCACGGACGTGACGCTGAGCGGCACGTCGGCGTCCACGCCCTGCCAGCCGGCCGCGTTCCGCCGCATGGTGGAAAACCTGATCGAGAACGCGATCCGCCACGGCGGCGAACACGGCACGGTCGACGTGGAAGTGACGGCGGGGACTGCCAACGTCTGCGTGGTCGTCGCCGACCGCGGCCCGGGCCTCAGCGTGGAGCAACTGGCCAGCGCCGGCACGCCGTTCCTGCGCTGGGCCGGCACCGAGAGCGACAGCCGCCGCCGCGCCGGACTGGGCCTGGGGCTCTACATCACGCGCGCGCTCGCGGAACGCGAGGGCGGGCGGCTGGAGCTGGCCGCGCGGCCCGGCGGCGGGCTCTGCGCGACGCTGCACCTGCCGCTATCGAGCTAAGGCGCGCCGACGAGCCCGTCGATCGCTCCTGCACCGGTGGTCGACGGATCCGGCTTGTCCTTGGCGCTCTTGCCATCGTCGAGCAGGGACTCGTGGGTGTCGCCTTCGCTGGCCGCGCCATCGCCACCGGCCGTCGAATCGAGCTCGACGCTGGATTGCGCCTGCTCCGGCTCGTTGGGCTGCAACTCGCCGATGCGGCCACCCGAATTGAAATTCGGGATCGAATTGGGGTCTTGCTTGATGTCCATGGAAAACCTCTCGTGCAGGAAAGCGCGCGGGCGTTTCGCCGCGTCCCCACGGTAGCAGCAACCGGTGTTCCCTGTGCGAGTGCGCCACGGGCGACTGTTCATCGCGCCAGAGTTGCAACTGGCATCGACACCGTGGCGGCTCAGTTCTTCAGGCGGTAGCCCGTCTTGAAGATCCAGGCGACCACCGCCATCGAGATCGCCAGGAAGCCCAGCGTCATCGCGATGCTCAGCGCCACGCCCACGTCGGCGGTTCCGTAGAAGCTCCAGCGAAAGCCGGAGACGAGATAGACGACCGGATTGAACAGCGCCACCTTCTGCCAGAACGGCGGCAGCATCGAGATCGAATAGAAGCTGCCGCCCAGGAACGTCAGCGGCGTGACGATCAGCAGCGGAATCACCTGCAGCTTCTCGAAGCCGTCGGCCCAGATGCCGATGATGAAGCCCACCAGGCTGAACGTGACCGCCGTCAGTACCAGGAACAGCAGCATGACGACCGGGTGGTCGATGTGCAGCGGCACGAACAGCCCCGCGGTGGCCAGGATGATCAGCCCCAGCAGGATGGACTTCGACGCCGCGGCGCCCACGTAGGCGATGACGATCTCCACGTACGAGATCGGCGCCGACAGCAGCTCGTAGATGGTGCCGGTGAACTTCGGGAAGTAGATGCCGAACGACGCGTTGGAGATGCTTTGCGTCAGCAGCGACAGCATCACCAGGCCCGGCACGATGAAGGCCCCGTAGCTGATGCCGCCCACTTGCGGGATGCGCGAGCCGATGGCCGCGCCGAACACGATGAAGTACAGCGACGTGGAGATGACCGGCGAGATGATGCTCTGCATCAGCGTGCGCCAGGTGCGCGCCATCTCGAAGCCGTAGATCGCACGCACGGCGTGCCAGTTCGGGTTTACCACGTTCACGGTCATGCCTTCCCTCCTTCGACCAGGCTGACGAAGATGTCTTCGAGCGAGCTCTGCCTGGTGCGCAGGTCCTTGAACTGGATCCCGGCGTCGTTCACGTGCTTCATGAAGTCGACGATGCCGCGCGATTCGCTGCGCGTGTCGTAGGTATAGGTCAATTCGTTGCCATCCTTGGAAAGCGCCAGCTCGTAGTCGGACAGCGCGGCGGGCACGGCGGCCAACGGCTCCTGCAGCAGCAGCGTCACCTGCTTCTTGCCCAGTTTCTGCATCAGCTCCGCCTTGTCCTCCACCAGCAGCAACCGGCCCTTGGTGATGACACCGATGCGGTCGGCCATCTCCTCGGCTTCCTCGATGTAGTGCGTGGTCAGGATGATGGTGACGCCGGTGGCGCGCAGCTCGCGCACGAGCTGCCACATGTCGCGCCGCAGTTCCACGTCGACGCCCGCAGTGGGTTCGTCCAGGAACAGGATCTGCGGCTCGTGCGACAGCGCCTTGGCGATCATCACGCGGCGCTTCATGCCGCCCGACAGCATGCGGATGCGCGCGTCCTTCTTGTCCCACAGCGACAGCGCCTTCAGCGTCTTCTCGATGTGCGCCGGGTTCGGCGCCTTGCCGAACAGGCCGCGGCTGAACGACACGGTGTCCCACACCGTCTCGAACGCATCGGTGGTGAGCTCCTGCGGCACCAGGCCGATCAGCGAGCGCGACATGCGGTAGTCGGCGACGATGTCGTGGCCGTCCACCACCACGCTGCCGGAGCTGGCGTTGACGATGCCGCAGATGATGCTGATCAGCGTGGTCTTGCCGGCCCCGTTGGGGCCCAGCAGCGCGAGGATCTCGCCGCGGCGGATCTCGAGGGCGATGGACTGGAGGGCGCTGAATCCGGACGCGTAGGTCTTGGAGACGTTCTTGACGGAAAGGATGGAAGACATGGCGCGCAGTATCCCGCGCCGGCGACTATCGTGCTTGCTCCGCCGAAACCACCCATTCGAGTTCGCGCCGCTGCGTCGCGCTCGCGATGCCCAGCTCGATCAGCGCCATCACGTTCAACGCCTCTTCCGGCGCCACCGGATTCGGCGCCTCGTTGCGGATCGCCGCCGCAATGGCCGCGAAGTAGGCCATGTGCGCGCCGGCCTCCATCGTGACCGGCGTGATCGCGGCGGCGCCATCGGACGCGCGCGTGACGAGCGACGCGCGCCCGGGATCGCGCCCCCAGTCCGCGTGCGCCGGCCACGTGGGACGCAGCCCGGCCTTCAACGCATCCTCTTGCGCGTCGAGGCCGTCCTTGACGAAGCTGCCGAGCGTGCCGTGCACCGCGAAACGCGGCGCGCTGGCGGCCGCCAGCATGCCGGCATGCAGGTGCACGTGCAGGCGGTCGTAGCGCAGGCTGGCGTGGAACCAGTCGTCGGACAGTGCGCCGTCGCGCGTCAGGTCGCGCTCCAGCGCGATCGCGCGCGGGCGGCCGAACAACTGCAGGGCCTGGTCGATCAGGTGCGGTCCGAGGTCGAACCACAGTCCGGCACCCGGGCTCGCGCTCTCGCGCCAGCGCTGGCGCACCTCGGGCCGATAGCGGTCGTGGCGCGAACTCATCTCGACCACGCGGCCCAGCGCGCCTTCGTCCATCAGCCGGCGCAGCGTCAGGAAGTCGCCGTCCCAGCGCCGGTTGTGGAACACGGACAGCAGAAGCCGGCGCTTGCGGGCGAGTGCGACGAGCTCGCGCGCGTCGTCCAGGGCCACCGTGAACGGCTTGTCGACGACCACGTGGCGGCCAGCCAGCAGCGCGGCGCGCGCCAACGGATGGTGGGTGTCGTTGGGCGTGGCGATGACGACGAGGTCGAGGTCGTCGCGCACGATCAGCTCGGCCGGCGTCGCGTGCACCGTCGCCTGCGGCCAGTCGGCATGCACCTTGGCGGCGTCGGAGCTGGCCACCGCCACCAGGTCCAGCGCCGGCACCGCCGATATCAGCGGCGCGTGGAAGGTCTTGCCGGCGTAGCCGTAGCCGATCAGGCCGACCTTCAGGCGTGGCTTCGAGGGGCTGCTCATCGTGTCATCGGGTCAGGGACAGGAGGGCGAAGTGCGCGCCCTGCGGATCGCGTCCCTGCACGATCCACGTGCCGCCGGGCACCTGCTCTGCGCTCGCAGTCACCGTACCACCCAGCTTGACAATGCGCTGCTCGGCGGCATCGGCCGCATCGACGCGAAAGTAGAAGCGCCAGGCCGGCATCGGGGCCTCGGGCGTCTTGGTCATCACCGCGCCCGCGGGCACGCCATCGATCTCGAACAGCTGGTAGATGCCCATCGGGCCCATGTCCAGGCCCTCGCCCTTCGTCCAGCCGAACAGCGCGGCGTAGAAATCGAACACGGCGGGGCCGTCCATCGCGCGCAGTTCGTGCCAGCCCGTCGTCCCGGGGGCATCGGGCACGGGCATAGTCGGCGGATCGCTGCGCTGCGGCTTGAACAGCATGAACGACGCGCCTTGCGGATCGGTGACCACGGCGAAGCGGCCGATCCCGGGAATGTCCTGTGCAGAGTCGAGTATCTTGCCGCCGGCCTGCAGCACGCGGGCTTGCATGACATCGACGTCGTCGACCGCGACATAGCCCGACCAGGCGGCCGGCCGGCCAATGGCCTTCAGCTCGGCGGGCGTGGTCATCATCCCCGCCACCTGCGCGTCGCCGACCATCATCAGCGTGTAGTCGACGCCGGGCATGCCGGAATCCTGGGCGCGCCAGCCGACGACGCCCGTGTAGAAGGCAGCTGCAGCCGGTACGTCGCCGGTCATCAGTTCGTACCAGACGAAACGTGCGGTGGACATGAGGATGCTCCTGTCGAGTGGTCGGTTTGAGGATGGCT
>Ga0302157_10000575_pt1 | contig 47923 bp, 44 predicted proteins | sample I_Bog_N3_3_FD_193502 | JGI IMG/M metagenome (GOLD analysis project Ga0302157, IMG submission 193502) | Peat permafrost microbial communities from Stordalen Mire near Abisko, Sweden - I_Bog_N3_3 | ecosystem: Environmental > Terrestrial > Soil > Wetlands > Peat | place: Sweden: Abisko, Stordalen...
GCACCACCCGGTCAGTCTGGAGGCTCTTTTGCTCGCCAATCTTGAGCGCGCCCTTCGGCTGGCCGGCTTGGTCAATGAGCATTCGGCGCAACCCGAATCCGGCAGAGCCGCCCTGTTTGAATCCCATTTGGATCAACCGGCAGGCTCCCTGAAAGACCTTTGTTGAAAGCTCCCGGCTGTATTCGCCGGCCATCGAGCGTTTGACGCTCTTGATGATGTTCGATGTCGGGCTGCCGTCGTTTTCAAACTGCTCCGCGCAATAGTGGACGGCGATGCCGGCCCGCTTACAGATGTATTCATAATAACCGCTCTCGTCGGCATCCTGAAACCGACCCCATCGGCTGACATCGTAGGCCAGGATGGCCATAAATTCGGTTTTACCGGTCTCCACCTCCGCGATCATCCGGCGCAGGCTATCGCGGCCCTTCATGCTGAGTCCGCTTTTGCCCTCGTCGGCGAACACCCGGACAATCTCCATCCCGCGCCGGGCGGCGTATTCCTTCACCCGGTCGAGTTGGTTCTCCGTCGAATACTGCTGGTGCTCCGTGGACATTCGCACGTAAGCCGCGACCGGGATTAGGTTGTGCCCGGTCGCGGGCGGCAGTGGTAACTGGGTCTGGGCGTCCATTTGAGAACGCCCGGTCACCCGCCGTGCTTACGGTCTTTGCCCGCTTTCGCGGGACGCAGCAGGCGCTTGGGCACTCTCGTTAAGGATACCATGCCCCAGAAGGATAAGCCGGCGAATCTCCGAGGCTATCTCATCTTGTAACGCAACGCCGGTGAGATGAGATACGAGGCCTGCTAGGAGGAGAAATTGCGCGTCAATCATATCTTGTAACGCAAACTCCCGCACTGTCTCGGCAAGCTTGCCTCGCAGAATATACCGGCCAAGGCGGGTCTTTTTCCGCCAGTAACCGGGGTTTGTGGTCCGCCAATCCTGCACCCGGAGATGGTTCACACTACCCTTGAAATGGTCCCGGTTCGCGGCCTTGCGGAGCCATTTCTTTTGGGCTGCACCCCGGCTGGCCTTGATGCAGGTGGGCCGCGAGCAATAGCGCTGGCGCTTGCGCACCCGTGGGTCGGCGCAAAAACGCCGGCCGCAGTGTTCACATTTCCGATACTTCTTTTTTTTGGTTTTTAGGTTTCACACGGCACGCTGTGAAATGGTGATAATCGCGCCAACGAATGCGCGACGTGAGCAGGTTAGGTTGCCAGAAGGTTGCCAAAAAATCGGTTTTTAGCTTCACCTCGTTAATACTACCTGCTCTTATCTGCGTGTTAGAAAACGTTAACCCTCAACTAAGTCCGCGCTAATTAAGCGACTTAGCTTCGAGCGGAAGGAGGCGTTCGAATCCCTCCCTCCCCGCCACTTTGATGTGGCCTTCAAACAGAGCCAGGATTTGACAGATGGGCAGGCCACGCGCCGTTGGAAAAGGCGCACCCAAAAAGGCCGGCCAATACGGAGAATCGCCGCGGGTGCCGTTCTGTGTATAGTCCGCTGACTCCCTATGCAAAACGCCTTCGATCACGTTCCCGCCTGCGCCGGCTGCGGGGGCTGCTGCCACCTTGTGGTCGAACTCATGCCAGGCGACGACGATATACCCGATGACCTCGTTGTGGAACACTCCGGGATCCGATGCATGGACCAACGTGGCGACGGCGCCTGCGTGGCTCTGGATCCTGACACCAAACTCTGCAGGATCTACGAGCGACGTCCAATAACCTGCAGAAATTTTATGCGTGGAGAGACGCTCTGCCTTAAGGCCATCGCTAGGTTCGTCCCGGCTAGCCCTTGAATCCGTAGCCCCTCTCCATGAAGATCAAATCTGCCGAATTCGAGGTCAGTGCGCCGGACCTGCGATCGTGTCCCCAATGGGCCTTGCCCGAGTTCGCCTTTATTGGGCGTTCAAACGTTGGGAAATCCTCGTTGGTGAACCTGCTTACCGAGCGCCGCGAACTCGCCAAGGTCTCCGATGCTCCGGGTAAGACCCAGCTCATAAATTTTTTTGTCATCAACGGAACCTGGTGCCTCGTCGACCTGCCGGGCTACGGATTTGCGGCGGTGGCGAAGCAGCGCCGCATTGAGTTTAACGACGCCGTCGCTGGATTCCTCTCTGGTCGACGGAATCTCCGGTGCGTGTTCGTGCTCATCGATTCGCGGCTCCCTCCTCAACCGATTGATCTCGGACTCCTTCAATGGCTTGAGGGGGAAGGGGTGGCGTATGCCCTTATTTTCACAAAGACGGACAAATTGTCGGCCTCGAAGCTCAAGGACGCGGTGGAGACCTTCAAGAAGACCATGGGTGGTTGGCGCTCCGACTTGCCCCTGATATTCACAAGCTCATCAAAATCCCGGGTTGGGCGGGCCGACATTCTCGGCTGCATTGAGAACATTCTGCTCGAGATCAATCGAGATAAGGGGTGACGGGCCGGGCACGTGGGGAGGGTTTGGGATGCCCTTGGCGCCATTGGGTGGAGCGAGCGAGGATTGTATTCTTCCAATGAAAAGGCTTAATATATCGCTGTCGCCCGCGTCGTTGGTCTATCGAACGCGCGGTGCGCATCCATTTGGAAACGGATGACGTAAAAGATCCCTATGAATACCCCGCTTAAGCTCAGGTCGGCGGTTGGAGTCCTTTGTGTGGGCGCCGCCACATTAGCTGCCTCGCCCTCCGCCTGCGCGGAGGCGGGCGTAGACGGGGTGACAGCCGTGTCGGGCAAAGTGAGTAGCGACTACATCCGGGTGGCACTGCCGGATGGCACCTTCCAGCCGGAGTACTACGCGTTCGGGCAGGGAGGGGAATGGGCCGGCCAGATCAGCGACGAGTCCCTCAATAAGCTCAATTTTGATAAGGTGGCGCGGGTGATTGCGGCGCCTTTGGCCAGCCGAAACTACCTCCCGGCGAGGGATCCAAGGGCGACTAAGCTCCTCATCATGGTCTACTGGGGCATGACCTATGTTTCGCCTTCGGTCGGCAGCTCGGTGGCCGACTCCAATCTGAGTGGAATCCAGAGCAGCATCAGCAGCGCGCTTAGCGCAGCCAATGCCGTGTCAATGACCTCCTCCACGAACATGGGAATCGGATTCCGGGGGATAGGCTCAGGCTCCACCACCGGGCTCCGAGACGATCAGCTTTCGGACGTCTCGAACGCGCTCCACGTGCTGAACATGGTGAATCACAACCGGGACATCACCGACTTCCGTAACGCAATGATGCTGGGCTATGACTCGGCTGGGTTCATTGGGACCGAGTATGGGCACTACGTCCGGGGAACGGCGTTCAACGTGGACAGGACGGACGTCGAGTCGGAGATCGAGGAAAACCGATATTTCGTCGTCTTGATGGCCTATGATTTCCAGCTCATGTGGAAGGAGAAAAAGCATAAGCTCCTCTGGGAGACGCGGTTCAGTATCAGCGAACGCCGTAACGAGTTCGATAAGGCCCTCCCGGTAATGGCGAGGTATGCTTCGCAATATTTTGGGCAGCCTACCAACGGTCTGCTCAGGACGCGAGTGCTTGGGGGGAAGGTCAATATTGGTGAGATGAAGTCTTTCGGAGAGGTTGAGGAGCCAAGGAAGTAAGGTGCTGAGGTGCCGGGTAAACGGAAGGGCTTAGGCTCACGCCATCCTTCCGGTTGCACTTTGGGTTCGGGGGGCGCAGCCTTTCCGCTGCGGGTCACACAGGGGCCCCTCAACTCATGTCGTACCTAACCCCCCAGCAGGCCAGCGTTCGGTTTTTCTCGGCCTTGAGGGGCGTTTGGGCGCGCTGGGGACGCTGGCTTGAGGAGCGGCCGCGCCTCTCAGCTTGGTTCTATGCAAGGGGGGAGTCCTCGATAGAGGCGGGCCGGAGGGCGCACAATGGACGGATGTTTGCCGATTTCCACGAGCAGGAGCGGATGCTTGCGGACAAGCAGCGCATGGCCTTCTACAAGGCGGCCATTGAACGCCACATACAGCCTGGCGATAGGGTCGTGGACCTTGGCACGGGCACGGGGATACTCGCTGCGCTAGCGGCCCGCCGCGGTGCTGCGCACGTCTACGCAGTCGACCATTCGGAGATTCTTACTCAGGCGCGGCAGCTGGCGCAGGCCAACCAAGTGAGCAATGTCGAATTCATCTCAATGCATAGCAGCAAGTTCAAGGTCGACGAGCCCCTGGACGTGATCCTCCACGAGCAGATGGGAGACTGCCTCTTTGATGAGGGCATGGTGGCCAATGTGGCCGACCTTCGGGACCGCCTGTTAAGGCCGGGCGGACTGATCCTGCCAAGCCTCTTCGAGCTTTATTGTGAGCCAATCAAGGTGAGGGACGACCGGGTCGTCCCCTTTATCTGGGAGCTCAAGGTGCATGGCTACGACTACGCGTGCCTCTCGGGGAGCCGTCCCCAGGAGCCAAGGTATTACAATCTTGCCAGCAGCGACCTGAACCTGGTCGAGCACTTTCTCGGCGAGCCCGAGCCTGTTCTCCGCGTGGACCTGCTCACGATCAACGAGGACGCCATGCCCAGGAAGGTGTCCTTCACGCGCAGGGTGATTAACCCGGGCCGATTGGACGGCTATGCTGTGTTCTTCCGGGCAATGGCGGGCGAGGGCATTTCCCTCAGCTCCAGCCCACTCGATAGCCAACGTGCGCCACACTGGGGATTCCGCATACTGAGGACCGAGCGAGATGAATTAAAGGAGGGCGACGAGATCGATGTGACGCTCAAGGTGGGCCGGTGGTCCGATCCCGATTCCTGGCACTGGAGCCACCAGAAACGCTCGCTTGTGGAGCCGGGACTGGCGGGGCGCCATCCCTGATCTCGAAACAGGGCGGTTGATCGGGGCCTTTGGCCGCTGCCATGTAGGATAACGGGCGTTGTGAAGGGAACCGCCGGTCTCCGGTGTTATACCCGGCACAACAGATCTGCCAATGAACCTTTCAAAAATCCTCATTTTCCAGGCCGCGGTGCTTTGCGGCGCACTCCCGCTGGCGGTGCACGGAGCGTCCGCGGAATACGAGCCGATCAAGATTAACCAGACGGACTCCCCCGTGTTCCCCAGGAATCTTGTCATGGCGGGCATCAAGAGCGGTGTCGCCAGCATCGCAGTCGCCGTAGATGACGAAGGCAAGATGACCGACTTCCTCGTGACGGCGTACACGCACCCTGCCTTCGCTGAGACTGCCCTTAAATCCCTAAAGAAGTGGACCTTTGAGCCTGCCCGAGTCCGTGGGGCGCCGCGCAACTCAAAGGTGGACCTAACGTTCAACTTCGAGGTGGAGGGCGTGGTCGTCGTGAGCATGACGCCGCTCACCTACGCGGAGCTTCTCCGCTTCAAGATTGCCCCTAATTCCATGACCTACAGCGCGTGCACGTTGGCACAGCTCGACCGCATCCCGACGCCGAAAAAGATCGTGAACCCCATATACCCGAACCAGGTGGCGCGCAGCAGCCGCGGAGGCCATGTCTCGGTCGAGTTCTACATTGACGAGCAGGGTCACGTGCGGATGCCCTCGGTAAGCCGGGAAACCGACATGGCCAATGAGGAACTCTCGGGTATAGCCGTTACGACGGTTACACAGTGGGAGTTCGAGCCGCCAATGTGCAAGGGCCGGCCGGTGCTCGTCCGCGCGCAGCAGGACTTCGATTTTAAGCCCGCTAAGCCGCAGTAGGCCCCTGGGGTCTAGCAGTTGGAGGTCTCTCCGATGAACCTCGCGAGTTCCTTTTTCAGGAGCTGGCGGGCCCGATAAAGCCGGGTCTCGACCCCGCGCTCCGAGCATCCGACCACCGAAGCGATTTCCCGGTAGGAAAGGTGCTCATAGTGATGGAGGAGCACCGTGATCTTCAGGTCGTGCGGCAGGGAGTCGACCGCGGCCTTTAGGGCTTCGACCGATTCGTCGCGTGCCAGGGATGCATCCGGGCCGTCTTCGCCGGTCGCCGGGTCGAGCGCCAGCTCCGCAGACCTGCCCGAGGGGCCCGGTCCCGCCGGGGCGTTCAAGGAGACCGTGGGATGGCGCTGCTTCCAGCGATGGAGGTTATGGCAGAGGTTGGAGAGCGCAGTGAACAACCACGCCGGAAGGTTCGTGTCGGGCCGCAGCTGCGTCCTCCTCTGGTAAAGGCGGACAAACGTATCCGCGACAAGGTCCTGTGCATCCGCCGAGTTCTGGACGTAGCGGTAGGCAAACGAAAACAGCGGCCGCTGCCAACGGGCGATCAGTCTATTGAGCGCCGCCGCCTCTCCCTGCTGTAGGTCGAGCAGGTTATCGCGATCGGTGGCGGGGTCTTTGGACACGACGCGCGGGGCTGCGCTTCAGTTGGTCAGGGGGCGGGCTTGCGGCTCTGCTGCGGCGACAATTCCGAAATAGTGCTCACGCTGCGCCGGGTTCATCTCGCTCGCGGCGGCCATCACGAGGCTGCGGGTTGAGTCTAGGCACTGGCGGCTGATGTTGCGCCGAACCTCCACGAACTGGGCAAACTCGATGAAATCAACCTTGTCGGAAGTGCGCCGAGTGTTCTCGAAGGCGACGAATTCAACCTGCATCTGGGCGACCTGCGAGGCGAGGGAGCGCAAGCGTGGGCTCGAGGCCTGATGCAGCTCCCGGATACGGTTGAACTGGGCATCGCTTAGCCGCAGCTCGGACTTCATCCAGGCGAGCTGCCCATCCAGGGTTCCCGGGTCGTAGGGGTGGTGGAGAGCTAGGGAGAGGTGGTGGGTTGCGACGCCGACCACTAGACCCAGCAAAAGGATGAGGGTGCCACGTTTCATGGGACCTTCGCGACCGGCTCGGTCTTTAGCAGCGGATCGATGAGCTGGAGGTAGCTGCGCGCAAGAAGGGCGCTCTGCTCGCGCTGCTGGCGATTGACGCGTACCTCGGCGAGGAAGAGACCAAGCAGGGCACAGCATGTGACGAAAAGTGCCGCAAAAGGGGGTCTTGATAGCCACGCATCTATTTCTGTCCAAAAGCGTGCGAAGCCTCCGCGACCCCGCTCCTCGAGCGCAATCCGCCGCCAGACCTCCGGGGATAGGTTCGTGTCGGTCCCGCCGGGCCCATCCCAGCGGTCAAGCAGGGGGTCGAGCGGATCGGGTGGGGTGGGCGTGTTCAAATCGATATAAAAGGGGTGTGCGCCCTGCATAACACCAACTCCGCGCAAAGCCCTTCAAAAATTATCACGCGACCTCGGCGCCGTTGGGTTTCCCCCCAGATGGATCAGGTCAACGAGTTGCTTGAGCCTCACGATATACTCGGTATTACGGTAGGAGTGGCTAAAGCGGTACAAAATGTGCGGCCTGCACGAGCAAGGAAGACTCTTCTTGTGCAAAATCAAGGGTGCTGTGCCCATCCCCGGGGCACATAACCCATGACCGCCGGACACCTGCTCTGGGTTGCTGCGATCGGGGTCGTCACCGGGGCCCTTTCGGGGCGCTTTTCGCCGCGCCTGTGGCTTGCTTCGACGGTGACCGGCGTGGCCGCCGCGCTGGTGGCGTCGATCTGGGTTCTCTCCGGCGGCCCCGAATGGGAGTGGCACAGCGCATTCCGGATCGGGGGGGAACCGTTTCACCTGAGGCTCGACTCCATCAGCTCATTGTTCCTTTCGCTGCTCTGCGTCGTGGGCGGAGCCGGTGCCGTCTATTCGAGCGAATATTGGCCTGACAGGGCCCACCCGCGCTCGGCTCGAGCGGGTCGGGTATGGTGGAGCGTTTTGATAATGAGTGTCGGCGCGGTGCTTTTGTCCTCCAATGGGCTGCATTTCCTGATCGCCTGGGAGCTCCTGACGGTCAGCAGTTTTTTTCTGATCACCCTTGATCGCCGGAAGAGCGAGGTGCGAGCCGCTGGCTGGCTTTATCTCGGGGCATCGCATGCGGCCACGCTCAGCCTTTTTGCCTATTTTGCTGCGATTGCGGCAAGTACCGGGGCCTGGGATTTGGGCCCCATGCACGGCCATCCGGAGCTGGCCCCGCTCTTCTGGCTCGCGCTCTTTGGGTTCGGCGTGAAGGCCGGTATCTTTCCCCTTCATATCTGGCTGCCATCAGCCCATGCAAATGCCCCGAGCCACGTCTCCGCGATCATGTCGGGAGTCACGATCAAAGTGGGTATCTATGGGCTAGTGCGTTTCACCGGCTGGATGCCTGTGCCCGAGGGCGCGGGATGGGTGGTTGCCGTGCTAGGGGTCGTCAGCGCAGTTCTGGGAGTGGCTTTCGCGCTTGGCCAGCACGACCTGAAGCGTCTGCTTGCCTACCATAGCGTCGAGAACATCGGCATCATTCTCATTGGATTGGGCTTTGCGCTCGTGGCGGTGGAGCACGGCAACGCAGCCTGGGGCCTTCTGGCACTGGCGGGCGGCCTCCTACACGTCTGGAATCATGGATTGTTCAAGTCGCTATTGTTCCTGGGCGCCGGATCGGTCCTTCACTCGACGCGCACCCGTGAGATGAGCCGCCTCGGGGGCTTGTGGCGCGCGATGCCTTGGACCACCGCACTCTTTGCGCTGGGGGCTGCAGCCATTTCCGGGCTTCCACCGCTCAACGGTTTCGTCAGCGAGTGGCTTATTTTCCTAGGGCTCTTTGATGCTGTAAACATGTCAGGGGATGTTGCGTTGGCCTCGGTTCCTGCCCTTGTGCTGCTCGGGATGACGGGCGCCCTTGCGCTGGCATGCTTCATCAAGGTGTGCGGCGTGGTGTTCCTTGGCCAGGCACGCTCCGCAGCCGCCGAAAACGCCCGCGAGTGCGGCATTGCGATGCGCGGGCCGATGATTCTCCTTGCGGCGGGCTGTGTTGCGATCGGACTGCTTCCCGCCGTCTTCTTCCTCGCAGTGGCACGTGCCGCCGCGGAGTGGAATCCAGCCTGGTCATTCCTTGCCCGGCCTGCGCCGATTGCCACCCTCGGCTATGCGAATCTTGCGCTGGTGGTGGTTGGCGCGTTTGCCGTGTTGCTTCTATGGCGACGGGCAACGGCAAACGGTCTGCTCAGGGGGCCCACATGGAACTGCGGCTATGCCGCGCCCACGGCGCGCATGCAGTACACGAGCGGTTCGTTTGCCGGAATCATCAACGAATGGTTTGCATGGATAATCCGCCCGACACGGCACGAGCGGAAGGTTGAGACACCCTTTCCTGTCCGCGCCAGCTTTGAGGAACATTCGCCCGAGACCGTTCTCGAGCACGTGGTAATACCGGCAGGCGGGGTGGTCATTAGAATCTCTGACATCGTGCGGAAGCTCCAGCACGGGCGCCTCCAGGCTTATCTGCTCTACATCGTGCTAGGCCTGGCGGCGTTGGGGGCACTCGTGCTTTACGCAGGCGCCCACTGAGCATGAGGCGCTAATGATCGACGCAGAAAGAGGATCGCCTAGCGCGGCTGCGTTGTGGCAATATCGACCCTTCGGAAATGTACCTAAACCTAATCCAGATTGCTGAGTCATTTGGAGTTTCTGAAAAGGTCGTTGAAGACTGGATCCGCAGGGAAGGCCTCCCGCATACCCCGGACCGTGGCCGCTTGATGTTTGACCGGGCCCAGGTCGCCGAGTGGGCGGCGGTCCGGGGACTTGCTGCCAAGGCTGGATTTCTCGCTCCGGTTGCGCCTGCCTTTGCGACAGGGATCTCGCTGTGCGCGCTGCTGCGTGCGGGCGGCATCTGGCGTGATGTGGCCGCGACTGATTATCTGGACGTATTGCTCCGGGTGGTTTCTGGGCTCCATGGCACCACACCGGCACTCAAGCAGTTCCTTGTGCAGGGACTCCGTGCCAAGGGCGGGGTCAATATCGCCCCCATTGGCGGCGGGATCGCACTTCCACACCCGAGCGCGCGAATAGCGCTGGGCCGCGACTGCGGGACGGTGGCGCTTCTGCTTCTAAAGGACCCACTGACGTTCACCGAGCCGCATGCAGATGAGGTGCCGCTAACGCGGCTGTTTTTTTTCATCGCGCCGTCGCCCCGCGCCCACCTTGACATTCTCGGACGCCTTAGCCGCGGCCTTTCGCGGGGCCCGCTCCGGGAGCTGGTCATGAAAGGCGCCCCAGATGAAGAAATATTTGGCGCCGCCGCCGCCGCTGATAGTTCGGCCCAGGGCGCCGTAGGCGGGGATGCCACGTGATGCCGGGGATGCTGCTGCTACTCGCTGCACTTAGCCTGGTCTCAGGTGCCGTGCTTGGCCCGAGGCACCCTCGGTTATGGTTGGCCCTCATCCTGGCGGCGGCCCTGGCGGAATTTGGGGCCGCTCTGCCCATGCTCTTGGGCTCCGTCCCCGTCGATTGGGAATGGAGGAGCTGTTTTGATCTGGGGGGTGAGCCGGTCCACCTCAGGCTAGACGGACTGAGCGCGCTATTCCTCGTGCTCGTTGGTGTCGTGGGAGCCGCCAGCGCGGTCTATTCGCGCGGGTACTGGTCGGATAGTGAGCATGCCTCCTCGGCCCCGATGGGCAGGCTGTGGATGAGCGTGCTCCTCCTGTCCATGGGGCTCGTGCTCGTTTCGTCGAACGGGTTGCATTTTCTCATCGCCTGGGAGCTGTTTACGGTGAGCGCCTATTTCCTGATCACGCTGGACCGTGAGCGGCCTGCCGCGAGGTCCGCAGGCTGGCTCTACCTTGCGGCATCCCACGCCGGGGCGATGCTCCTTCTCGCCTTTTTCGCATCGCTAGCCGCACGGACCGGGAGCTGGGACCTTGGGCCCATGCGTGAGCAACGGGACCTGGCGCCCCTTTTCTGGCTCGCGTTGTTTGGCTTTGGCGTGAAGGCGGGCTTGTTTCCACTGCATGTTTGGTTGCCCTCGGCGCACGCCAACGCGCCAAGCCACGTGTCGGCGCTTATGTCGGGCGTTGCCGTCAACATGGGCATCTACGGTATCGTGCGGTTCAGCGGTTGGCTGCCCGTCGAGGCCTCTGCGGGTTGGATCGTCTTGGTGCTTGGCGCGTGCGGCACGCTTTTCGGAATTTCGTTTGCCTTCGCGCAGAACGACATCAAGCGGCTCCTCGCTTACTGCACGGTCGAGAACGTGGGCATTGTCGTGATCGGCTTAGGGGGAGCCTTGGTCGGAGTCACGCACGACGACGCGCTTTGGGGGCAACTCGTCTTGGCGGGGGCGCTTCTGCATGTCTGCAATCACAGTTTGTTCAAGTCACTGCTTTTCTTTGGCGCGGGTTCTGTGCTCCATGCCACGGGCAAGCGCGACATGACGCAGCTCGGCGGTCTCTGGCGCAAGATGCCGTGGACAGCCGGGTTATTTGCACTCGGGGCTGTCGCGGTGTCGGGGCTGCCGCCTCTAAACGGGTTTGTCAGCGAATGGCTTGTCTACTCGGGCCTATTTGATGCCGCTGCCAGCCGAAGCGCTGCGGCATGGGCGCTGATACCTGCGGCCATTGTCCTTGGGCTGGGCGGCGCCCTCGCGCTCGCCACTTTTGTCAAAGCAGGCTCCACCGTGTTTCTCGGAGCCAGCCGCACCCAGGCGTCGGAGGACGCCCATGAGTGCGGGACCTGGATGTTGGCGCCGATGTTGGCGCTCGCTGGCGGATGCGTGGTAGTAGGGGTCGCGCCCGTGCTGTTGTGGCGGGCGGTTTCGCGCGCGGTGAATGCATGGCACCCGTCGTGGGCCGCTTCGGCTGCACCCGCGCCGCTCGTAACGCTCGGGTCCGTGCATATCGTCCTTGCCGTGGCCCTCTGCCTGGCGGCGGTGCTCCTGCTCCAGAAGGTGCGTAACAATGGCGTCCGAAGGGCTCCGACGTGGGACTGCGGCTACGCGGCGCCCACGGGTCGCATGCAATACACGGGCGGCTCATTCAGCGGCATAGTGGCCGGTTGGCTTCCTCGCCTCCTCGGTCACGACCGAGTTTTCCGCCGACCGCGTGGAGCGTTCCCCTCGAGCAGCCTCTTGATAGAGGATTTTCCGGATACCGTGCTGACCCGCGTGGTAGAACCTGCGAGCGTCGCGATACTGCGGGTATCTACGGCGACCCGCCGGCTGCAGCACGGCCGCCTGCAATTCTACCTCGTGTATTTGCTGTGCGGACTCGCGGTTCTCGCTATCCTTGTGTGGATTGGGGTGGAGCGATGACACTAATCTTAGAATTTATTGCTCGTTTGGCTGTGTGGCTTTTGCTGGCACCACTGCTTCCTGGCATTATCAACAAGGTGAAGGCATGGGTGGCGGGTCGCAGGGGCCCGCCGGTCCTCCAGCTCTATTACGACCTTGCTCGATTGTGGAAGAAGGGCGTTGTCATGAGCACCCTGGCTTCTCCCGGCTTTGTGGCCGGTCCGGCTGTGGCCTGGGTGGCGCTCGTAGGCGCGGCCATGCTGATGCCGCTTGGACCCGCCGGGAGCGCTCTCAGCTTTCGGGGTGATGTGCTGTTGCTGGTCTACCTGCTTGCGCTGGCGCGATTCTGCACGACATGGGCTGCACTTGAGACCGGCTGCGCGTTCGAAGGGATGGGAGCCGCGCGCGAAGTGAGCTTTGCGGTGCTCTCTGAGGTGGCCCTGATCACCGCGGTATTGGCACTCAGCGTCCAGACCGGGAATATAACGCTGGTTGAGATGCTTTCGCTTTCAGTCGGCTCCGGGGCGATGCTTCTGGCGGCGGGACTCTTCGGGGTCCTGTTGGCTGAGAACTGCCGCGTGCCGTTCGACGATCCTAACACGCATCTGGAGCTGACGATGATCCACGAAGCGATGGTCCTCGACCACAGCGGCCCCCCATTTGCGGTGATTCTCCATGGGGCTTCGATGAAGCTTCTGCTCTTCGCCGTGCTCCTTGGCCAGGTCGTGCTGCCTGTCGCAAAGCTCTCCCCACTCGCGGGAACCGCGGCGCTGGCGGGCGCGGTCCTTGCAGTGACGGTGAGCGTCGGCCTTGTTGAATCGCTGCTCGCGCGAATGGCCTTCCGCCGCGTGCCCCTTATTCTGACGGCGTCGTTCCTGCTGTGCCTGTTTGCGCTCCTTCTGGCGCTAAAGGGAGGTGCATGATGAGTTCGACGATGAACCTCCTGATAGGCCTCGCGATCGGCCTGAACCTCCTGGCCCTTGGCAGCAGCCGACTGCCCGCCGTTATCCGAGCGATGTCCGTGCAGGGCGTGATCCTTGGGGTGATGCCGCTACTGCTGGAGCACTCCTTTGACTGGATGGTCGCGGTCGTGGCGGTTGTGACCGTTTCCGTCAAGGGATTCGTGATTCCCGGTTTGCTGCGCAGGGCAATGCGCACCGCGAAGATCGAGCGAGAGATCGATCCCTTCATTGGGTTTGTGCCATCGCTCCTGCTTGGAGCCGGCGGGACCATTGCGGCGATCGCCGTGACTCGCATGCTGCCGCTCTTGCCCGAGCACACGGGAACGCTGCTGGTGCCAGGGGCCATGGCGACCATCTTCACGGGTCTCATACTTCTGATAGGGCGGGTTAAGGCGATTTCACAGGTGTGCGGCTACCTTATCATGGAGAACGGAATATACCTCTTTGGTCTTCTGCTCATCCACTCCACGCCGCTGCTTGTTGAGTCGGGTATCCTACTTGATCTGACGGTGGGCGTGTTCGTCATTGGCATCATCGTGGACCGCATCCAACGGGCGTTCGATTCGCTCGACACCCGTAAGCTGACCGTGCTTCGCGAATGAGGGAGAATCTCCTAATTGCCATTCCGCTCATCGGAGCCGCCCTTGCACTGATCTGGCGCGGGGACCGAACACGGCCCCTGATCCTTCCTGGGGTGGGATGCCTCCACACCGCGCTTTCCCTCTGGCTGCTCGTGAGCCCGCCTCCCGTTACGCCGGGAGCGTGGTTCGGCTTTGATCCTATCGCGCGAGCGGTGCTGCCTGCGGTCTCAATTCTCTTCCTGGCGTGCGCGGCGTACGGCGTGTCGTACCTCCGGATAAGGACGGAACGCTCCAACCGGGTGTTCGTCGCCCTGATGCTGGCCATGCTTGGGCTGTTGAGTGCGGGCCACCAGGCCAGGCACCTCGGCATGTTGTGGATAACAACCGAGGCGGTCACGCTCGCGGCGGTACCGTTGCTCCATTTCAACGGGACATCTCGAGCCTTCGAGGCGACGTGGAAATATCTTCTGGTGGGAGGCACGGGTATCGCGCTGTCGCTCCTCGGCTCCTTTTGCCTGGGGTATGCATCGCTGCGTGGGGGCGGCAACGGGGACCTTACGTTTGTGGCGCTGGTCGCGCAAGGGGTGGGGCTCTCTCGCCCATGGGTGCTGATCGCGTGGGTGCTCCTGCTCGTCGGCTACGGCACAAAGATGGGCCTGGCGCCTATGCACACCTGGAAGCCCGACGCTTATGGCGAGGCCCCTGGCATCGTGGGGGCAATGCTCGCTGGAGGCGTGACGACCGTGGCCTTCACGGCAATCCTCCGCGTGCGGGCGGTCGTGAGTGCTTCGGGCGATGGGATGATCGCGGACCGGACGCTTCTGGTGATCGGTCTCTTTTCGATGCTCGTTGCGGCGCTTTTCCTCCTGGGCACCCGCGACTTCAAGCGGATGCTCGCCTACTCAAGCGTCGAACACATGGGGATCCTCGTAATAGGCGCGGCCCTGGGGCGCGCGGGTATTTGGGCGGCCTTTTTTCACGTGTGGAACAACAGCCTTACGAAGGGGGCTCTCTTTCTGAGCGCAGGCAACATACGGCGCGCCGCAGGTGCGCGCACGGTCGACGAGGTCAGCGGAATGGCCGCGGTCACTCCGCGCTCCGCCGCGATCTTCGTCACCGGCATGTTTGCCGTGACGGCCTGCCCGCCTTTCGGCCCGTTTTTCAGCGAACTCCGCGTGATAAGGGCGGCCATCGAGACGGGGCATGCCGGAACGGCAGGAATGTTTCTCGGTTGCCTGCTCTTCGCATTCTTTGGCCTGACGCGCCTGGTGTTCGCGACGGTCGACGGGCGTGCGCGAACGAAGGAGAGCAGAGCCAAGAGCCAGCTCAATGAGAGGGCCGGAGTGGTCCTTCCGCCTCTCATACTCCTCGGGCTGTCGTTGTGGCTGGGGCTAGCGACGCCCCATGTTCTCGTCGACGCCTGGTCCGCGGCTGTCGGGCAGCTCCTGCCTAACCCATGAACCCTTCACAGCCCTTCGCTCTCCTTGCCAACGGCACCAGCATCCCCTGGAGGGAGGTTCCCGAGTGGCCGTTGCCAGACCTTGTCCGTGAGACCGGGGCGCAGCTCGATCGCGGGGCGCGCCTGTGCGCCTGGTTCGGCGTGACTGACGGCGGTGCCACGCGCGTGGTCTCATTGATCGCGTTTGACGCCGACAATACGCTCGCGGTCGCGCGAAGCGAGCCGTCGACGGGCGCCTATACCTCGCTTACGTTAACCCATCCGCAGGCGCACATGTTCGAGCGCGAGATATGGGAGCAACATGGCCTGATGCCCGAAGGCCATCCGTGGCTTAAGCCCGTGCGCAGGAGCGCGGGTACCGCCCCTGCGACGGGAGAATTCTTTCGGGTGGATGGCCGCGAGGTTCATGAGGTCGCCGTGGGGCCCGTCCATGCGGGAATAATCGAGCCGGGGCATTTTCGCTTCCAGTGCGCGGGCGAAGAGGTGCTGCACCTTGAGATCGCCCTCGGATACCAGCACCGGGGCATAGAGGAGGCGCTGATAGGTGGGCCGCACCGTGCCACGATGAGTCAGATGGAGGTCGTGGCCGGGGATACCACGGTGGGCCACGCGACGGCCTATTCCTCGACGATGGAGGCCCTCGCTGGCGAGGAGGTGCCGTTGCGGGCGCAATGGCTGCGTGTGATCGCCCTCGAGCTTGAGAGGCTTGCCAATCACACAGGCGACCTGGGGGCGCTGGCCAACGATGTGGCATTCCTTCCCACGGCTTCGGCGTGCGGGAAGATACGCGGCGACTTTCTGAACCTCACGGCGCTCCTCTGCGGGAATAGGTTTGGTCGCGGGCTTGTGCGGCCCGGGGGCTGTCGCCATGACTTGGAGCCGGACCGGGTCGTGACGCTCATCGAGCGACTGGTCGGTGCGCTCGCCGAGGTGGAGGCAGCTGCCGAATGGATGTGGGACGCCTCCTCGGTCCGCTCGCGTTTTGAGGATACAGGGGTCGTCTTTTCGAAGCAGGCAGTGGACCTCGGCCTGGTGGGACCGGTGGCTAGGGCCTGTGGAATCGTGCGCGACGTCCGCTTTGATCACCCGGCGGGGTGGTACCGCCTTGCTCAGGCCCCGGTGGCTGTCTGGCCGGGTGGCGACGTGTTTGCGCGCACGCGGGTGCGCTGGTTGGAGCTACAGCGGTCCGGCCGGTTCCTGCGTGAGCAGTTGGGTGCGCACGTGGAGGGCGATATTCGCTCGGATCAAGGGGCGCTTAAACCTGACACGCTCGCGGTGACCTTGGTAGAAGGCTGGCGCGGGGAGGTATGCCATGTCGCCCTTACCGGCGCGGAGGGCAAGTTCAGGCGCTACAAGATCGTTGACCCGTCGTTTCACAACTGGATCGGCTTGGCGTTGGCGCTTCGCGGCGAGGCGATCTCCAATTTCCCGATCTGCAACAAGAGCTTCAGCCTCTCCTATTGCGGCTTCGACCTGTGAGCCGCGTGCGATTCCCGTCATGTATGTCTTCGACACAATAACCCACCGCATCCGGCGCGGCTGCGAGACGATGGGCTACCCGAAGGGGCCGCCGCCGCTGTTGCCGGATCGTCACGGGGGGTCACTGCGGGTTGAAGCGGCCAAGTGCCCCGAGGGCTGCCGCGAATGCCTATCCGTCTGTCCGACTGAGGCCATATCACAGCCCGCCGGCAGGGCAATCGCGCTCGATTTGGGGCGATGCCTGTTCTGCGCGGCGTGTGTCGAGGCCTGCCCTCACGGAGCCATTACGCAGACGGGCGACTTCCGGATGGCGACCCGACGGAGGGAGGATCTGGTGCTGGGAAGCCCCGGCCATGAGGAGGTCAGGCTTGCGGAGGCCCTCGATGACAAGCTGAGGAAGCTTTTTGGACGCTCGCTCAGGTTGCGGCAGGTGAGTGCGGGCGGCGATGGTGCTGAAGAGGCGGATCTGAACGTGCTCGGCACCATCGGCTGGGATATCGGCCGCTTTGGAATCCAGTTTGTCGCGTCGCCGCGCCACGCGGATGGCCTTGTTGTCACGGGCCCGATTTCCAAGAACATGGAACTGGCGCTCATGAAAACCTGGAACGCCATGCCGGAGCCCAAGATCGTCATAGCCGTGGGCGCAGCCGCGATTTCAGGTGGGCCGTTCGTTGGAGGGGCAGAGGTTAAAGGCGGAGTCGAAACCCTATTGCCCGTTGATCTTTTCATCCCCGGATGGCCTCCGCATCCGCTCACGATCCTCGATGGCCTGTTGCGCCTTCTAGGCCGACTTGAGGAGAAACGAGCGGCAGGTGATGGGGTTCGCAGTCCGGGATAAATCCCCGGAACTCTTTAGGGGCGGTTCGCCTCCCAAAGGTTCAAGCAGACGTGACAATCCCTGCATTCCCACCCAGCATTGTGCAGAGAAGGTGTATTCCCATTTTACCCCATGACGACACCCCGAAGTTTTCCCCGAGCACTCCTATCGGCATTAGCCTCTTTGGCATTGCCCATACTTCTAAGGGCCGCCGACGTGGCGGTTAATCCGCTTCCCCATTTTGAGCAGAAAGACGGCCGGCATGCGCTCTACGTGGACGGATCGCCGTTTCTGATTCTCGGGGGCCAGTGCAACAACTCGAGCGCATGGCCATCATCCCTGCCAGGAGTATGGTCGGCGGTCGAGCGGATGGGGGCAAACACCCTTGAGGCGCCGGTCTATTGGGAGCAGTTTGAGCCCGACCCGGGTCACTATGACACGTCCGTGGTGGACGCGATGCTTCGGCAGGCCAGGGAACACCATGTTCGGCTGGTGTTGCTGTGGTTCGCGACGTGGAAGAATGGGAGCTCGCACTACGTGCCGGCCTGGGTAAAGGCCAATCCGGAGATTTGCCCGAAGATCATAGGGAAAAACGGGCTGAGGGTGGATTCGCCCTCGCCGCATTCGGCGGCGGCGCTCGATGCCGACAGCAAGGCCTTCGCGGCACTCATGCGCCACCTGAAGGTGGCCGACTCGGCCCACACGGTCATTCTCGTGCAAGTTGAGAACGAGTCCGGGGCGTGGAACAGCATCCGCGACTATTCGCCAACGGCCCAGGCAATCTTCGAGCAGCCGGTGCCCACAGCGCTGCTGGAGGCCTTGGGGCTGGGTTCCAAGGGTGGCAAGAATTGGTATTCCGTCTTCGGGACGGATGCGGACGAGTATTTCCAGGCGTGGTCCGTGGCACGATTCGTAGGCCAGGTTGCGGCCGCAGGGAAGGCCGAGTACCCGCTACCCATGTACACGAATGCGGCTCTCAGGGATCCGATAGCCCCGGGGCCGGCAGGGACCTATGAGAGCGGAGGTCCCACGGACAACGTGCTGGCAATATGGAAGGCCGGGGCCCCGTCCCTGGACGCGCTTGCCCCTGACATCTACCTCGGGGAGAGCGTGAAGTACCGGAAGGTCCTGGACCTGTACGCCAGGCCCGACAACCCCCTGGTTATTCCCGAGAATGGGGGTTCGCCCGCGTTTGCGAGGATGTTCTTTGCCGCCCTCGGGAAAGGCGCCGTGGGATGGGCGCCCTTCGGCATCGACAGGAACTCGGACGGCTATGTTCCCATAGCCGAAACAAAGCCGGACGAGGAGCCCCTGGCTGCAGTCGCCCTCAATTTCCACATGGTGGGACCCATCATGCGCGAGGTCGCACGGCTCAACTATGAAGGGCGCCTGCAAGTCATGGCGGAGGACCCGCATGAGCATGCGCAGACTCTCGACCTTGGGGCGTGGAAGGCCGTCGTTACATTCGGGGGGCCCGCGTTCGGTTTTGGCAGGGAACCTAAGGGCAACCCAGATTCGGACGGCCGTGTTATCGTGGGAAAGCTGAGCGAGAACGAGTTTCTGGTCACGGGCCACATGTGCAGGGTCGACTTTCTCCCCTCCGATCCAGCCTCGAAGGCGCAGCGCGAGTTTCTGCACGTCGAGGAAGGCACTTACGTGAACGGCGTGTTCAGGGTCGCTCGCATATGGAACGGGGACCAGACCGACTGGGGTCTTAATTTCGGGGCTGTCCCCGTGATCCTGAAGGTAAAGCTCGGGACGTTCTAAGCCTTCTTTGTGTCGTAAAACACCCTCAGGTTAACCGACTCGCCGGGGAGCAGTTCCTTGGCTCGTTTCAACGCGTTTCGGGTCGCCACGGTGGCATTGGCCTCAGCCGGGAAAATGTTCTCCCGGCCGATCTGCTGGAGAAGCCCGCTGTTCTCGAGGACATGCGTGACCTCGGGATTGCTCCCGCTTATCAGCAGGTAACGGCCCGTCCCTCTGAGGTACTCATGGAGGCTCTCCATGGCCATGACGGTCGAGGCATCCAGATGGCGGGCATTCTTCATCCTCAGGATGAACACCCTGATGTTTTGATTCTCTGCGAGCCTTCGCACTTGTTCCTGGAAGAGGTCCGCGGCCCCAAAAAAGAGTTCTCCCTCGACGTGAATGATCGATATCTGGGGGTGGCTCCGCTGGCTCGGATCACTCAGCTCGGCAAGGGTCCCCGACTCGTTGATCGCATATTCTACGAGGATGGGGGTGCTGGTCTTCCTGAGGAATAGGGCGAGGGACACGCCGATTCCGACATAGATTGCGGTGTCCAGCCTTAGGAAAAGGCAGGAGCCCAGCGTGACCACAAAGACTACGAGGTCGGACGGGGTCGAACGGCAAGAGATTCGGATCTGATGCCAGTTGATCATCTTGAAGCCGACGCGGATCAGGTGGGCTGCAAGGGCTGCGACCGGTATGAAATTGAAAACGGAAGTCGCATACATCAGGACGAGGAGGACGATCGCGCTGCTCAAGATCGATGAGATCTGAGTCCGGGCTCCGCTTTGGTAGTTGACCGCCGAGCGCGCGAACGAGGACGAGCCGGGAACGGCCCCGAAGAAAGCGCAGGCAATGTTGGCAGCCCCCATCCCGATCAGTTCCTGATTGGGCTCGATCTTCTGTCCGCTCTTGGCGGCCAGGCCCTTGGTGATCGATGCGGCCTCAAGCATGCCCAATATCGAGATGGCTATGGCGGTGCCGGCGAGCTCGGGCAGCAGGTGCAGTCTCCTCGGGCCGAACGGGAAGCCTGCGAAGGACGGCACAATTGCAGTCAAGGCTCCTTCGTCCCGGACCATTAGGAACGGCACTGAATGGCCGTAGAGCGTGAACACCTTTGCACCGATTCCGAGGAGGGCCAGGCCGATTAGGGCCTCAGGCCAAGTGGGCCGCACCTTCTGGACTGCCCAGAAAATTACGAAGGTCAGGGCCCCGATTCCAATGGCCCAAGGATGGACATGGGCGGTCCCCAGGTCGAAAAGGGCCTCTATCATGTTCGTCGAGAAATTCTGGCCCGCATCGACGGAATACCCCAATAGATTGTGTAATTGGCTGGCAATAAGTAGGATACCTATTCCCGTGCTGTAACCAATGACGACCGACCGCGATATGAACTTTGTTATTTCGCCAAAGTTGAGCAGGCCGGAAAGAAGTTGAATGACGCCGATCAGGAAGGCCAGGTAGGTGGCGAGCTCGAGGGGATGAAGGCCGATAGACGAGTTCGCGGCAATTGTCGCCGCGACTATCAGGCTGATCGAGCTGGTGGGCCCGAACACATGGTGCCTCGAGGAGAAAAAGAGCGAACCGACGAACCCTCCGATGACCACGGAGGCGATGACTGCGGAGGGGGGTAGGTTGAGGATGAGCGAAAACCCAATCGCCTGGGGTATGGAAACCAGCGTGACCGTGGCCCCCGCGATTAGATCCGCCTTGAACTTGGCCAAGGAATAGGTCCGGAGCTCGGCAACGAAGGGCAGGCGCACCCGGAACATGTACTGGCTCATGGCAGCCACTTCCTCTGTTAGCTCCGTGACGCTATCCACCTGCAAGGTCTCTTATCGGGTGATCGCGCGCGCAAGCGTGATCTTTCGAATCTTTTGATCCCAACGGGGCTCTTTAACGGGAGTGTCACTGGGCTGTCACGCGTTCGTAACATCAGCCGTCTACCATAGTGGAGGTTCAAAACATCAATGATCGATTCGTCCGAAACATGACCCTACAACCCTTCAAAAACACTCGTTTTGCGATCCTTGCAGCCCTTGTCGCGCTCGGAGCCTCTTCTGCGCCAGCGCAATTGTTGATCAATGGCGCAGGAGCCACATTCCCATTCCCGATCTACTCAAAATGGTTCAATGAGTACAGCAAGATAGACCCGTCGGTCAGGTTTAACTACCAATCCATCGGCTCTGGAGGTGGCCAAAAGCAGATTCTGGCGGAGACGGTCGACTTTGGCGCCTCGGATGGTCCAATGTCGGACGAGAATCTTGCTAAGGCGCCCCGAAAGCTGCTTCACATTCCGACAGTCGCCGGGGCCGACGTGATCAGCTACAACATTCCCGGCGCGCCGACGCTGAAGCTCGATGGTCCGACGGTTGCCGATATTTTCCTCGGGAAAATAACGAAGTGGAACGATCCCGCGATTGCTGGCCAGAACACGGGGACCTCCCTGCCGGACGCCGACATCGTTGTGGTTCACCGTTCTGATGGCAGCGGGACGAGCTACATCTGGACAGATTACCTCAGCAAGGTAAGCCCCGAGTGGAAGCAGAAGGTGGGCAAAGGGACCTCGGTGAGCTGGCCGACGGGTCTTGGCGGCAAAGGGAACGAGGGCGTATCCGGCCAGATCAAGCAGACACCGGGTGCCATCGGGTACATCGAGCTCGCCTACGCAAAGCAGAACAAGCTTCCGTACGCCGACATCAAAAATGCCGCAGGCAAGTATATCACCCCTTCCATCGAGTCCGTCACAGATGCTCTCGCGACCGCGGAGATTCCGGACGACATGCGCTTTTCGATCACAAATGCACCGGGCGAGAATTCCTATCCCATCGCGAGCGCGACTTGGTTGCTCGTCTACGAGCAGCAATCGGACTCCGCAAAGGGAAAGAAGTTGGTGGAGTTCCTAAAGTGGGCTTACAAGGATGGCCAGGGCATGGCGGCAGCGTTGCTCTACGCACCGTTGCCCGATAGCCTGAGGCAGCGCGTTCTTGATAGGGTTCAGACCATCAAATATTGAGGCGTTGCAAATAAAGCGGGTATGAGGCCGTCTCATACCCGCGCCTTTTTCAGATGAGCCAATCGCCATCGTCCACTGGGGTATTGCCCGAACCGAGCGGTCGCTTGCCCGACATCGCATTCAAATGGGTGTGCGCCATGGCCGCGGCGCTCATCGTGGCGCTCATCGTCCTTGTTGGGTGGCAGCTCTATGCCGGTTCGCGTATGTCGCTGTCGAAGTTTGGTGTCGGGTTTCTCTGGAGCTCCGAGTGGGACCCGGTGCAGGACAAGTACGGAGCTCTTCCGTTCATCTTCGGCACCCTCGTCTCTTCGCTGCTGGCGCTCCTGATTGCCGTACCTCTTGGGGTTGCCACGGCGGTGTTTCTCACCGAACTTGCGCCCCAGAAACTGCGGCAGCCGATCGTTATGGCCATCGAAATGCTGGCGGCGGTGCCAAGCGTGATCTTCGGCATGTGGGGAATCTTCGTCCTGATTCCCTGGCTCCGGGACCACCTGTTCGTCTGGCTCAAACACTATCTCGGCTTTCTCCCGCTATTTCAGGGGCCGATCTACGGGGTCAGCATGCTCGCGGCGGGAATCGTGGTCGCGATCATGATCCTGCCGATCATCACCTCGATCTCACGCGAGATCCTGCGGTCGGTGCCCAACCTCCAAAGGGAAGCGGCCTACGCCCTAGGAGCCACGCGATGGGAGGTCCTTAAGATCGCGGTTCTAAGCTACGCACGCAGGGGGCTCTTCGGGGCCGCCGTGCTTGGGTTGGGGCGCGCCCTTGGCGAAACCATGGCGGTAACGATGGTTATTGGGAATAGGCCGCAGATTAGCGCCTCCCTCTTTGCCCCGGGTTACACGCTGGCGAGTGTGATTGCCAACGAGTTCACGGAGGCGACCAGCGACCTGTACCTCAATTCGCTCTTTGAGCTGGGCCTTGTGCTTATGGGCGTAGCTATCTTGGTGAATGTGGTAGCCCAGATCATGCTAAAGAGCATGACGGGCTCGGGCCCCATAAAGGTGAACTAACCCCGTGGTCCCTTCGCCCTCACCCTACCTGCCCACTGCAAAGTTTGCGCGCTGGCGCAAATTGAAGAGCTCTGCGATCACCGGGCTGCTTGTCGTATGCGCCCTCGTGGTCATCGCGCCGCTATTCCTCGTCATTTACTTCCTGATTGTGAACGGATCGAGCTCGATTGACTGGAATTTCTTCACCCAGTTGCCGAAGCCGACGGGCGAGGAGGGGGGCGGAATGGCGAACGCAATTGTTGGAACAATCTTGCTTCTGGGAATGGCGTCCGTAATCGGGGTTCCGCTCGGTGTTCTCGGAGGGATCTACCTTGCCGAGTACGGATCCGACCGGGCGAACGACTGGCTGCGATTTGCTGCCGACGTACTAAATGGCGTGCCTTCGATCGTCTGGGGAATGGTGATTTACCTGATGCTCGTCGTTCCCTTCAAGACCTTCTCCGCCTACGCAGGGGGCGTGGCGCTTGGGCTTATGATGGTCCCCCTGGTGATGCGGACCACCGAGGAAGTCCTGATCCTAGTGCCGCAGAGCTACCGCGAGGCCGCCTTGGCGCTTGGTGTTGCGCGGTGGAAAATGATCATGGTGATTGTTGTTCGCACCGCCTTAAAGGGCATTGCCACAGGCGTCATTGTTGCCCTCGCCAGGATCGCGGGGGAGACCGCGCCGCTGCTTTTCACAGCTCTTGGCAACAGTTTCTGGAACCACAACCTCAAGGAGCCGATTGCGGCCCTCCCGCTCCAAATTTTTGCCTATGCGATATCGCCCTACGACGACTGGCATAGGCAGGCGTGGGCCGGGGCGCTCGTGCTCATGGCTTTGATTCTCGCTCTAAACATTACGGTCCGGGTACTGTCCCGCGACCGAAACCAAAACCATTGAACGTTATGTCCACCCTTCCCGAGTCTCCGTCGGCACGTGCGGCTTCCGAACCGGCAAGGGTTTCCCCAACCCCTCAGACAGGGTCAGCGGGAGCCCTTCCTGTCGAGTCTGAGGAGATTGCATTCGACATTCGTGGTTTCAGCCTCTGGTACGGCCAGCGCCAGGCGCTTGACGACGTGACGATAAAAATCCCGGCCCGAAAGGTTACCGCCATTATCGGGCCAAGTGGCTGCGGCAAGTCGACGTTCCTTAGGGCGCTCAACCGGATGCACGAGCTAACCCCGGGTACCCGCCTTGAGGGTTCACTTAAGCACTTCGGAGAGGATCTCTATGGGCCGGGGGTCGAAGCGGTGGCGATCCGGCGCCGGGTAGGAATGGTTTTCCAGAAATCAAACCCTTTCCCCACGATGTCGATCGCGGAGAACGTACTTGTAGGGCTCAGGCTCAACGGGATCAGGGACAAGGCAGTCCTCCAGGAGCGACTCGAGAAGTCGCTCCACATGGCTGCCCTGTGGGAGGAGGTAAAGGACCACCTTAACCGTCCGGGAACGAGCCTCTCGGGCGGCCAGCAGCAGAGACTCTGCATAGCCCGTTCCCTGGCGGTGCAGCCCCAGACACTCCTGATGGACGAGCCCTGCTCGGCCCTCGACCCGCTTGCCACGGCGAAGATCGAGGAGTTGATCCAGACTCTGCGCCAGGATTACACTGTCGTGATCGTCACGCACAACATGCAGCAGGCCGCGCGAAGCTCGGATCGCACCGCCTTTTTCTACATGGGCCGCCTCATCGAATTCGGCAACACTCGCAATATGTTCACCAACCCGGGCAACCCGCAGACCGAAGCCTACGTCTCGGGCCGCTTCGGCTGAAACCCCGTAAAATACCCCCGCGATGACCCACTACGCCGAAGAGATGAACCAGCTCAAGGAGAGCCTGCTGGCTATGGCAAGCCATGCCGAGTCTGCCCTGACCCGCGCGATGCGGGCCATCGTCGAGCGCGACGACCTGCTGGCCCGGGCCGTCATGGACGACGATAACATCATCGACCAGTTCGAAGTGGAGATCGACGATATCGCCATACACCTTCTGGCAAAGGCACCTGTCGCGACCGACCTTCGGCTGACAACCGTGGCGATGAAGATCTCTCAGAATCTCGAGAGGATAGGGGACTCGGCGGTCACAATTGCACGGCGAGCCGTGGACCTTAACACGGAACCTCAGCTGAAAGCGTACGTGGACCTTCCCCGGATGGCCTCCATGTCCCTCGAGATGATGAGGGATTCCATCTCAGCGTTCATAAACCGCGAACCGGATAAGGCGCGCGCGGTGGTTCGACGCGACACTGAGGTAGACAACTTGAATCGTCAGCTCCACCGGGAGCTTTCGAGTTTCATGGTCGAGCGACCGGCAAATATTTCACGTTGCCTCAATCTCATGGTAATTTCGAAGTGCCTGGAGCGCATCGCGGACCACGCGACCAACATCGCCGAGGATGTCGTCTACCTCTATGAGGCCATAGACATCAGGCACTCGGGCCAAAAATTCCATGAAGACAAAGATCCTGGTAGTTGACGATGAGCCGGACGCGCTTGAAGTCTTGGGCTTCAAGCTGCGGGAGGCCGGCTACACGCCTATCTTTGCGAAGGACGGCACCCGAGCGATCGCGATTGCTAGGGATGAGCGCCCTGACCTCATTGTGCTCGACCTCATGCTTCCTGAGGTCGACGGCCTCGAGGTGTGCAAGATCCTCAGGCGCGACGCTTCAACGGCATCGATACCGATCATTATGCTGACGGCGCGCGCGGCCGAGATGGACAGGGTACTCGGATTGGAACTCGGTGCGGACGATTACGTAACCAAACCGTTCAGCCCCCGCGAGCTGGTGATACGCATCCGCAAGCAGTTGTCCCGAGCCCGGACGGGTGATGACCAGGGCAGCCAGCTAAGAATTGGGGAAATCCAGATCGATGTGCCGCGGCATATGGTCCAGGTCGGCAGCAAGGGGATCACCCTCACGGCGACCGAGTTCAAGCTGCTCGAGATTCTTGCAAGGAGGAGGGGTAGGGTACAGTCGCGCGACCGGCTGCTCCAGGATGTCTGGGGTTACGAGAATCCGATCGATAGCCGCACGGTCGATACCCACATGCGCAGACTTCGCGAGAAGCTCGGTACCGCGGCCCAGCACCTGGAGACTGTGCGCGGCGTCGGCTATCGTTTTGCCGCCGAGGGCTGACGGTACGGATGGATACAGCCCTGATACTGTTGATCGCGACCGTGGTGGCCCTTGCCGCCGCATGGGGACGGGAGCGCCTCCTCAGGAATACCGATGCGGAAAAGAACCGGCGTGATGTGGCAGAGCAACGGTCCCGCAGGGACTCGGAGTTAAAGGAGCAGTCCCAGCGCACGGCGGCCCTTTTTGACAGGATGGTCGAGGGGCTCATTGTCATCGACGGGGGCGGGCGGATCCGGCTGGCGAACCGTGCCGCCAGGACACTCTTCAATTTTGACGGACAGGCTTCAGGCAGAACGATCCTTGAGGCAACGCGCAACCATGAGGTGGCCGCAGTCGTGGCCCGCCTTGATCGCGAACTCGAAGTGCTGGGCCACGAGCTTAGGATCGACTCGATGGAATCCCCCCGTTTCCTCCAGATCAACGCGCTCGCGCTTCGGGACGCAGCGGGGGCTAACGACGGGGCGATCATCGTCTTTCATGACCTCACGCGGCTGCGGCAGCTCGAGGGCGTGAGACAGGAGTTTGTTGCAAACGTGAGCCACGAGCTTCGGACCCCTCTCTCGCTCATCAAGAGCGCGGCCGAGACGCTGCTTGATGGGGCGAAGGACGACCCCGCGGCCTTGGGGCGGTTTCTCCAGATCATCGATAAGCATGCCAACCGTCTGGCGCTGCTTATCGATGACCTCCTTCTGCTTTCGACGCTCGACTCGGGGGGGCTGCGTCTCGACCGGCAGCCCCTGGCCTTGAAGTCCACGGTCCAGGACGCCATCGACGACCTGCAGCCGCGTGCGCTCGCGCGGGACGCGACTCTCGTGAATCGCGTCCCTGGATCCTTGGTTGCGCTTGCCGACAGCGACCGGATACGACAGGTGATCTCCAACCTCGTGGACAATGCCATCAAGTACGGACGGGTGGCCGGCACCACGGTGGTCGAGGGCTGCACGCTTCCTGACGGCCGCATCGAGCTGACGGTGGTGGACGACGGGCCGGGCATTCCGAAAGAGGCGCAGCTGAGGATATTCGAGCGGTTCTATCGCGTGGACAAGGCAAGGTCCCGCGAGCAGGGGGGGACAGGCCTCGGCCTGGCCATCGTCAAGCACGTCGTCCAGGCGCACGGTGGCGAGGTGCGCATCGAGAGCGAGCCGGGGTCCGGGGCGAAATTCATCCTGAACCTGCCCGCCGCCCCGGTCGGGCCGAAGGCGTAACGCTCAGGCTGCCTTCATCAACCAAACGAAGAGCGCCCCGAGGAGTCCCGTAACGGGCAGCGTGAGAAGCCATGCCATCACGATGCGCTCAACGACCCCCCATTTTACCGCGCTCAGGCGTTTCGTGGCGCCGACACCCATGATCGAGGTGGAGATGACGTGGGTTGTGGAGACCGGTACACCCAGCATCGAGGCTCCATAGATGACGCACGCGGCAGTCGTCTCTGCCGCAAAACCCTGGACGGGTTGAAGCTTCACGAGCCTCTGTCCCATCGTGCGGATGATCCTCATGCCGCCCCCGGCCGTTCCCGCGGCCATGGTCAAGGCGCAGGTCACCACGATCCATTTCGGGACGCCGCTAGTTTGGGGGATCCGCAGGAAGGAGGCCCATCCCGGGAGATTGGAGAACAGGCCTTGATGGGTGGCCGTCATGAGGGTGAGCGTCACGATCCCCATTGTCTTCTGCGCATCGTTTGAGCCGTGGCTGAAGCCCATGAAGCCGGCACTGACCAGCTGGGCCTTCCCGAAAAATTTGGTCACAAACCGCGGGCGTGCCCGACTAAAGCACACCATGATCAGGCTCATGAGCAGCATCCCGCCCGCGAAACCGATGAACGGGGAGGTGATCATGGGGAGCACCACCTTGGGCCAGAGGCCGGTGGTCCATCGAAGGACGTCCCAGTTGCCCCCGGATCCTGCTATCGTGGCACCACAGAGTCCGCCCACCAGGGCGTGGGAGGAGCTGGAGGGCAGGCCGAGGAGCCAAGTGAAGAGCCCCCATATGATGGCGGCGAAGAGCGTGCACAGGAGGACCGTGGTCGTCACGGCATTCGTGTCGACCAAGCCCTTCGCGATCGTCGAGGCGACGGCCGTGCCCGAGAGCGCCCCAGCAAGGTTCCAGATCGAGGCCCAAGCGACGGCAAGTCGAGGTGTCAGCACCTTGGTCGAGACGACCGTCGCTATTGCGTTTGCGGTGTCGTGGAACCCATTGATGTACTCGAATACAAGGGCCGAAATAAGAACGAGAACAAGAAGCGTCATGGGGCGCTTCGGTTCACGAATGCTTGAGGGCAACCTGTACGACTATGTTCCCGGCGTTCCGGCAGCGGTCGACGGCCTGCTCGACCATTTCGAAGAGCTTCTGCAGGATCACGAGCTCCTTTGCGTCGCAGGGGCCACTGTAGAGGCCCCGGAGCTGCTCGAGCATCACCTTGTCCGCCTCACCTTCCGCGAACTGGAGGCGGTCGTTGGCCTCCCGGATCGAGTCGATGGTCGTTCCCTGCCTGAGTTGCTTCACCATGAAGGCAAGGGCCTCGGCCGCTTGGCTCATCAGCTTTGCCTGCCTGCTAAACATCTCGTGGGGAACGCGGCCTGGATAGATTGAAAGGCGTTCGACGATCTTCTCGACCTGCTTGGGGATCCGATAAAGGGCGACGGACAACGCCTCAATGTCCTCCCGGTCAAGGGGGGTGATGAAGGATCTGCTCAGAGCCTCCGTCATGAGGTGCCGAATGCGTTTCTCCTTCCGCCTGGCCTGGATAAAATCATCCAGACCAGCAGGTTGCTTTCCCTCATCCATCTGCTGGAGGAATTTTGCGAACAGGTCGACGCTCGCCTTCGCCTCCTGTGCCCCTTCCTCGAGGAGGTCGAAGAACAGGTCACTCTTCCCGCTCAGCCGCGTAAGGAAATTCATGGCACAGATTGTTACAAATCCGTCACGGGCATGGCGACGAAAAATGTGATTCGGGAGGCGGCTTCTAGACTCCCAGGCGCATCCGCGTCCAGAGGAGCCCGATCCATTCGTGCACGGCGAACGTGCTCCGGGAGAGCGACTCAACATCAAAGCCGAACGTGTGCCAGCCCATGGCAATTCCGGAAGGAGCGGCCGACACGAAATCCGCAGGGCAGGGCACAAAATCGGCCCCCGCCTTCCTAAAAAGCGCCGCGGACCGGGGCATGTGCCAGGCTGAAGTCACCAGGGCGATGCGCCTTCCCCCCACAATGCGTGCGATCGCTTGTGATTCCTCCTCGGTGTCGTGCGCGGTCTCAACGAGCGTGATCCTGCGCGGCTCGATCCCGAGCGACTCAGCGGCCCTTGCCACCACCGAGGCATGCGTGGGTACCCCGGGCTCACCCGGCCCGCTCACGATCAGCCTCGCCTTGGGGAGCACGGAAAGGATCCTCACCGCCTCGACGAGCCGGCTGAGCGCTGAGGGCGAAAGTCGGTTAGTTGCCGAGATTCCGGGGGCGTCGGAGTTTCCGCCCCCAAGCACGGCCACGTAATCGCACCCTGCCAACGGTCCGGGTGTCGCACCCGCGGCAAACTCGGGAATGGCCGGATACATTGATTCGAGTGGTCGAAGCAAGTGCGTGCTCACAAATCGGTTAGAGAACAATACCAGGAGCCCGACCCCTGTCAGTACTAGGAGCCTGCCGATCCGCGGGCGGCGCTTTGAGCAGGCAAGCAAGATCCCCGAAAGCAGCAGCGCCAGGCACAGCGGCAGCGGCATCAGCCAGAACGAGATGACCTTCTTTAGCCAGAACACGGTCCGTTTCAGCTCTGAGGCTTCAGCTGAGCGACCATGGCGCTGAATTCAGGATTACGCTTGAGACCCTGGAGATCAGGGTCGTGCGACATCCACTCAAAATCCCGGTAGCCCAGGCCTATCGCGTGGCGTAGGGAGCGAAGTGCATCGGAGTTGCGTTTACTCAGGGCCAAGCTGCAAGCCAGATTATAGTGGGCCGTGGGGTTCGCCGGCTGCAGGCGCACCAGTTTCCGGTCCATCTTCAGGCCTTCGGCAATCCTGCCGTGCTTCGTATAGAGGCCCCCGAGGATCTCGATCACTTCAACGCTGCGGGGATCGTTCCTGAGGACCGTTTCAAAAAAGCCTATCTCGAATGCCGTGTCGCGCGGGTTTCTTTCAGCCATGGGTGGACTTCAGTTCTTGTCCCGCCTAGGGCAGGTTCCGGTGTCGCGAAGGGTGTTGCAGCGGGCGCTCACCTGGAGCCTTTGGGACACCGGGGAAAGGCCGAGCTTCGACGACACGGTGCTTCCATACCATTCCATGAAAGGGGCGCTGATCTCGAAGATCCGATCGCAATCCATGCATACGACCTGAGCTATCTGCGTGTTCTGCTCCAGGTTGGGCATGTAGAACTTCTCGCCACTGCCGATATCAATCTCCCTGAGCAGGGCGCTGCCGGTCATGATGGGCAGGGTCCGGTACACCGTGGCCCTGGAGACGGAGTCGTCAATCGAGCGGGCATAGTCCAGCAGCTGCTCGGCGGTGAAGTGCTCCTTGCGCGCAAAAGCAGCGTCAAAAATGGCCAACCTTTGGCTGGTTACCCGAAGGCCTTTTTGGGCTAAAAACTTTCTGAACTTTTCCCGGGCCGAAGGGATACTCACGGCTGAGAATGTCGCGCGCAGGGGGCCCAGCTGTCAATGCGATCCCTTCAAGACGCAAAGGGGATTGCGCGATCCGCAGGCACGGAGCCTAATCCCAGCTTCCCGCTCCCCGATGATCGTTGGCGTGCATCCTTTGGCCGGTTTCGACAAACTCCTGCATTACAAGGTGCCGGAGCCGCTCCGCTCGTCCCTAGCCGTGGGGTCATTGGTCAGAGTCCCGGTGGGGCGGACCCTGTGCCTGGGCGTGATAGGGGTCGTGGGCCCTCCGGACGACTTTCCCGTGGACCGCCTGAAGCCCATCGCGGAGGTCATCTACCCCTTTCCGGCCCTGACCCGGGATCTCCTGGAACTCGCCCGCTGGATGGCGGGCTATTATGCGGCGCCCCTGGAGACGGTGATAGAGTCGATGATCCCCTCGGCGGTCCGCAGGGGCGCAAGGATCAAGGAGAGGCGTTTCATCAGCGTGGCGAGGAAGATGTCTCCTGAGGAGCAGGCGACCCTGGCTCGAAGGGCTCCGTCGCAGCACAGGCTCTACGCGTTCCTAGAGAAACAGGTTAGGCCGCATCCGAAAGAGTTGGTCCTGATCCGCACCAAGACTTCGGCGGCCTCCGCCCGCGCCCTCGTGGAACGGGGGATACTCAATGAAACGGTGTCGAGGGTGGAGCGCCATGCCTACGCCGACGACCTAGCCCACGGTGAGCTCGTGGCCTCCCAGCCCCACGCCCTAAACACCGAACAGGGCGTTGCCGTCGCCTCCCTGGAGCGCATCCTCAGCGCGAGGCGGTTTGGCGTCACACTCCTGCACGGCGTCACAGGATCCGGTAAGACAGAGGTCTACCTTCGAGCGATTCAGTCCGCCTTGAGCGCCGGGGGTGGCGTCATCATGCTCGTGCCCGAAGTCGCCCTGACGCCCCAGGCAGTCGCCCGCCTGCGTTCGCGCCTTGAGGCGATCGCTCCAGGCCACCGGTGCATCGTGTGGCACAGTCACTTAAGCGAGGGCGAACGCTTAGATGGATGGCTTGCCCTTGCCTCGGGCGAGGTTCGCGTTGCGGTTGGGGCCAGGTCGGCGGTCTTCGCCCCCGTCAGGGACCTGAGCCTCATCGTGGTCGACGAGGAGCACGAGCCCGCATACAAGCAGGACGAGAGCCCCCGTTACCACGGGAGAGACGTCGCCGTCATGAGGGCAAGGCTGTGTGGGGCCCATTGCCTTCTCGGGTCGGCGACACCTTCCCTCGAGAGCTATGCGAACGCGCTTTCAGGGAAATATTCCCTCTTGCGCCTCACTAAGCGGGTGGATTCCCGCAGTCTGCCCTCGTTCACCGTGGTCGACATGAGGATCGAGGTTGCCCGCTCCCGGGGGGCTACAACCTTGTCCCGCCCCCTGGCTGACGCGATGCACCTGAGATTCGAGCGAAAGGAGCAGACCATCCTCTTCATCAACCGGAGGGGCTACTCCTCGTCCATGCAGTGCCGGAAATGCGGAAGCGTCGAGGAATGCCCACATTGCAGCATCACGATGACCTATCACCGTACGGACGAAACGCTCCGATGCCATCTCTGTGGAGAGCAGCGCCCAGCGCCGGTGCGTTGCCCGAAGTGCGGCGCCCCCGACATCCGCTGGCGGGGTCTCGGGACCCAGCGGGTCGAGGAGGCCGTCAGGCGGCTCCTACCCAGCGCAAAGATCGAGCGGATGGACACCGACACCATGTCGAAGAAGAACCGGTTCCGCGAAATCCTGGGCGACTTCCGCAAGGGGCGTATCGATATCCTGGTGGGCACCCAGATGATCGGCAAGGGGCTCGATTTCCCCAACGTGACGCTCGTCGGGCTCGTTGACGCAGACCTTTCGATGCACATCCCCGACTTCAGGGCGAACGAGAGAACCTTCCAGCTCCTTGTGCAGGTCGCGGGAAGGGCAGGGAGAGGGGACAGGGCGGGCGAGGTGGTCGTCCAAAGCTTCACTCCTCAGGCCGAAGCTATTCAGTTCGCGCGCCATGCGGACTTTGATGGGTTTGCTGCCGAGGAGCTCGAGGTTCGAAGCCGATTCGGGTACCCGCCCCAGCGCCACCTGATCCGCCATCTCTTTCGGGGTTCGAACCCTGACAAGCTGAAGTACTTCGCCGAGCAGTGGTCAAAGAAGGTCCGCGAGGCACTCGACGGTCGCGTCGAGCTTAGGGGTCCGGCGCCGGCTCCAATTGAGAAGATCAGGGACGAATACCGATGGCAGCTGTGGTATTTCACAGCCAGCGTGTCGAAGGTGATCGGCGACCTTTCAAGGCTCAGGAATGAGTTCAAATGGCCTGGCGACATGAAGGAGATGCTTGATGTGGACCCGATGAATCTGGTTTGATGAGGCCTCTCCCATGCTTATCCACGCTGTCTATTTCTGGTTGAAGGCCGACTTAACTCCTGCCGCGCGCTCAAACTTTCTGTCCGAGGTGAAGAAGCTTTCGGCGGTTCGGACCGTGGAGAAGGTCTACGTCGCGACGCCCGCAAAGATTGCGGAGCGGAGCGTGACCGAGCGGAGCTTTGATGTGGCGCTCACCATCGTATTCAAGGACGGAGCATCGCACGACGCCTACCAGGTAGATCCCATCCATCTCGCCTTTGTGGAGAGGAACAGCGGGTCCTGGACCAAGGTTATGGTTTACGACTCGGAGGAGTGACTTCCTGAGCCCGCCTTGCTGAAGAGATAGTGGCTCACTATCCACTCCTCGCCGCTTTTATAACCCCATAGCTCGGCGCAGCTCATGAAGAAGATGCGCCAGTAGGCCCACCATTTTATGGCGTTCTTGGGCCCGTAGGTTTCGCGGAATAGGGGGAGTATCTGTTCCCTATGGGCGTCCATGTTGCTCAGCCAGGCCTCTGCTGTCTTCTGGTAGTGCGTGCCGTTCACCACCCAGTCCGAGACGAGAGTAAGGCGCTCCTGGAACTTCGTCAGAAGCTCGTGCGAGGGCATCTGGCCCCCGGTGAAAAAATACCGTGCCATCCAGTCGGATTGATCGCGCGCCACAAAGTGATAGGCCAGCCTCTTGTGGGTGAAGATGTGAACAAAGAGCAAACCGCCTGGCTTCAGCCAACGGGCCACGCCCGCCATGAGGGCCTGGTAGTTCTTCATGTGCTCAAACATCTCGATCGAGACGACGCGGTCGAACCGGCCGCTTTCGATGTCAAAGGTGTTCATGTCGCTCGTTATGATGCGCAAGTTGCCGAGGCCACGCCTGCTTGCCTCGGAGTCAATGAAAAGCTTCTGAGTCCTTGAATTGGAAACCCCCGTAATGCGTGCTCCAGGGAACCTTTCGGCAAGGTAGAGCGAGAGGGAGCCCCAGCCGCATCCTAGCTCAAGGATCTCCTGGCCGTCGGCGAGCCGAGCGCGCTCCACGTAGAGGGCGAGCATGGCCTCCTCCGCCTGGTCGAGGCTTTCGTCGCCGCGTGGGAAATAGCAACCGGAGTACTTGAGCCTCTGCCCTAGACACATCTGGAAGAACTTTGTGGGGACCTCGTAGTGCTCCTCGTTGGCCGCCCGGGTGTCCTCCGCGATGGGCCTATGCTTGAGGTCATGCACGTAGGTCTCGAGGCGCAGCTTTGGGTCCTCGGCAGTCGTCTCCTCCCTTACCCGTTGGGCGAGGAGCCGCCGGATGCCTATCCTCACGAGCCAGTCCGGAAGGACATTCTTCTCAAGCAGGGCGTCGATCATTTGAGAGGCTTTCGGGTTGGAAGCGGTACGAAGGCGCTCGTTCGTTCCCGGTAGCGCATGTAGGCTTCGCCCTTGGAACGCACGGATTGCTCCTCGGTCGCTGGTATTCCCGTTACACGCAGGAGCAGGTAGAGGATGCACGTCGGGCTGAGTATTCCGATGTAGCCCCAGGGCGAGGCGCACCCGAACAGGAAAAAAGAGACCCAGATCAGCCATTCGAAGAAGTAGTTCGGGTGCCGGCTGTACCTCCAGAGCCCGGAGTCGCACACGATCCCTGTATTCTGCGTTTTGCGCTTAAAGAGAGAGAGCTGGGCGTCGGCCAGGGCCTCGCCGCTTATCGCGACGATCCAGAGTGCAGATGCGGCCCATTCGATCCACTCAACAGCCGGGTCTGGGTTCGTGCAGGCCACCAGGAAGGGGATTGAGAGGAACACTACGGAAGCTGCCTGGAGCTGGAAAAACCCAGCCATCTTGAGGTCGAATCCAGCTCCCCAGTCCCTCCTCAGCTGCCGGTAGCGGCCATCCTCGGTGGGGTGCTTCGTGGCGATCCTGATCAAGAGGTGGGTGCCGAGCCGCAGGCTCCAGACGACGGCCATGGCGGCCATCATGGACCGGCGGACCGGTGCCCCATCGCCCAGCAGGGCATAGGCTATTGCGGTCGCGGCGAAGGAATAGGACCACGCGATGTCTACGATCCCGTAGTTGTCGATCCACCGAGCTACCCCATAGACGACGGCGAAAAGAATGCAGAGGGCTGCCAGAGCCTCGAAGGAAAGCAGGAGAGCGGTCACTGGGCCAGATGGTTACCTTGGACCGCGGCCGCGACGGTCACGGCAATTCCCGCTGCAGCGAGGGAGAGGCCGAGCCAACCTGGACCGGGCCGCCGTGCCGTGAGGACGTCCGCTAACCTGCCGTCCTTGGGCGCCTTGAGGAGGGCAGCCAGGCAATAGGACGACATGGCGATATTGCCTAGCGCCACGATGGCCAGGAACCACGCAATCCGCGCGGTCCACGAAACCTCGCGATAGCAGACCCATACGTAAAAGGTAATGAAGCCCCAATAGGCGTCGCACAGGGTGGCGATGAACCAGGGATGGGTGGCTACGGCCCTTGGAACCGCGAAGAGGGGGCATTGCATGCCCGCCCACGACGTAACCCAAATCATCGAGGCCAGGACGACCAGGAAAAGCGCGCGAAGAAAGGTGATCATCGGGGGTCGCCTCAGAGGGAGAGGTTGTTCGGGCGGGTATGGACGGTTTGCACCACAGAGATATTCCTGAGAGCGAACGCGGCCTCGCAGTAGGCAAGGTAGTAGTTCCATTTCCGGACAAACCTCTCGTCGAAGCCGAGCGCGTGCACTTCTCCCGTCCGCTCCCTGAACGACTCGCCCCAGCGTCTAAGCGTCAGGGCATAGTCTGGCCCCATGTCCTCGACATGGTTCAACACCATGCCTCCTGCGCGAGACAGCTGGTCGTTGACACGGTTGAGCGAGAGCAGGAGCGAACCCGGGAATATATGCTTCTGGATGAAGTCGATTCCCCTCCTGAACTGGGTGTACCTGGAGTCGGGGCACGTGATGAACTGCATCGCGAGCAGACCTTCGGGCTTCAAGGCCCCGCAGACGACTCTGCAGAAGTCAGGTAGGTACGAATGTCCCAGGGCCTCGATCATCTCGATGGACACCACCTTGTCATAGGTGCCATCGATGTCGCGGAAGTCGTGGAGCCTGACCTCCACTCGGCCGGACAGGCCGGCTTCCGAGACCGCTCGCGTGGCATAGTCATGCTGCTGGCGGGAGAGCGTGACGGTAGTGATGCGGCAGCCGTAGGTCTTGGCCGCATGGATCGCCCATCCGCCCCAACCGGTCCCGACTTCCAGCACGTGGTCTTCCTGCTTCAACCGTAGCAGCGCGCACAGCTGCTCGTTTTTGTCCTTTTGGGCTTCCGCGAGGGTCATCCCCGGCCCCTTCCATCTCGCCGCCGAGTACATCATCGATGGGTCGAGGAAGAGCGAAAAGAAGTCGTTTGAGAGGTCGTAGTGTTCGCTGATATTCCGTCGGGCAATGGCTCGCGTACTGGGGCGCAGCGCGTGGCCTAGGCGGTTAGTGAATCTGAGGAGATTGAGCGCCAAGCTCCTTGCACGTCCGGAGCCGGACATCGTCGGGGCATGCTCAATGTTCAGGATGAACCAACCGAAGATTGCGGCTAAGTCCGGGGTGGACCAGTCCCCGTCCATGTAGGACTCGGCAAATCCGATATCGCCCGAGAGGACGCATTTCTTGAAGAATGCCTCGCGACGGACCCTAATGCGCGCGGATCCCGCTATGCCGAGCGGAAGAGTCGCTGGGCTCGAACCGAAGACCGCTGACGCGCCGTCGGGTAGGTCCATGTGGAGCATCCCCCGGCCCATCGCGGCCAACGAGTCCAGGACGGGCTGGCGGAATGCCGACCGCGGCGCTGACGGCGCGTCGACACTGCTGGCTTGGAAGAATCCGGGTTTTGAATCCATATTTTTTCAGATAGGGCTGCTCGGTGCTATCGACTCATGGGGACGGTAGAGGTCCCTCTGGTCCTTTGCGCGCGCAGCCTTGGAGAACCAGGGGACCCCCTTTATCCTCAGGACCAGCGCTTGGAGGTGTATCAGCAGGATCACCCTGAGGGTCATGAGCGGGTACTTCAGGAAGAACCAGACTAGGCGCGTTGCGGTAAGGGGCACTCGTCTGCCCGTCAGGGTGCTCGTGAGCGTGCGCTCGGCGCCGCAGTAATCATCGATCTGGATATTGAGGCCTTCGAGCGGCGGCTTCACCTTGAATTCAAACGCAACGTCCACGTCAGAGAAAGGGGAGACGTAGAAATGCTTTGGAACCCTCAGACTAAAGTCCCCCCCAGGGGAAAACGAGGAGGGCCCGAGGAAATACGGCTTGATCTCATTGAACGTGTTTGTGACCTCCACGATGGCGGCCGCCGGCTGCCCCTGGCGGTCATAGCAGAAATAGAACGAGACGGGATTGAACAGGTAGCCAGCAACCCTCGGCAGGGTGAGTAGCGTGACACGTCCGTCCGGGATCTCCACTCCGTGCTCGCGCAGGTAGCCCATCACCCGGCCCTTCAGCCCCAGGGCATGGCTTGGGCGGTCCGTCCACTCGGACCCATTGTGGAGAGGCTCGGTCGTGGGCATATAGTCGTTCTCCCTGAAACTGAATAGGTTGCCGCTGTTGACCGAGAGGACGGGGATTCCGCGCGCGAGTGAGCCTAAGCCGTCGAGGTCCACCGAGAACATGAAGATCCGGTAGTCGAAATGGTGCACCTTCGGCCCGAAGCGATGGTGCATTACCCTGCATTCGTAAAGGCAGGAGCTCGCCGGTGCCACGGGGCTGTTAGGGTCCCTCGGTGTCATGCCGACCAAGGGTCGCGTCCGAGCAGCGTTTCGCTCAGGCGAACCGCGGACAAGAGGCCGTCCTCATGGAAACCGTACCGGAAGTAGCTCCCTGCGAAGTAGGTATCGGTTGTGCCTGCGGCAGCCCCGTTCAGGTGGGGCAGGTCCCTCTGAGCATTGAGGGCCCCGAGGTTAAACAGGGGATGGTGGTAGGAGAGGGTGCGAATGACCTTTTCCGGACGGATCGACTCCGGTCGGTTGATGGAGACAAAGTAGTTCTCTCGCTCGGATACCCCTTGAAGTGAATTCATCCAGTAGTGGGTTGCGGTGGGAGAAGCGGACCGACCGTCGTGGTTAATCTCGTAGTTCCAGCTCGCCCACGCAAGGCGAGCGCGTGGCATGACGGAGGTGTCGGTGTGCACGGTTGCCGTATTGGGCTGGTACTTGAACTCGCGTAGCAGTCGGCATTCCTCGGGACGGGGATCGGATAGAAGCGAAAGCGCCTGATCGGCGTGGCAAGCGATGACCACTTTGTCGAACGTGAGCACCGTGCCGGACTGGAGCATCACTTGAACCCCGCTCCCCGGGCGTGTCACGCGGGCGACCGGTTCCCCGAGGCGAATCCGATCCCTCCATGGGCCGACAAGCTTCTCTACGTAAGTCCGTGATCCGCCCGAGACTGTGAACCATGGGTGCTGGGTGCTCATTCCGAGAAACCCGTGGTTGTGGAAGAACCGTAGCAGAGTGACGGCCGGAAAGGATCTCATCAGCTCGGGGGGCGTGCTCCAGACGGCTGAACTCATCGGAGCCAGGTAGAGGGAGAGAAACTCCTCACCGTAGCCCCGGGCTTTTACGTAGTCGCCGAGCGTCATGGCCTGGACGGTGGGGTCGGCAAGCGCATCAACGGCCTCTTTGTTGAAGCGGTTGATCGTCCCGAGCATCCGGTAGAACCTCGGACGCAGCAGATTTCTTCTCTGTGCAAAAAGATGGTTCAAGGACGACCCGCAATACTCCAGGCCGGATTCTGCGTCTCGCACGCTGAATGACATCTCGGTCGGCTTGGATACGACGCCAAGGTTGTCGAATAGCCGGTTCAGGAGCGGGTAGGTGACGCGGTTGAACACCATGAAGCCGGTGTCCAGGGGAAGGGCTTTCTCTGTTACCGGCTCTTTGACGATGACGGTGTTGGCATGGCCGCCGGAATATCCGTTTTGCTCGAAAACGGTGATTTCATATTCCCTATGGAGAAAGTGGGCGCATCCAAGCCCTGCAATGCCTGTTCCAATGATGGCCAATCGTGTCATAACTATTTATTCTCAATAATGATATGATGCCTCATCAGTTGATATAGGTCCATTGGCCGGTTTGCGTACCCTACCTACGTTCCTGCCGCCGCCACAGATGCATCAATCACGCATCGGAGCCGGCCGATTTGGACGGTACACGCGCTCAGGCTACCCTATTTGACCTCAATCTCCCCACGGAGTCGAGGTGGCGGCATGCCTGCTGGTACCATTCGAGGTCAACAGCGTTGCGCTCGAGAATGTAAGAACGGTCCCCCTTGCAAAGGCAGCAGTGTTCCTCCCGCCGATCGGGGTTCACATTTTTTCGCGGGATGCTCTCCACGCTCCTAAAACCGAGTTCCTGCGAGAAAACCTGCATGCTTTCCTCAAACCGCTCCGAAATGCCGACGAAGGCAAAGTCTGAAAGGGGCTTTCCCGCAAGGTAGCGGGTAGCCAGGTTCTTCATCCAATCGAGGTCGGCAAACTCGCGTAGGCCGAGCCCGCGCTCGTGCACTTGGCGGCAGCACTCGACGCGCATGTCGGGAGAACGGAGGAAATGGAGGTATTTCGAGACAACTCTCTCCAGAGGGTGCCGGACCCAGGTTATCAGCCGGCGCTTCCCCGAAGTCCGCCGGGCCCTCTGGGGCGACCATTTCTGGAGCCCAAGCTACTTTGTGGCCTCCACCGGCGGGGCCCCTCTCGCCAAGGTCAAAGCCTACATCCAACAGCAGCGGGGCATACCGTCGGCGCTTCATCCCGGCCCTAAACGGCCGGGTTTTCGTGCCGTCATTCGATAAAGTGGCCGTGGATGGCTCCGGCGCTCGGGGGAATCACGTTCGGACGTGCCTGATCACGGGAGAAGATGGTTCCGTAATTGTGCCAGATCCTGTCACCAAAAATGGAGTCTAGTATCGTCCGAAAGCTCGTCCCGGCGCATTTGGGCACGTGAACACTCACGATCATCAATCCCCATAGACGGCGCCTTCCAAGATTGGTTACCGAAGAATCGATCCAGAAACAAAAAATGTCAGGTGCGGGGCTCGCGGTATCTCAACCGTGCTTGGCCTTCCACGCGGCGTAGTCAGCGGGCGTGTCGATGTCGAAGCCGAGTTCGGGCAGGTCGGCCGTAGCCACCTCGAGAGGGCCGGAATTGAGCAGGCGACGAGCCCCCTCGTCCCCCTTAAGGGCCATGATCGCCCCAAGATGCCTTGAGCCAAAGACCGCCGGCGCACCCACGCGTCCGTTGTAACGTGCCGCGGCGATGAGCCCGGTCCGGCGGTTCAGTTCCACCAATTGCCGGATGACATCGGCAGTAAGGGCCGGCTGATCGCACGGCGTGACGAGGACCGCTTCCAGAGCGGGAGCCTCGGCGATCAGGGCGCTTATCCCTGAGCGAATCGAGGACGCCATGCCCGAGGCCCAACCCGGGTTAATAACTACCACGACCGACGATTCATCGATCAGGGTCCTTATGGCACCGGCATTCGCCCCCAGAACCACCGCGATGGGATGTGCCCCAGACCTGGCCACCGCGTCGAGGGTTCGCACCAAAAGCGGCCGGCCTTCAACCTCAAGGAACTGCTTTGCTCCTCCCATCCGGTACGACGCCCCGGCGGCAAGGACCACGGCCCCAAGCTTCATCGCCAGGCCGGACGTTGGGTTCAGGTCAGGCATGAATGGGCCGTTGCCGATCCTTCAGAGGACGGGCGTCCCTTCCGGAGAGGGTCGCCTGCATTTCCGCAATGATGCTGAGCGCAACTTCCTCGGGAGCATCGGCTCCCAGATCGAGTCCAACGGGGGCGTGGAACCGGGAGCGCATGGAAGCCGTGATGGCGAGCCCGCCCTCGGCAAGATCGGCGAGTATTTTTTCCGAACGGCGCTTCGGCCCAAGAAGGCCGAGAAAGGCCAGCGGAAGGGGCAGCAGGCTGCGGAGCAGGGGTACGTCGTGCCGGTAATGATGGGTCATTACGACGGCGAGCGAGCCCGGAGGGGGAAAGGACCGTCCGACCAAATCCTCGGCTGGGCCTAGGACAAGGGCGAAACACCCTGGAAACCTTGTGGCGGTCGCCATCGCGGGCCGAACATCGGCCACGGTCACGCGCCAGCCAAGCTCCTGTGCAATCCTCGCCAATGGCTGCGCGTCGTCCCCAGCACCAAAGACCGTTAAGGTAGGAGGGGGAGCTATTCGGTCAACGAACACTCCGGGCTTTGCACTGGCATTTTCGCCATTCGGGTCCTCCACGAGCCTCGTGCCCAGCCTTCCGGTATTGGAATCCCATATGGCCTCAAGTTGGGTTTCCTCGCCCGCGAGCAGGTTCTTAGACACCGCCTGGGCCCAACTCGGACGTGCCTGCACGGGCTCCAGGAGGATCTTTACGACGCCGTGGCAGCCAAGGCCAACCCCCCACACCAAGTCGTTCTCGGCTGACGTGTCGTAGGTAATCACCTCAGGCCGGTTGTTTGCTGCAACCTGCCTCGCGTGTTCGACCACATCCTCCTCAAGGCACCCGCCGCTGATCGAACCAATCCGGTCGCCTGCATCCGTCACGAGCATCCGCGCTCCGGGGCGCCTATAGGATGACCCCTGCACGGAAGTCAGTGTGACGAGCACGCTTGGACTGGCGGTGCCACAGAGGTGCCCAATGATGGCCTGAAGCTCCTTCATCGGGCACCCTTCTCGCGGAATATCGAGTCAAGCTGCAGGTCTAATTTGCTCATGGATTCCCGCGGAATAGTTCCGCCAGCGTATTGCGCGCGTAACTCCTGTCAACGGCACCTCCGGCATCAGCCCTGCTTCTTTGGGGTCAGCCACTTGATAAGCGCGGATTGCAGGTCCGCCTTGCGAACCGGCTTGGAGAGGTAGTCGTCCATCCCGACGGCCAGGCATTTTTCTCGGTCCCCTGTCATCGCATGGGCCGTCATTGCGACGATGGGAACGGGAGCCTTCCAGCTGACCGTTGAGGTATTTTCGGCGATTCTGATGAGTCTTGATGCCTCATAGCCGTCCATCTCCGGCATCTGGCAATCCATGAATATAATGTCGTAGGGGACCTGCTTGAGGGCCGCGAGAGCCTCGTGCCCGTTTGCCACGGCATCGGCGGTGAATCCGAGGCCCTTCAACTGGGCGAGCGCGACCTTCTGGTTAACAATGTTATCCTCGGCGAGGAGAATGCGCGCTTGGCGCGCCGCACCCAGCTCCGGGACTGGTTTTTCTGGGAACGTGTCCTTGGGCTGCTTTGTGAAGACGTGCTCGGCAGCGGCCCTTCCAAGCACCGTCACAAGGCAATCGAAGAGGCGGGACTGCTTTACCGGCTTCACGAGGTAGGCGTCGACGCCGGCTGCCTTGAGCTCGTCTTGGGAGTGCATGTAGCCCATCGAGGTCAGGATGATCAGGCGCGTGGATGCGATAGCCGGATCGGCCTTGATCGCGCGGGCGAGAGTAAGGCCGTCCATTTCCGGCATCTGCATGTCCAACAGGGCCAGGTCGTAGGGCTTGTTTTCGGTAGAGGCGGCGCGCAGACATTCGAGGGCCTCGTGGCCATTGGCGGCGCTTCCCTTCTGCATCTTCCAGGCGAAGAGCTGGTGCCGGAGGATCTGGCGGTTGGTGGCATTGTCGTCGACCACGAGGACGCGCAAATCGAAGAGGTCGCGGAAGTAGATCGATGGCGCCGGCAGCGGCGGCCCGCTCTGCTTCTCGAGCCTTACGTTAAACCAGAACGTGGACCCGGACCCCATTTCACTCGTGACGCCGATGGTGCCGCCCATCATCTCCACGAGTTGCTTGGAAATGGCCAGACCCAGGCCGGTCCCGCCGAATCTCCTCGTTGTGGAATTATCGGCCTGGGTGAAAGCCTGGAAGAGCTTGGCCTGGACGTCGCCCGGGATGCCGATGCCGGTGTCCTTGATTAGGAAACCAATGACCGCTTCTTTCTCCGTTTCGCTGGCAAGGGATACCCTTACGACGACCTCGCCTTTGGATGTGAACTTGATGGCGTTGCCCATCAGGTTAGTGATTACCTGCCTCAGGCGGCCTGGGTCGCCTCTGAGCCGCCTGGGCAGCGTTGCCGGCAAGTCGCATGCGAGTTCAATCCCTTTGTGGCGGGCTCGTTCAGCAAACATGTCAAGGGCTCCCTCGACCGTCTCCACCAAGTCAAAGTCGAGGGTCTCGAATGTCAGCTTGCCTGCCTCGATCTTCGAGAAGTCGAGAATGTCGTTGATGATGGTGAGGAGTGAATCGGCGGATCCCCTGATCGTCTCTGCAAACTCCCGCTGGGTGGGGGTGAGATCCGTATCGAGCAAAAGGCCGGTCATCCCGATGACGCCGTTCATGGGCGTCCGGATCTCGTGGCTCATGTTTGCGAGGAACTCGCTTTTTGTGCGGGACGACTCGAGCGCGGCGTCCCTCGCCCGTGCAAGCTCAACCTCCGTCTCCTTTAGCCGCGTAATGTCAACGATCACTCCCACAAGGCTCCAATCCTCTGGGCCCAGCTTGTCGAGCGACACGTGTTCGTGCACGCAGAACGTCTTTCCCTCAACAATGACGTGGAATTCCTGGTCGTAGTCGGTTTTCCCCTCGATCATCGCCTGCCTGCAGGTCTGGTTGATCTCAACCCATTCCGGAATCATGTCCTGCGTCCAAAGGATGGATTGCCCGGGGACCGACTCCCTCCCGAAGATCCTTCTGTAGAGCACCGATGGAGGAAGGTAAATGCGCCAATTCAAGTTTACCTCCGGGTTTCCGGTCACGAATGCCTGCCACAGTAGGCAGTCTGCGCCCTTAAGGATCTTCTCAAGCTGACCCTCCGTCTGCCTGCGTGCCTCTTCGGCCTCGCGGCGGTTCGTGATGTCCACGACAACCCCCGCGAGATTCCACTCGTCCGCACCCGCAGCCTGGATCGTTACCTCCTCGCTCAGCCAGTGAACCTTATCCTTCCCTATGATACGGAATTCCTGCTGGTAGCCGGGTGCGTTCTCGGTGAGCGCCTTTGCCGAGGCCTGCTTGGTTCGTACGCAGTCCGGGGATTGGGCATCGTCCCAGAGGCCCCCTTCGCTCAAAGCCCCCGCAAGACGGTAGATCGAGTTGTCGTGGAGATTTGGAGGAGTCTGGACATGCCACGTGTACGTTGCGCCGCTCCTTTTCACGCGGGCCCACCAAAGAAGGATATTAGAGCGATCGAGCGTGTCCAGGAGCAGCTTGTAGTTCTCGTATCCGTCGGTGCCGTTGCCCTTCGGAGCTGAGGTCCCCTGTTTTCGCAGGCGCAGGAAAAGCGCTGCCGCAACAGCCCAGCCTGCTAGGCCAAGGATCACGAGCGCTCCAGTCTGGGGTGTCAGGGACGCGAGGGGCATTCAGGGTCGGAATTGCGGGCGGCAGTCTTTGGGCGGGCCGTTGAATACTCGCCCAGCACCCCGAGGCGCTGGACGATCGGATTTAGCCGTTAGAACAAACCGAGCGCCGAGCCCCCTGTCAACGGCGCTTGCCCTAGCTTACGCGAGCATTTCGTGGACGGCCTGCAGGAGCGTGCGCGGGGTGTAGGGCTTGTTCAGCACAAACAGGGGCTTCCCGTCGGTCGACCTAGACTCCACCGTCTCGCGGCTGTAGCCCGTGGTAAGAATGACCTTGAGGCTGGGTTTCTCCGACTTGAGCCTTGTGCCGAGCTGCGGTCCCGAAAGTTCTCCTGGAAGAACGACGTCCGTCAACAGGAGGTCGATGCGTGCCGAATGCCACCGCCAAACCTCAAGGGCGCTGTCGCCCGATTTCGCCTGAAGCAGCGTGTAGCCGTCCTGTTGCAGGACCGCGGCGGCGAACTCCCTCACATTGGACTCGTCCTCGACCAGCAGAATGGTGCCTTTGCCGACCTTCGGCTCACGTGCGATATCCAGGTCGGAGGGGAACTCCATCTCCGCGCGCGTCATGGGCACGCATAGCCGAAATGTCGTCCCGACCCCAACTTCCGTATCGACGTCAATCCAGCCGTCATGGCGTTTCGCGATGTCCTTCGCGGTCGGAAGGCCGAGGCCCGTCCCGCGTCCCTCGTCCTTGGTTGTGAAGAATGGCTCGAAGATCCTAGGCAGGATGGCCGCTTGAATTCCTGTCCCCGTGTCCTTAACCGATATAAAGGCGAAGTCTCCGGCGGGAACTGGTGCCGTAAAGGGCGGCTTGCTACCCCGGGCCAGCACGCCCACTTTCACGGTCAGGGTGCCACCTCGTGGCATCGCATCGCGCGCATTCACGGCCAGGTTGACAACAGCCTGCTCGAGCATGCCGATGTCGGCATTGACCCTCGGGGACTCGGGAGCTGCCACGAAATTGACGACAATGGCCTCCCCAAGAAGGCGCCGGAGCATGCCGACGATCGCCTCAAACTCGGTATTGAGGTCTATCACCTCCCGCTTAGGGACCCGCTTGCGGCTGAAGAGCAGCAATTGGCGAACAAGACCGGTCGCCTGCCTGCTTGCGGTAAAGACGCGCTTCAGTGCCTCGCTTGAGCCCGGGGGCAAGTTGTCCTTGTCGAGCAGCATGCTCACATATCCCGAAATGATAGTAAGGAGGTTGTTGAAGTCGTGAGCGATACCGCCTGCCAATTTGCCCACGAGTTCCATCTTCTGTGCCTGGTGGAGCTCGGTCTCGAGTTGCTTGCGCTCCGTGATATCCGCAGCAATTCCGACCATCCGGGTCTGGCTGCCTGCCTTTCCGGGAACAGGGAAGCCGCGGTCTAGGATCCAGCGCACCGACAGGTCGGGCCGCTTGATGCGGTACTCCACCTGGTAGGGGTTCCCTTCGATGCGCTTGCTGCGCAGCTCGTTCAGCGCCTCGGCATCTTCCTCGAGCGACGATTCCGGCCACGACGCATTCGCTGAAAAGAGCGAGTCGGTGGGTTTGCCCCAGATGCCCTCGTAGGCCGGGCTCACGTAGAGAACCTGGCCGGTGTCCGCGGCGCAGACCCAGTAGACATCGCGAATGACCTCGGCCATCTCCCGGAACCGCTCCTCAGCCTCGAGGCGGTTCGAGGCTTCCTTGGGCTTGCTGGTAGCCTCCAGAATGACGGCCGGCAGGCGTTCGAGCCGGTCCTTGTGGACGAAGTCGGTTGCACCCCGGGCTATGCACTCGACAGCACGGTCCTCGCCAATCGAGTCCGAGACAATGATGTAGGGCACGTTGGGCAGCCTCAGCAGGGCTGACTCAAGGGATGCCATTCCGTCGTATCCCGGGATACAGTGATCGGCAAGGATCACGTCCACCTGCCCGTGCTTGAGCGCAGCCTCAAATTCTGTCCGGTTCGACGCGTGCTGGAACTGGAGCGCAATACCGGTCGAAACTGCCTGTCGCCGAATTAGCTCATGATCCTCGGGATCAGCTTCGAGATTCAGGACCCGCAGGGGTTCACGATTCATAATGATTCTGGTGAGTGTGTCTCCTGCGCTCGCAATAATCAGGCTAAGGACTCTTGGGACCTTCGAGGTGCGAGCGTGCTGTGGCAGCTGCCCTTAGGCAAGGTTATCCAATCACGGCCCACAGTCGTGACAGGGCATATAAACCGAAGCCGAATAGAACAGTGCCCGATGCCCTGTTTATGGCACGAATCCATGCGGAATTTAGGCGTGTCCGAAGCAACCCTACGCTTCCGCTCAGCACGATCCACCAGGTTGCCGATCCAAAGAACACTCCAGCCACAAGAATGCCGGCCCCCGCATAATTGATTGATCCGCCAAGTCCGAATGCCGAGAACACCATTGCAAACGAAAGAATGGTGGCGGGATTCGCCAGCGTAAGCAGGAGGGTCGAGCCAAAGGCGGAGAAGGCTCCGCGGCCGGCTTCGCGGGCTGTCTCATCTTTGGATTTGCTGAAGAACGTCCGTAGGCCCAGGTGGCAGAGGAATGCGCCCCCGAGAATGCGAAGGATTGACTCGTGACGAATCAGGAAACCCGAGATGGCTGTGAGCCCGAAGCCTGCGACGCACCCGTAAGCGGCGTCAGCGGTGGCTGCCCCCATCCCAGATACAAGGCCCGCCCACGCTCCGTCTTTGAGGGAGCGCCGGATACACAAGACCCCGATGGGACCTACCGGTGCGGCGATCGAAAAGCCGATAACAGCCCCCTTAATGAAATAGCTCAGGCTCATTTACCCCAAAGCCTTGCTGGGCCAGCTTCTCAATCGTCAAACAAAATCAAGGGAGCCAAGCCTAGGCCCGGGCACTTGCTTTGCAATGGACTGTGGGTTTATGTGTCTGAGTCATCCTCAACAGCTTCAGACGGCGTGGCCCAGCGCCGCAGCGTAGGAATCCTGGAGCTTTCTTTTTTCAGGAAGGTGCTTAGGTAACGGCAGGTCTACTGGAACTTTTCTCTACACCCAAGTTTCGCCTTTTGCAGACAGGCTTTATGAGTCGTAGCCAGCTCCGGACTTCCTCCCCCGTGACCCTACCGAAAACAAGCCGGATTTTTCCGATTCTGGCGCGCCTTTGTGCCGGATTAATATTGGCTGTGTGCTTGGCGGAGGTTCTGGGGCCCGCGATTCGAATTGGCGATTCAACGCTGGATTTCATGGGAACGTCGTCGATGAAGCTCAACTCGGCATTGGGATTATCTCTGTGCGGTGCGTCGCTCATGCTCCTGACGCGGAGGTCGACGGCGCCATTTGCCGGGCCGTCAACCTTTGTTCTTGGGATGGCAATTCTAGTTATAGGGGCATTGACCATGGCCGAGTACCTTTGGGGACTGGGACTTGGTATAGACAGGGCCTTTTATCTGGTGATCAAGGGTGGGGG
>Ga0302157_10000578_pt1 | contig 47749 bp, 54 predicted proteins | sample I_Bog_N3_3_FD_193502 | JGI IMG/M metagenome (GOLD analysis project Ga0302157, IMG submission 193502) | Peat permafrost microbial communities from Stordalen Mire near Abisko, Sweden - I_Bog_N3_3 | ecosystem: Environmental > Terrestrial > Soil > Wetlands > Peat | place: Sweden: Abisko, Stordalen...
GGGGGGGGGTTGTGGGGGGGGGGGGGGGGGGGACCCGGATCGGCGGAGCTGCCAGGGTCGGCATCCGGGTCGCGTGGCCCGGAGCCCGGGCCCGCCTGTCGAACCTAGGCGCGGCTGAGCGAAGCGGAGATTTTGCGCAGGTGCAGGGCGTGCACCGCCGCCTCGGCCTCGGCCTTGGGCCGCACGGCCGCCACGGCCTTGCCGGTCCGGTGGATCTGCCACGCCAGCTTGTCCGCCCGCTCGACGGTGTGGCCGAAGATCTCCACGAAAGCCTGAATCACGGTCTGAAAGGTCGTGATGTCGTCGTTCCAGACGATGACGGCCCAGAGGTCCTCGAACTCGAAGAAGGCGTCAATGTCCTCGTCGGCCACCACGGGCATATCGACGACGGTGTTGGGTTCGGCTGTCCGAGGCATGGGTCTCCGGGAATGAACGGGCACGTGCGGAGCCGGAATCAGGCCCGTGGAAGTGTAGTCCCGAGGGGTAGCGTGCGGAGATGCGAGCAACCGTCCTCGAAGGACCGCGCAAGGTCAAGGTGGAGAACGTCCCCGATCCCGTCCTGCCCGGGCCCGAAGGCGTCATCGTGACCGTCGAGCGCACGGCCATCTGCGGCTCCGATCTGCACCTGTACCACGACGCACCGACGGGGAGCGGCATCCGACTGGGCCACGAGGCCATCGGGACCGTGGCCGAGGCCGGGCCGCACGTGCGCAGCCTCAAGCCGGGCGACCGCGTGCTCGTCTCGGGTGTGATCGGCTGCGGCATCTGCACGGCCTGTCTGGCCGGGCAGCCCAACGTGTGCCTCGCCGACAAGAGCGCCGCCTTCGGCACCATCCCCGACCTGCCGGGCGGGCAGGCCGAGGCCATGGCGGTCCCGTTCGCCGACCTCTTCGCCCTCCCCATTCCCGAAGGTGTCGCGGACGAGGAGGCCGTCCTCCTGACCGACATCCTCCCCACCGGCTACCTCGGGGCGTTGCGGGCCTCCATTCAGCCGGGCGCCACGGTGGTCGTCGTGGGCCTCGGCCCCGTCGGGATCATGGCGCTGCAGTGCGCCTCGCTCTTCGGCCCGGCCCGCATACTGGCCGTGGACGTGGTGCCCGAGCGATTGGCCCGGGCCGCCCGCCTCGGTGCCGAACCGATAGACGCCCGGGTCGCACCCGGCGCGCTCCAGGTCCTGGAGGCCACCGGGGGGCGGGGTGCCGAGAGCGTGATCGAGGCGGTGGGGGCGGACGCCACCATCGTCGACGCCGTGTCCTGCGCCGCCCCGGGCGGGACCATTTCGGTGGTCGGGGTGAACCTGACCATGGACCTCCCCTTCCCGATGGCGCTGGTGCTCTTGAAGAGCCTCACCCTGCGTGCCGTCTTCGCCCCCATCCCGGGGACGTGGCGTTTCCTCGTCCCGCTGCTGCAGTCGGGGCGGCTGGCGGGCCTGGGCGAGACCTTCACCCACCGCATGGACCTCGAGCAGGCGCCCGAGGCCTATGAGTTGTTCGACTCGCGGTCCGACGGCGTCTTGAAGGTCTTGTTGACGCCGAACCCCTGAATGCCCTCGGGCTCGTCAGGGGTGCGGTTGAAGACCAAGGGCATCCGGGCCGGGCCCAGTTCGGGGCGGGCCGGGAACCAGGGTGCCGGCGGTGGCACGATGATCGCGGTCAACGCGTCGACGATCGGCTCGTAGTTGACCCGCCAGCCCTGGAAATGACGCCAGGTGTCGTCCGCCGTCCGCTCGGCCGGGAAGTTGACGGACTCGAGCCGCCGGAAGCCCTCGTCGAACTCCGCCCGGGACAGGCGGATACTCCCCGTCGGGAGCGGGTCGTCGTCATAGGGGATACGCAGCGCCCGCGCCATGGAGCGCAGGCAGTTGATCCCCATGGAGAGGCACAGACGGGCCTGCCGCGGCGTCTGCGACGGGCTCACTGCGTGGTACAGCGCCGCCGAATCCATCATGGCCACCAACCCGACCAGCCAGCTGCGGGTCGAGACGGGCGAGCGGAACCAGAGCAACCCGGGGTAGTTGGCATGGCTCTCGGACACCGCGGCGGCCCAGCGCTCCCAATCCGAGTAGAGCGGTGGCAGCTCGTCCATGACGTCCAGCCAGTGATGGCGGGCCAGGATCTCGGGGCCCCAGGCCGGGTTGCCGGCCCGCGCCTCGAGCAGCGTCACCTCGGTCTCGCGAGTGGAGAACTGGTTGTAGAGCGTCGGCAGGTAGGCGATCTCGAGCGCCACGACGAGAAGGCCGATGCCGGCAGCCGCGACCTCGACCGCCCGCGGTCCGGCCTGGCCGGACGAGACGATGCCGAGTGTGAAGACGGACGACCCCGAAATCCCGAGGGCCGTGGCGAAGTCGACTCCCGCCGTGTCCCACTCAATGAGTGCGACGCCCAGGACGATGAGGCAGAGCCAGAGGACGAAGAGAAGGACCATTGCGGCGGGACCGACGAAGGAGAGGACGCGGTCGCGCATTTCGTAGTTCGGGAGCTTCGGTGCGATGCGGCGGGCCGATCCGCCCAGCGTGCGGGCCAGCATCCGCATGGCGGGCGAGGAGGTGACGCGCGGCACGACCAGCGCGGTGAACACACTCCAGGCCGTCGCGAGCACGAGGGCGATGCCCGCAATGAGCGCGATCAGACGGGCGGCCGACTCCACTGCGCCATCCTGCCAGATGCCCGGGCGGGATCCACCGGATCAGCCGTCAGCTCGAGGCGAGCCTCGCTGCGGCGGGCCCGCTCGCCACGAGCGCGGCCGGCACCTCCACCGACCGCGAGCGCAACAGCTCGCCGAGCCCCTTGGCTTGCGTGTCGAGGCGGAGGTTGGACGCCACGCCCCACCCGAGGAGCCCGTGGACGACGAAGTTGACCGCCCGGAGATTCGGCAGCGGGTACCGACTGATCGGGTAGGGCTCCACTTCGGGCAGCAGCTCTTTGAGCCGGGCGGTCGAGAGCTCGTCCTGCAGCCAGGCCGCGACGGCATCGTCGTCCGCCCACAGGCCGACATTGGCGTCGCCGCCCTTGTCGCCCGAGCGCGCACCGACCAGCACCCACAGTGGGACCACGGCGGTCTTCCCCTTCGGCGGACCCGATCGGCCCGATGGCGCCGCATCTCCGGCGGCCACGGGTCCGGCCGCAGCGAGGTGGTCGAGAGCGGGAAGCGGTGTGGCGGTGACCGCCTGGCCGTCGCACTCGACGCGCGGCGTGACGGCGGTGGCCGTGACCGTGGTCGGCCAGTAGCGGGCCACGCCCTGCGCGCCGGACGGCGCCGAGGTGAAGAACGTGCCGGGGTAACTCGACAGGCTGGTCTCAATGACGGCACCCGAGAAGGCCCGTCCGACCGCCCGCTCATCGTCGCCGCGCACCGCCAGGCGCAGGTACGCCATGCCACCCCCGGTCAGATCGCCCGAAAGATCCTCTGCCGTCTCGGCGAAGCCGTCCCGCCCACCGGGAATCCCGTCCCACACCGTCTCGGCCGCGAAGCGCGCCTTCTCGGCCGGCCGCGCACCGGTCAAGGCCAGCGTCATGGCGTTGCGCCAGCCGGCATGGAGGTTGGCCGTGACCTTCAGCGTGGCCGGGGGCGCCTCACCCCGCACCGGCGCGATGCGCACCCGGTCGGGACCCTCTTGGGCCAGGTCGATGGTGTCGAACCGCGGCACGGCATCGGGGCTGAGGTAACGCGGGCCACCGATTTCGTAGAGCAACTGCGCCGTCACGGTCCCGACCGTGACCATGCCACCGGTCCCGGGGTGCTTGGTGATCACCGACGAGCCGTCGGCGCGCAGCTCGGCCAGCGGGAAGCCGATGTGCGCCCGATCCGGCACCTCCTCGAAGAAGGCGTAGTTCCCGCCGCAGCATTGGGCCCCGCACTCAATGACGTGTCCGGCCACCACTGCACCGGCGATGGCGTCGAAGTCGTCGTCGGACCAGCCGAACGCGTGCAACGCAGGTCCCACGACGAGCGCGGCGTCGGTCACCCGTCCGGTGACCACCACCTGGGCCCCGGCGGCCAGCGCATCGGCGATCGGCCGCGCCCGCAGGTAGGCGTTGGCCGTCACGACCGGTGCCCCGGCCGGAAGGACCTCGCCCGTGTCGAGGTTGACGAACTTCTCCCCTTGCGCCTGCAACGCCGCCAGATCCGGCGTGATGTCGTCTCCCGAGACCGAGGCCACGTGGACGTCGAGACCCTGCCGCCGGGCCAACTCCCCCACCGCCGCCGCCAGCGCTTCGGGATGCAGTCCGCCGGCATTGGACACCACCGTGATGCCGCGCTCGATACAGGTCGGCAGCACCTCCTCGAGCTCGCGCAGGAAGGTGCGGGCGAAGCCACCGGTGCGTTCGCGTGTCTTGTGGAGGATGTACATGGTGAGCTCGGCCAGCCAGTCACCGGTCAGCACGTCCAGTGGCCCGCCGTCGACCATCTCGCGGGCGGCGTGGGTGCGGTCACCGAAGAAGCCGCTGCAATTCCCGATCCGCAGGACGTCCGGCCGGCCGGCCGCTGCCGTCACACCGGCTCCACGGTGATGAGGAGGTCATGGACGTCCACCTGCTGCCCCGGCCCACAGTGCACCCCGACCACCGTCCCGGCGCCGTTGGCCCGCAGCGTGTGCTCCATCTTCATCGCCTCGAGCACCACCAGTCCCTCCCCTTCGGCCACCCTGTCGCCCGCAGCGACGAGCACCTTGGTGACTGCGCCGGGCAGCGGTGCCCGGCACTCGCCGGCGACGCCGCCACGCTCGTCGACATCGTCGTCCGAGCGCAGGACGAAGCCGGATTGGCCTTCGGGCCCGTTGACGTCGGCCCGCTGGGCGGCGAGCCGCACCCGGTAGCGACGCCGGAGCCCGTCCGCCGTCAGCAGGTCGACGACACCATCGCCGACTCGTGCCGTGCCGACGGCGCGCCATTCGCCGTCGATCAACACACGGGCCGGCTCATCACGCCCGGCGACCCGCACCTCCAACGTGCCCACGGCGTCCGTGAGCGCATCGGCGTGGAGGGCCCGGCCGACATTGCGCCAACCGGCGGCGCGCAGCGGGACGAGGCTGGCCGCCGCCCGCGCCGCGGTCAGGCAGCACGCGGCCGCAGCGGCATGACGCTGCCGAACGTCGTCGGGCAGGGCGGCGTCACGCAGGTCGGGCCGGCTGTCCAGGTAGTGCACATCAGCCTGGCCCGCTTGGAAGACGGCGTCATCGAGCACCGCCCCGAGCAGCTGGCGGTTGGTCTCCAAGCCGTCCAACTCCATCGCCCGCAGCGCCCGCGACAGCCGGGCCACGGCGCCCTCACGGTCCCGGCCGTGGGCCATGAGCTTGGCCACCAGCGAGTCGTAGGCGGGGCTCACCGTGCTCCCCGACTCAATGGCCCCGTCGGTCCGCAGGCCCGGCCCGTCCGGCCAACGCACGAAGGTGGCGGTGCCCGGTGTCGGCCGGTAGTCCTCCCGCGGCCGTTCGGCGCACAGGCGGACTTCCACGGCGTGTCCCGTCGCCGCCACGTCGGACTGGGTCAGCGGCAAAGGCCGGCCGGCCGCCACCTCCAATTGGAGGCCCACCAGGTCGAGCCCGGTGACAAGTTCGGTCACGCCGTGCTCCACCTGCAGCCGGGTGTTCATCTCCAAGAAGTAGAACCCGCTGGCATCGACCAGGTACTCAACGGTGCCGACGCCCACGTAGTCCACGGCCCGGGCCGCGGCGACGGCGGCATCCCACATGCGGTGCCGTATGGCGTCGGGCACCTGGCTGGCCGGCGCCTCCTCCACCACCTTCTGGTGCCGGCGTTGCACCGAGCACTCCCGGTCCAGCAGGTGCAGGACGGTGCCATGGGCGTCACCGATCACCTGGACCTCCACGTGGCGCGGCGACTCGAGGTAGCGCTCCAGGAAGACCTCGTCCGATCCGAAGGCGGCAGCCGCCTCACGCTGGGCTGCGGCCACGCCGTCGGCCAGCCCGCTCGCCTGGTGCACGACGCGCATGCCGCGGCCGCCACCGCCGGCGGACGCCTTGACCAGCAGCGGGTACCCGACCGACGCGGCGGCGGCCCCGAGCGCGGCCTGGTCTGCCCCACGCGCCACCACCACGCCGGGCAGGATCGGCACGCCGGCCGCGGCGACCAGCTCCTTGGCCCGCGCCTTGTGCCCCATCACGCGCATGGCGTCTGGCGATGGCCCCACCCAGACGACGCCGGCCGCAGTACAGGCCTCGGCGAGGTCGGGGTTCTCCGACAGGAAGCCGTAACCCGGATGCAGCGCGTCCGCCCCGGTGGCCACGGCCGCCCCCACCAGCGCCGCGGTGGAAAGATAGGTCTCGGCGAGCGACGCCCCGGGGAGGAGCACCGCGGCGTCCGCTTCCCCCACATGCGGGCTGGACGCATCGTCGGCCGCGTAGACGGCGACGGCGGCGCAGCCGGCGGCGTGCGCCCCGCGAATGAGGCGACGGGCGATCTCACCCCGGTTGGCCACCAGGAGGCGCCGGATCATCAGTGCCGGACCACGCCGAAGACCGCCGTGCCCCGCACCGGGGCCGAGTGCACCGCCGTCAAGGCGATGGCCAGCACGGTGCGCGTGTCCCGCGGATCGATGATCCCGTCGTCCCACAGACGCCCCGTGGCGTACTGCGCGGTCGACTCCTCCTCAATCTGATTCTCGGTGGCCTGGCGCAGCTCCTCGTCGGCGGCCTCGTCGAAGGGCCGGCCCGCTGCGGCTGCTGCGTTGCGACGCACAATGGAGAGGACGCCCGCCAGCTGCTTGGGACCCATGACCGCGATGCGGTGGTTCGGCCAGGTGAAGACGAAGCGCGGGTCGTACGCCCGCCCGGCCATGGCGTAGTTCCCTGCGCCGTAGCTCGCCCCCACCATCAGCGTCAGGTGGGGCACGGTCGAATTCGACACGGCGTTGATCAGCTTGGCCCCGTCTTTGATGATCCCACCCTGCTCGTAGCGCGTGCCGACCATGAATCCGGTGATGTTCTGCACGAAAAGGATCGGGGTGTCGCTGCGGTTGCACAGGGCGATGAACTGCGCCCCCTTCTGCGCTTCGGGAGAGAAGAGAATGCCGTTGTTGGCGACGACGCCGACGGGATACCCGCCGATGGAAGCCCACCCGCACACGAGCTGGGTGCCGTAGGCCGCCTTGAATTCCTCGAAGCGGGAGCCGTCGACGATGCGGGCGATGATCTCGCGCACGTCGAAGGGCACCCGCACGTCGACCGAAGCGATCCCGAGCAGCTCCTCGGCCGGGTAGAGCGGCTCGTCGGCCGGCTGGCCGGCGCCGGGACCGAGGCGGGGCCAGCGCAGGTGGGCCACAATGCCGCGGGCCAGGCGGATCGCTTCGGGTTCGTCCCGCGCGAGGTAGTCGCAGAGGCCGGAGATCTCGGCGTGCATGCGTGCGCCGCCCAGCTCCTCCTCGTCGGCCTCTTCCCCGATGGCCATCTTGACCAGCGGCGGGCCGCCCAGGAACACGCGGGCCCGGTCCTCGACCATCACCGTGTAGTCGCTCATGCCCGGCAGGTACGCGCCACCGGCGGTCGATGATCCGAAGACGACACAGACGGTGGGGATGCCCTGAGCCGAGAGCTGGGTCAGCCGGCGGAACTGCTCGCCCCCCGGAACGAACACGTCGGCCTGGCGGGGCAGATCCGCCCCTCCGGACTCGACCAGGAGCAGCAACGGGAGGCGGTTCTCCTCGGCCACGTCCATGGCGCGCAGGAGCTTGCGGATAGTGGTCGGGCTGGTGGTGCCCCCGCGCACGGTCGGGTCGTTGGCGATGACGAGACACTGGGTGTGCGCCACCTCGGCCAGGGCCACCACCACACCGCCGCCCACCGGGTCACCGGTGTGCAAGCCGGCCAGCGGGCACAGCTCCAGCACCGGTGTGCCGGGGTCCACCAGGGCCTCCAGGCGCTCGCGCACCAGCATTTTGCCCCGGGCGCGGTGACGCTCCACGTACTGCACGCCACCGCCTCCGAGCAGCCCCTCATGCAGTGCGCCGATCTCGTCGACCAGCGCCGCCATGGCCGCTGCGTTGTCCCCGAACTCGTCATCCGCGACGGCCAGTCGAGAACGGATGGGCGTGCTCACGCGGTCGTGTCCCACTCGGGCCGGCGCTTCTGCAGGAACGCGTCCATCCCTTCGGCCGCCTCTGCTCCGGCGAAGAGCTCGGCCGATGTCGCGGCGGCCGCGGTCAGCCCATCGAGCCAGGCCTGCGCCCGCAGGGTGCGGAGCAACTCCTTGGTCGTTCGCACCGCACCGGGGGCGGCCTGGCGTAGTGCCGTGGTCTGCTCCGCCACCCAGGCGTCGAGCGCCGTCTCGTCGGGCGTGACCGCCGTGAGGAGCCCGGCCGCCGCCGCCTCCGACGCGCTGAAGCGCTCGCCCGTGAGGGTCGTGCGGGCCAAGAAGCGGTGGTCGACCACGCGGAGGGCCGGCACCAGAATCATGGCCGGCGCCACGCCGACCCGGACCTCGGTGAAGGCGAAGGTGGCCGCTTCCGCTGCCACTGCCATGTCGGCTGCCGCAATGAGGCCGATCCCCCCGGCGCGCGCATGGCCGTTGACGCGGGCGATGACCGGCACCGGGCTCTCGACGATGGACGTCAGGATGGCCGGCATGCGGTTGGGAGCGGCCGTGCCGCGCTCTGACAGATCCGCGCCCGAGCAGAACACCGTCCCGGCTCCCGTGAGCACAACGGCCCGCACCTCGGGATCACTGGTGGCGTCCCGCAACGCCTGCTCCAACTGCGCCAGGAGACGAGCCGAGAGCGCGTTGCGGTTGCCGGGTGAATCCAGTGTCAACGTCCGGACCCCGTCGTCATGCTGCACGCCGACCACCACGTCCGTCACGGTTGCGCAGTGTAGAGGGGTGTCCACGGATCGGCGGAAAAAGGGCCGGTGGTATCGTTCACCGGTGATCGAGAGCGACGAGCACCAGCTTTTCCGCAAGACGCTCCGGGACCTCTTCGAGCGGGAGATAGAGCCGCACGTCGACGAGTGGGAGGCGGCCCGCACCTTTCCCGCCCACGACCTCTTCCCCAGACTCGCCTCCGTCGGGCTGCTCGGTCTCGAGTACGACGAGGCCTACGGCGGCATGGGCGCCGACCACACCTACACCCTCATCGCCGGCGAGGAGATGGGGCGGATCAGCTGCGGCGGTGTCCCGATGGCGATGGCCGTGCAGATGTCCATGGCGACCCCCGCTCTGGCTCGCTACGGCTCGCACGAGCTGAAGGAGCGGTATCTTGCGCCGGCTATCCGGGGTGAGGTCGTCACCTCCATTGCGGTGACCGAGCCCGACGCCGGCAGCGACGTCGCCGGTATCCGCACCCGCGCTGTGCGGGACGGGGACGAGTGGGTCATCAACGGCGCCAAGCTCTACATCACGAACGGCACGCAGGCCGACTGGCTCTGCCTGCTGGCCCGGACCTCCGACGATCCCGGCTTCCGCGGCATGTCGCTCATCGTCGTGCCGACCGACGTGCCCGGCGTGTCGGTGTCCCGCAAGCTCGAGAAGCTCGGCATGTGGTCGAGCGACACCGCCGAGCTGTCCTTCACCGACGTGCGCGTCCCGGTGACCAACACCATCGGCGAGGTCGGTCGGGGCTTCCAACTGCAGATGGTGCAGTTCCAGGCCGAGCGGCTCATCACCTTCTACAAGCAGGTGGGCTCCATTGCGCTCGCCCTCGAACGCACCCGGGACTACCTGCGCGAGCGCCGGGCGTTCGGGGCGCCGTTGCTGGCCAACCAGCACCTCCAGTTCGTGCTGGCCGAGCTGTCGGCCCGCCACGACGTGCTCAAGCAGTACGCGCGCTCCACCGCCGACGCGGTGCTCCGAAGTGAGGACGCCACCCGGTTCGCCACCATCGGCAAGCTGCTGGGCTCACGCCTGCAGCGCGAGGTCGCCGACGTTGCGGTGCAGTTCCACGGCGGTATCGGCTACATGGACGAGCACTGGACCTCGCGCTACTTCCGCGACACGCGTCTCGACTCCATCGGGGCCGGGGCGGACGAGGTCATGCTGCGCATCCTGTCGCGCATGGACGGGTACACGGCCGACTGAGGACGCCTCCGGCACTGCGACGTGTCACCCACGCCGTTCCTCCCACTGACCCCGCAGCAGCTCCTTGACCGCAACCTCCTCGCCGCGCTGTCCCGTGGTGGTGAGGTGCAGGGTGAACCCCAGGCGTTCCATGACACGACCGGACGCCACGTTCTCCGGCTCGTAAATACTGACGATCCGATCCAGGCCGCCCACGGTGAACCCGAACTCCAGCGCGGCGGCGCCGGCCTCGGTCGCCAGGCCGTGGCCGCGCCAGGGGCCGGCCAGGCGCCACCCCACTTCGACGGCCGGGAGGATCTCGGGCAGGAAGTGGGGCACGGCGAGGCCCGCCCACCCGATCATGGCCCCGCTGGCCCGGTCGAGGAGCGCCTCGATCCCGAAGCCGTCGCTCTCGTAGCGCGCCGTCACCCGCTCGAGGAATCCGGCCGTCTCCTGCTTCGACATGGCGCCCCGGAGCGGATACCACCAGAACGACTCCTCCGCATGCAGGACGGCGAGCTCTTCGAAGTCGTCCGGGACGAAGGGGCGCAGGACGAGGCGCGGCGTGGTCAGCGTCGGAATGCCGTGTCGGTCCATGGAGGCGCCGGCGGCTCAGCCGAGCGGGAGCCCGGGCGCGTCGGCCAGCGACGGGTCGCGACCCGGCCGGGCGGTCGGAGCGTAGAGCTGTTCCGGCCGGAAGGACCGCACGGCACGGTCGCCAGCCCGGCCGCCGACCACCTCGACCCAGACCTCACCCGTCTCGCCGTTGGTGATGTGCGCCACGAACTCCCAGGAGGCCCCGCGCAGCCGCGTCCCGTCCACCTGCACGGGATCGCCCGGCTGCAAGCCGGCCCAACGCTTACTGCGGCGCAGGTCAGCCACGTCTGCGGGTCAGGACACCGGAGAACACCACGCCCTTTTCTACCCGCTCGGAAGGATGGGCCGGTGCGTCACTCCCCCGTCGTATCCTGAACCGATGGCGCTCGATCTCCCGCGGACACTCAGCCCGTCGAAAGTCGTCGCTTTCACCAACTGCCCGCTGGCGTTCCGCTATTCGCAGATCGAGCATCGTCCCGAGCCGCCGTCGCCGCACGCGGTCAAGGGCACGCTCGTGCACTCTGCGTTGGAGGGGCTCTTCTGGCACCACGGCGCCGGGGAGCGGACGCCCGCCGCAGCCCAGGCCGAGCTCGGTCGCTGCTGGGAGGAGCTCCAGGACGACAAGGAGTACTCGGAGCTCGAGCTCGGCGTAACGGAGGCGGACGCCTTCCTGGCCGACGCCCGCACGCTCGTCGACAATTACTTCCGCCTGGAGGACCCCAACGGCGTGCGCGCGGTCGGGATCGAGCTGGGTGTCGAGACCGTGGTGGACGGCATGCGGCTGCGCGGCATCATCGACCGCCTCGATGTGACCGACGACGGCGACCTGATCGTCGTCGACTACAAGACAGGGCGGGCGCCGTCGGAACGCTTCGAGCGCGGCAGCATGGGTGGGGTCCAGACCTACGCCCTGTTGTGCGAGAGCCTGCTCGGGCGCGCCCCGACCGAGGTACGGCTGCTCTACCTGCGCCAACCTGTCGCCATTTCGTCGGCGCCATCGGAGCAGACCATCCGGGGGCAGCGGCGGCGGGCCGTGGCCGTGTGGTCGGCTATCGAACGGGCGTGTGATGCCGAGGACTTCCGCCCCCACGTCGGTCCCCTGTGCAACCACTGCCACTTCAAGACGTCCTGCCCCGCCTTCGCCGCATGAGGAGACCTCAGTGAGCACCATCGACGAGGCGGTCGACGCCGCCTTCGAACCCTTGCGGGGCCGCCCGGAGTTCGACCGTGCTGCCGCCGTCGTCTCCAACTTGGCCGACTACGGGTTCATCTGGGTCCTGTTGGCCGGGCTCAAGGCCCGGCGGCGCGGTCCGGACCGGCGGCGCGCCATCGTGGCCCTGGCGACGGCCGGATTCTCCTCGCTGCTCGTCAGCCGGGTGGTCAAGGCGGCGGTCGAGCGCCAGCGCCCCGAGGACCACCTGGACGCCGGCGTGCGCACCCCTACGAGCAGCAGCTTCCCCAGCGGCCACACACTCGCCGCGTTCTGCACGGCATTCGTCCTGGGTGATTCGGAGGCCGGCACGGCGGCCAACGTCGGTTTCGCCGCGGCGGTGGCGGCCAGTCGCGTCCACTTGCGGGCCCATCACCCCACCGACGTCATCGGCGGCGCGGTCATCGGCTCGGTCCTCGGGCTGGGCCTTCGCCCCATTGTCGACGTCGTCACACCCGGCAGCATCGGCCGACGCGGGCGGCGGCGGCGCGGTGGCCGGGGAATGCGCCCCGCCCAGGTCGTGTTGAAAGAGTTATGAAGTCATTCGCCGTCACCTGGGACTATCGATGCCCCTTCGCCCGCAACGCCCATGAGCACCTGGCCGCCGCGTTGGCCGCCGGCGCGGACTGGGACGTGACGTTCCTGCCCTTCTCGTTGAGCCAGGCCCACGTGCCCGAAGGTGGGACGCCCGTCTGGGACGACCCCGACAAAGCCAAGGACCTGCTGGCGCTCGCGGCCGGCGTGGTGGTGCGCGATGAGTATCCCCACCAGTTCCTGGACGCGCACATCGCGCTGTTCTCGGCCCGGCACGACGAAGGGCTCGACCTGCGCAAGCCCGATGTCGTGGCGTCGGTGCTCGACCGTGTCGGTGTGCCCGGCGACAAAGTGGTGGCGGAAGTCGCGACGGGAGCCGTGGTCCAGGACATCCGACGCGCCCACGAGCACGCCGTGGGCCAGCTGGACATCTTCGGTGTCCCCACCTTCATTGTGGGCGACGCTGCGGTGTTCGTCCGCCTGATGAGCCGACCGGCGGGTGACGCCACCCTGGCCCAGCGGACCGTGCAGGGTGTCATCGACCTCTTCGAGACCATGCCCGACCTGAACGAGTTCAAGTACACCAAGCTGTCACTCTGACCCGCACGCGGCCCGGGCGCGGGTCGTCGATCAGGACCGGGCGAGCTCGCTCAGGAGCGCGAACGTGCGCTCCCGCTCGGCCTGATCGCCGGTGATGGAGGCCATGAAATCGGTGGCACCGGCGTCGGCCAATCGGGCGACCGAGGCGGCCACGGACTCCTCGTCCCCCACGAAGCCGATGTCCGCCGCGCTCTCGGCGCCCTCTTTGTCCAGCATGGCCTTGTAGGACGGCAGGCTGGGATAGATCGCCATCTCCTGGTTGATCCGCTCCTTGGCGGCGTCAGGGTTGCTGGTGACCGAGACGGGAAGCGAGACCCCGATGCGCGGTGCCGGCCTCCCGGCGGCCTCGGCCGCGGCAGTGATGGTGGGCACAATGTGGTCGCCGACGGTCGAAGTCCCGGTCATCCAGGTCACCGTGCCGTCCGCCACGGTGCCCGCCAGCTTCAGCATGACGGTGCCCAGCGCGGCGACGAGGACCGGCGGGGCGGTGGCACCGACCACGCCGATCGGCAAGGGGGTGGTGGTGGTGACGCGCTCACCGGTGCTGCTCACCGCTTCGCCCCGCAAGAGGGGCATCAGCGAAGCCAGGTACTCCTTCATGTAGCGCGCCGGCTTCTCGTAGCTCATTCCCCAGATGCCCTCGACCATGACCTGGTGGGAGAGGCCGATGCCGAGAATCAGCCGGTTGTCCGTCACGGCCTGCACGGTGAGGGCCTGCGCCGCCAGCATCATGGGATGGCGCGGGTGGATCGGCACCACGCCCGTCCCGAGTCCGATGCCGGGCACCTCCGCCCCGGCGGCAGCGAGGAGCGTGAGGGCGTCGGGCCCGAAGATCTGCGTGGCGAAGGCGTGGTCGAACCCGGCGTCGGCGAGGCGGCGGAGCTGGTCGACAACGCCGGCGAACGGCTGGTCCACGTTGAGAATGCTTCCGATGCGCAGCAGCTTTGCCATGTCCCCGGTACTCCTCGCGTAGTCTGCCAGTTGTGTCCGTCCCACTGTCTAGGCGAATCCCCGGACGGGGGCGAGCGAGCTGAGCACCCACCCGATCGGATTCATCGGTGCTGGTCAGCTGGCCCGTATGGCGGGTGAAGCAGCCAGTGCGCTCGGTCTGTCGATGGCGGTGCTGGCCGAACACCCCGACGACGCCGCCTGCGGCGTGGCGGCCGAGGTCGTGTTGGGCTCACCCTTCGTGGCCGCGGACCTGCGGGCCTTCGCCGCCCGCTGCGACGTCCTGACCTTCGACCACGAACAGGTCGACCTGGAGCTGGTAGCCGAGCTGGAGGCGGGCGGCACGGTGGTCCGGCCCGGAGCGGCGACGTTGGAGCTCGCGGTCGACAAGGCCCGCATGCGGACCGTGCTCGACCAGGCGGGCGTGCCCGTTCCCGCCTACCTGGTGGTCGACGAAGGACCCGATGCCCTCGACGCCGTCGACCGGTTTGCCACCACCCACGGCTGGCCCGTCATGGTGAAGGCGGCGCGCGGCGGCTACGACGGCAAGGGTGTCTGGCCCGTGGTCAATCGGGCCGAGGCCGCCGCCGTGCTGGAGAACGTGGCGGGACAGATCGTCGTGGAGGAGCTGCTCCCGTTGCAGGCCGAGCTGGCCGTCGTCGTGGTGCGCCGCCCCTCCGGAGCATCCGCCGCCTGGCCTGCCGTCGAGACCGCTCAGGTCGGTGGGGTCTGCCGGGAGGTGCTCGTGCCGGGGCGCATCAGTGCCGACGTGCTCGACGCCGCATCGGCCCTGGGCCAGAAGGTGGCGGAGATCGCCGGCGGCGTCGGCGTCATGGCCGTCGAACTCTTCTGGTCCGGAGGCAGGCTGTTGGTCAACGAGGTGGCCACGCGGCCCCACAACTCCGGCCACTGGACGATGGAGGGTGCCGTGACGTCCCAATTCGAGAACCACGTGCGATCGGTGCTGGACCTGCCGCTGGGGTCCACCGTGGCCCAGCACTCCCAGGTGGCCAGCGTCAACGTCTTCGGTGGCCCGGACGGCGCCGATCCCGCCGCACTCCTCCCCCGCGGCCTGGCCGTCGAGGGCGCCCATGTCCACCTCTATGGCAAGAGCGCCCGCCCGGGACGCAAACTGGGGCACGTGACGGTGTGCGGGGACGAAGCTGACGCGGTGCGCGCCCGGGCCTGGTCCGCCGCCATCGCGCTGGGTACACCGGTCCCCGATGGCATCGACCTGCCGGCGGGGGTGCTGCGGTGAGCGCGCCCGCACCGCTGGTCGCCGTCGTGATGGGGAGCTCCTCCGACCTGCCCGTCATGCAGGGGGCGGTCGACGTGCTCGGGGAATTCGGCATCGCCCACGAGGTGCGCGTCGTCTCGGCCCACCGCACCCCGCGCGACATGCTGGGCTTCGGCCAGGATGCCGCCGGTCGGGGGCTCCGGGTGCTCATCGCCGGAGCCGGAGGAGCCGCCCACCTGCCCGGCATGTTGGCCTCGGTGACCACCTTGCCCGTCATTGGCGTCCCCGTGGCCCTGGCACAGCTCGACGGCCTCGACAGCCTCCTGTCCATCGTTCAGATGCCCAAGGGCGTGCCGGTGGCGACCATGGCGGTCAACGGTGCCCGCAACGCCGGTCTGCTGGCGGTGCGCATCCTGGCTCAGGCCGATCCGGACCTCACCGCCCGCATGGAGGCCTTCCAAGAACAGATCGCCTCCGACGCCCGCGCCCAGGACGCGACCGTGACGGCGGCGGCCCGGGCGCAGGAGGCCCCCAGCGATGGCTGAACCGAACCTGGCCCAGCGCCTCGGGTACGACGGCGAGGCCAAGCTGGTCATCCTCAATGCCGACGATCTCGGCTCGTGTCATTCGGCCAACGTCGGCGTCTTCGAATGCCTGGCAACGGGGACGGTCACCAGCGCCACCCTCATGGTGCCCTGCCCCTGGGCCAGGGAAGCGAGCAGCCGGTACCGCGGCGAGGACATCGGGGTCCACCTCACCCTCAACGCAGAGTACGAGCTGTACCGGTGGGGGCCCATCACCTATGCACCGTCGCTCCTCGGTGGCGACGGCGGATTTCCGCGGACGATGGCGGACGTGTGGGACCACGCCGACCTCGACGAGGTCCGCCGCGAGTGTCGGGCCCAGATTGAGCGGGCGATCCTGTGGGGCTTCGACGTCAGCCATCTGGACTCGCACATGGGCACGCTGCAGATGCGGCCGGAGTTCTTCGACGTCTACCTCGAGTTGGCCCTGGAGTTCGGGCTGCCCCTGCGCATGGTGAGCACGGGCATGGAGCGCTATGTGGGATTCCCGGCCCGGGCCGTGGCGGCTGCAGAGGGCGCCGTCTTCACCGACCACTTCCGTCTGGTGCCCGGCGTGGGATCACGTCAGATTTTCGAGCGGGACCTGGCGACGCTGCGACCCGGCGTGACCGAGCTCCACCTCCACCCGGCAGTGGACAGTGCCGAGCTCCGCTCGTTGGCGACCGATGACTGGGAAGCCAGGGTCGACGACCACCGCATCATTTGCGACGAGGACTGGGTCCGCCGTGCGCTCGACGAGGCCGGGGCGACTCTCATCGGCTACCGGCCGTTGCGCGACCTGGCGCGGGCCGGAGGCTGAGCCGAGCCCTGTGCCTGCCTCGACCACGACGACGATCCGAGGCGTCTCGATCTTCTCGAGGCAGCACAAGCGCAAGGCGGACGTCTTCGACATCGCCCTCTCGCCCGAGGGGATCGCCATCCGGCGTCCCGGCCGCAGCGAGCAGCGCATGACGTGGGAGCGGATTTCGCAATGGGAGCTCGAGGAGCGGCCGGGCTGCATTGTGTTGACCTTGCGCGGCGGCGGCTCCGTGACGCCGCTCATGGTGAAGGGCTGGGCGCTGGCGGACCTCGAGACCGTGATGCGGGATGCCACCGCGGGCCCCGGCGGTGGGTCGGACGCGGGGGTGCCGACGGACGGGGACGAGCCCGCTCCTGCAGCCACGGTGGCTGCCTTCGCCGTGGACCCGGCCCCACTTGGGGCCACGGCCGTCGCAGCTGGACCCGTCGAGACCACCCCGGAACCCGTCACCCCTCCGGCCGAATCACGCGTGGCCCGGCGTCAGGCCGCCCGGCAGCCGAGGCGTGGCATCTGGAAACCACTGGTGACCATGGTCCTGCTCGGCATCCTGGCCGCGGCCGTGGCCGTCGTCCTGTTGCAGAGCGCAGGCATCATCAGCTGGAGCTTTCTCGGCCCCGTGGCCTGATCGGCCTCAGGTGCCGGTGCGCACCCCGGCGAAGAGGTCGTCCTCGGTCACGTCGGTCGGGCCTACCCGGCTCTGCGCCAACCGGAACTCGTCGACGGGATGGATGTCACGCATCACCTCGGGCGGCAGCCCGAACCAGAACTTCGAGGTGGGGTCGACCTGCGTGGCGTGCGCCTTCAGCGCGTCGGCGCGCACATGGGTGAAGCCGGTGACGTCAATGGTGGTGGTGAACGGTTCGGTCCGGGTCATGCGAGTCAGCCATTTGTCGTCGAAGGGTGACTCGAGACCGAGTTCCACGAACTTCTCGTGGATCTGGCGGAAGCGCTCCCCCGACCACACCGAGTAGTAGAGCTTGGCCGGGGTGAAAGGCGTCCCGGCCTCCGGGAAGCGGTCCGGGTCACCGGCTGCATCGAAGGCCACCACGGAGATCTCGTGCACCCGCAAGTGGTCCGGATGCGGGTACTCGCTCTGGTCGTCGCCGTAGGTGACGATGACCTGGGGGCGCTCGCGGCGGATCACTGCGACCAGGCGCTCGACGGCTTCGTCGAGCGGGGCCTGGGCGAAGGAGTCCGGCCTGGCGTTGGCCTCGCTGTCGGGCATCCCCGAGTCCCGGTAGCCCAGGAGGACGGTTTCGTCATAGCCGATGATGTCGGTGGCGGCCTTGAGCTCGGCCATACGGACCCGCCCGATGTCCGCCCGTACCTCGGGAGTGTCCATGGCCGGATTGAGGATCTCGCCCTCCTCGCCTCCGGTGCAGCACACCAGCACCGTCCGCACGCCCTCGGCGTGGTACCGGGCCACAGTGGGTGCGCCCTTGGAGGCCTCGTCGTCGGGGTGCGCGTGGACGCTGAGCAGGCAGAGGTGATCGGGCACGGCGTGACCTTAGCGGCGGGCCTGGGCCGGGCAGCCCGGTGTCCCCCCTCCCCCGCTGGGCCTTATGCTCGGTATCCATGGCAGGCTTTTTCAGTCGGGTCGCCGACATCTTCCGGTCCAAGGCCAACAAGGCCCTGGACAAGATGGAGGACCCACGCGACACCCTGGACCTCTCCTACGAGAAGCAGCTCGAGCAGCTCCAGAAGGTGCGTCGGGGCGTGGCGGATGTGGCCACAGCCCGCAAGCGGATAGAGCTGCAGGCCCAGGGGTTGCAGAAGCAGGCCGACAAGTTGCAGGGTCAAGCCAAGGCCGCCCTGACGCAGGGCAACGAGGACCTGGCGCGTGAGGCACTGTCGCGCCGCGCCGCGCTGGGCGAGCAGCTGGCCGAGCTGAAGACCCAGCACGACCAGATCAGCGAGCAGGAACAGAAGCTGGTCCAAACCTCCCAGGAGCTCCAAATCCGGGTCGAGCGCTTCCGCACGCAGAAGGAGACGATGAAGGCGTCGTACACCGCGGCCGAGGCCCAGACCAAGGTGGGCGAGGCCGTGTCGGGGATCTCCGACTCCACGCGGAGCGCCGGTGCCACCATGCAGAGGGCCCAGGACAAGATCGCCGGTATGCAGGCGCGCGCGGGCGCCATCGACGAACTGTTGGCGTCAGGTGCGCTCGACGATCTGTCGCACCCAGTCGACGACATTCAGAAGGAGCTCGACAAGGTGTCGGCCACCTCGCAGGTGGACAACGAGCTGGCGGCATTGAAGGCCGAGTTGGGGACGCCCGGTGCCGCCGACCCGACGGCTGCGCTGCCGTCGGCCGACGGGGCAACAGGAGGAGAGGGCGCCTGATGGCAATTTCACGCAACATCCCGGCCGACAGGGGCCTGACCTACCGCATGCTCTTGACGGGCTTGCTCTTCGTCATTCTCTACGCCGTCTTCATCGGCATCCTCTTCGCCCTGCTTCATAGCCTGGTGCTGATCCTGATCATCGCGGTCGGTGTGCTCTTCGCCCAGTACTGGTTCAGCGCCAAAATCGCCATGTACGCCATGCACGCCAAGGAGGTCACGCCCGAGCAGGCGCCCGAGCTGCACGGCGTGGTCGATCGCCTGTGCGCACTGGCGGACATGCCCAAGCCGAAGGTGGCCATCGCCCAGACGGACATCCCCAACGCCTTTGCCACGGGGCGGAGCCCCAAGGCGGCCGTCGTCTGCGTCACGTCCGGACTGCTACGGCGCCTCGACGAACCCGAGATAGAGGCAGTGCTGTCGCACGAGATCTCGCATGTCGCCCACCGCGACGTCGCCGTCATGACCATCGCCAGCGGGCTGGGCATGATCGCCGGACTGCTGACCCGGGTGATGTTCTACTCGGAGATCTTCGGCGGCGGTCGGGGTGGTGGCAACAACCAGCAGAGCCAGGCCGCGCTTATTGAGATGGGCGTCCTGCTCGTGTCGGTCGTCGTCTACTTCATCAGCTTCATGCTCACCATGGCGCTGTCGCGCTACCGCGAGTTGGCCGCCGACCGCTCGGGCGCGCTGCTGATCGGCCGGCCGTCGTTGCTGGCCTCCGCCCTGGTCAAGATCAGCGGCGAAATGGGGCGCATCCCGACCAAGGACCTGCGCTCCGCCGAGCCGTTCAATGCCTTCTTCTTCGCCCCGGCCGTGGCCAACGGCGCCACGCAGGGCCAAGGCGGTGGCTTCAGCTTCGGCAATCTCTTCCGGACGCACCCGACGCTCGAGAAGCGTCTCGCTCAGCTGGACTCGCTGGAGCGCCAGCTCGGCCAGGCCGGCTCGTCCCCCGTCTGAGCGGCTGCAGCACAGGGTGGGCCTCTTCGACACCATCCTCGGCCGGAGCAAGCCGGTCCGGGCCAACCTCGACGCGCTGTTCGCTTTGCCGACGGCCGCGCTGACCCTGCAGAGCGCCGGCGGGCTCGTGAGCTCGGGACATGCCGGGGTGTGCTGGAAGCCGCCCCCCGGTCAGGCGGCGGCCGATGCCCAGAAGGAAATCGCCGAACTGGTGGGCGACGGCTTCGGGTACGCCCAGGACAAGTTCGACTACGGCTGGCTGCTCCTCGACGACACCGACCTCGACGAGCTGGTGACCAAAATCCACATGGCCAATTCAACGTTGCAGGACAACGGCTGGGGACCCCAGCTTCTGTGTTCGGCCTTCGGCTTCGTCCCCGGCCCCGATGCCCCCGCCGACGCCCGGGACTTTCGACTCATCTACCTCTTCAAGCGCGGCACCTTCTACCCGTTCGCCTGTGTCGATGCGGCAAAGGAGCGGCGCGACACCGAGCTGGAGCTGCGCATTCGGACGATGGTGGGCGCCGACCTACCGGTGGAATCGGACCTGACCCGGTGGTTCCCACTCTGGGACATGCCGGTCGCCTGACGGTTTTGTCACCGGGCGTTCACGGAACGGCACCGGCGCCCGGCGAGGCGTGCAGACTGCAGCATGAGGACGGGCCCAGGAACCGAGGAGGCACACTGACGTGGCAGAGACCCTTGACCGGATCATCACGCTGGAGGGCGCGGTCAACTTTCGCGATCTGGGTGGCTACGAGGCCGGCGCCGGCACCCAGACGCGTTGGCGCACCCTCTTCCGGGCCGATGGCCTGGGTGAGCTGACCGAGGCCGACCTCTCGGTATTTCGCCAGCTCGGCATCCGCACGGTGATCGACCTGCGTTCCGGCTCGGAGCTCGAGCGGGGCCGCTTCGACGTCGAGGCGCACCCCGTGGCATTCCACCATTTCCCCTTCATCGACGAGCTCCCGGACGCACAGGATTTCGACCGCCGGCCCGGCCTGCTCGGCACGCAGTACCTCGAGATCGTGCGCGACGCCGGGAGCCAGATTGTCGCTGCCCTGGAAGTGCTCGCCGCGCCAGACGCCCTGCCCGCCGTGTTCCACTGCACCGCCGGCAAGGATCGCACGGGAGTCCTCTCGGCCATCGTCCTCTCCCTCCTGGGTGTGGACGAGCCGACCGTGGTGGCCGACTATGCCCTCAGCGGCGCCGCCATGTTGCGCCTGCGGGCCAAGCTGATCGCGAAGTATCCCGAGGGCCGGGAGACCATTGAGAACATCGACGAGGTCTTCTCGGCCGAACCGGCTCAAATGGAACGGCTCCTCGACCACATTGCCGCCCACTACGGATCGGTCAGCGCCTACGTCGAAGGGCTGGGCGCGACGCCCGCTCTCGTCGCCGGCCTGCGGGCGGCGCTCCTCGAGCCGACGACCTAGGTCTCGTCTGCCCGGATGTCGGGACGCAGGCGATCGACGACGCCGGCCAGCGCCAGGTCGAGGAGTGTGATGCCGCCGGAGTCGTGCGTCGTGAGAGCGAGACGCACCGTGTTCCAGCGGATGTCGATATCGGGGTGATGGTTGGCTGCTTCGGCGGCCGCACCGATGGCATTGACGAAGGCGAGGGCGGCGACGAAGTCGTGCAACGTGACCGTGGTCACGAGAACGTCACCCTCACGGGTCCAGTGCAGTTGTTGCTCCTCGAGCTGCGCGTCGACGTCGGACTGGGTGAGCACCGGCTCTCTCATGGGTGGGTCATCGCCTCGGGTCGCACCGCCGCGTCGAACTCCTCACCCGTCAGCAACTCCAGCTCGAGCGCGGCTTCGCGCAGTGTCTTGCGCTCCTTGTGTGCCTTCTTGGCCACCTTCGCCGCGTTGTCGTAGCCGATGATCGGATTGAGGGCCGTCACCAACATCAGTGAACTCCGGAGGTGTTGGTCGATCTGCTCGTAGTCCGGTTGCAATCCTTCGACACAGAACTCACGGAAGCCGCGGCAGGCATCGGTCATCAGAGCGACCGACTGCAGCACGTTGTAGGCGATGACCGGCTTGCACACGTTGAGCTCCAGGTTGCCCCGGCTGCCGGCCGTCGCCACTGCCATGTCGTTGCCCAGCACCTGAATCCCCACCATGATCATGGCCTCACTCTGGGTCGGGTTCACCTTGCCCGGCATGATGGAGGAACCGGGCTCGTTCTCGGGCAGGGCCAGCTCGCCCAACCCGCTGCGCGGCCCCGAACCGAGCCATCTGATGTCGTCGGCGATCTTCATCAGCGAGACGGCCAGCGTCCGCAGGGCCCCGTGGGTGAAGACCAGGGCATCGTGCGCGGCCAAAGCGGCGAACTTGTTGGGCGCCGTCACGAACGGCAGCCCGGTGGCGTCCGCGATCTGCCGCGCCACCCGATCGCCGAACTCTGGGTGTGTATTCAGCCCGGTGCCGACGGCCGTCCCGCCCGCGGCGAGCTCGTAGAGGCCGGGGAGGGTCAGTTCGATCCGCTCGATGTCGGCCGTCAGCTGGGCCACGTAGCCGGAGAATTCCTGGCCGAGGGTGAGGGGCACCGCATCCATGAGGTGGGTGCGCCCGATTTTGGTGATGTCCTTGAACTCCACCGCCCGCGTCTGCAGCGCGTCCCGCAGCGCCGCGACCGAACGGAGCAGCCGGAACACAATTTCTTCGGCCACCGCGATGTGCATGGCGGTCGGGAAGGTGTCGTTGGAGGACTGCGACATGTTCACGTGGTCGTTGGGATGCACCGGGTTCTTTGATCCCATGATCCCGCCGCTGATTTCGATCGCCCGGTTGGAGATGACCTCGTTGGCGTTCATGTTGGTCTGCGTGCCGCTGCCCGTCTGCCAGATGCGCAGCGGGAATTCGTCGTCGAGCTCGCCCTGGGCCACCTCGCCCGCCGCCTGTTCGATCAGCCCGGCCAACGTCTCGTCCAGTTTGCCGATGTCGCGGTTCACGGCGGCCGAGGCGGCCTTGAGAATCCCAAAACCCCTGATCAGAGGCTTGGGCATCGTCTCGGTGCCGATGTCGAAGTGGTGCAGTGAGCGCTGCGTCTGCGCGCCCCAGTAGCGGTCGGCGGGGACCGCAATCTCCCCCATGCTGTCGCTTTCGATACGAGTGGTCGTCACGGCAGCCAGCTTAGGACCGGCGCCGCGGGGCCTCCGGCTAGGAGTGCTCGGCGTCTCCTGGTCGGAGCCACCGCTCAGGTGGGGTCTCGCCGTCGAGCAGTCGGATGGCCGCCTCCCGGGTCGGCACACCGAGCTTGCGCAGAATGGACGAGACGTGGCTGCGGACCGTGGTGGGTGAGACGAACAGGCGCTCGGATATTTCGGCGGTTCCGGCACCCTTGCGCATGAGCTCGAGCACATCCCACTCACGCCCGGTGAGCCGGGCCGCGTGGCCATCGGCCACCGCGACCCGATGGTGCTCGCGGTCACGGAATTCATCGACCAGGCGGGCCACGAGGGTCCCGGGCAGCGTGGCCTCGCCGGCCAGCACGCGCCGCAGCGCATCCCCGATGGTGGCCTCGTCCAGTCCCTTGAGCAGATAGCCCGACGCGCCAGCCCGCAGCGCGTCGAACAGATCCTCGTCCTGGCGCGACACGGTGAGCATGACGACCGATGTGTCGGGGAGCGCGCCGCTGATCTGCGTGGCGGCGGCGATGCCGTTCCCCGGCATGTTGATGTCGAGCAGGCAGACATCGGGCCGCTCACGCTTGGCCCCCTCGACCGCTCCGGCGGCGTCGGCCGCCTCCACGCACACGTGGAAGTCGCCGGTGCTCTCCAGCGCGTTGCGCACGAGGGCACGGGTCCTGGCGTGGTCGTCGGCCAGAAGGACGGTGATGGGTGCGGTCATCGGAACGCCACCGCCACACGAGTCCCGTGTTCGGGCGCGGAGTCGACGCTGAGCACAGCGCCCACCGAGGCCGCCCGCTCCTGCATACTCTGGAGCCCGAATCCCCCGGGGGCTTGCTCCCGCCCGGTGTCGAACCCGCAACCGTCGTCCTCAATCACGAGACGGAGTTGCCCGTCGCGCTCGAGACTGACCCGGACGTGCTCCGAGGCGCCGTGGCTGGCCGCGTTGGTGATGGCCTCCCTGACGATCCGCAGCAGGTTCTCCCTCACCTCTCCCGGCACCTCGACGTTGTCGGCCAATTGGAGGTCCCAGGCCACGCCGAGTCGGGATCCGAGGTCTTCCACTGTCTGGGAGATGGCATCGTCGAGCGACTGCGGCTGCGACACCGAGAGCACCGTGATGGCGCGCCGGGCCTCGTCCAGCGCCCGGTCGGCCGCTCCCGCCAACACGCGCGCATCGTGTGGCGCGCCCACTCCGGCCGCCGCGCCGCGGGTCTTGCTGGCAATGAACGCCAGCTCGTGAGCCAGTCCGTCGTGCAGCTCGCGGGCGATGCGCCGGCGCTCCTCCAACGTGGCCTGCTCCTCCAGCTTGCGGTGGGCGGCCCAATTGGAGAGTGCGAGCTCCAGGAAGTGACCCAGGCCGACGCACCGGTCGACGCATTCCTTGGGAATCGATGCTCCCTTGGTGGCGATGGCCAACACGCCGTGCAGCTTGCCGTCCGGGCAGACCGGGACCCAGGCGCCGTAGGTGATCCCGGTGGCGTCGAACACCGTCCGCAGCGTCGGGGCTGCCTGGTCGGGGTCGAGCGGAGCGGCGACAGGCTGCAGCGAGCCCACCGCCTCGCGCAGGCCGGGATGTTCCTCGACCGGCCAACGCCCCTGGACGTTCGTTCCGGCGTCGTCGAGTTGGGCGTCAATGATCACCATGCCATCTTCGATACGGAAATACGACGCCCGCAGGATTTCCGACCCGGGAGGCGACGCGATACCCATGGCGAGTCGGGCGCCGAGCGCCGTGATCTGCGGTGGCTCCGACAACTGGACCAATTCACTGACGGCAGCGTTGAGGGCTTCTTCGTGGCGGAGCAACCGCGCCGTGCGCTCGTTCGACTCGACGAGCCGCCGGCGCAGGAGCTGAATGGCGACAGAGAGCATGGCGGCGATGGCGCCGGTCAGGACCAGCCTGCGCACCAGGCCCGTCGCATCGAGTCCGCCCACCGAGGAGGCGATGGCCACGGAGAGCATGGCGCACAAGATGAAGACGACACTGACGATCGATTCCCACCGCTTGCCGTAGAGGGCAACCCCCACCATCGGCATGAAGAGCAGGACTCCGAGCCCGCCTCCGATGCCGCCTGCGGCCAACATGAGAAAGGCCACCGAGGACATGTACAGAGCAGACCCGACCAGGAACGTGCGGGGCGGCACGGCACGGCGGACCACGAGCAGGGCCAGGATCACCATCAGGAGCAGGGAGCTGACGAGGAAGTCCCCACGATCAGTGGGTCCCGGGGGCCAGGCCACACTGAGCTGACCCACCACGGCCACGACGACGAAAGGGAAATAGCTGGTCAGGCGGTCGCGCAGATCCGGAGGCGGCATCCCTCACGGTATCGGCGCAAATTCGCCCGGGGCTGAGGGCCTTTCGCCGCCAAAGAACTCCAGTGGACCAGCAGTGCGACAAAACCGGGGTCTGTACCTGTGGACAACACGGTGTGAGTGGTGGCGGTCGCGCATGCGGGATGCGGCGCGCGAGACGAGTGTCCAAATGCCTCAACGTTCCTCAAGACGCTGTTGGGGACCTCCGAACTCCCAATAGATCACCAAATAAGCGAACCGTCCTGGAGACGGAGAGAGGACGGAGATCGTGGAGGGAATGAAAGGCAAGCTCGGTCGCAAAGTAGGCGGCTGGTCAGCCAGGATGAAGGTCGTCTCGGCCGTGTGCGGGTGCTTACTGGTGGCGGCCGGCGCCTATGCGGCCACCAACTGGGTCGTAGGCCTCAACGGCGGCTCGTCCGGTGAGGGCCAGTCGGCCACCATCGCCAATCTGAGCATCACCGCCGTGGCCTCGCCGGCAGCGGGAAGCCTGCTGTACCCGGGCGGTACCGGTGACGTGGTCGTGACCATCGCCAATACCAATGCGTATCCGGTGACCATCACAGCGGTGAACCTCCCCACCAATACCACCTATGCCAACGGGTACACGACCAGCGCCCTGACCACGACACAGACCGGCTGCATCGCCACGACCCCGAGCGGTGTCGCCTGGAACTTCTCCACGGCGGTCAGCGGCAGCTCACACACCTTGACCACACCGTTGACGGTCGGGGCGAGCGGAGCGGCCAACAACCCCCTCGTGGTGACATTGTCCAACGACGCCACGATGGCGTCGACCACACCGGCAGCGTGTGCCAACACGTACTTCTCACTGCCGGCGATGACGGGCATCACCGCGACCGGTGGCGCCGCCACGTCCACGACGAGCCCGGCCACGGACGCCTGGACCAGCTAATCATCCCCCTTCACTAGAAGGGGAACGACCGACAGCGACGAGGAGAGCCTGCGTATGTGCCGTAGCGCCCTTCTCGTCGCTGTCGGAATTCTGGCCGTCTTCAGCCTCCTGGCCTCTTCGGGGGCGGCATGGGGGGCGGCGAACTGGACCGTCCACTTGGCAGCGTCCAGTTCCGGGGAGGCCCAGTCCCAGGCCATCCCGGCGGCCCCCGTGGCGACGTCCGCCTGCGCTGTCCCCGCCAGCGGGAAGAAGGTCACCGTGACCTGGGCCGCCATCACCCACGCCACGAACTACGGGGTCTACCAGTCGACCACCACGGCAACGGGGACCTACACCCTGCAGCAGACCGTCACCGTGGCGACGTGGACCAGCGGCACGCTGGCGGCGGGCAACTACTGGTACGAGGTGGTGGCCAACATCGGCACCAACTGGGCCAGCGTGAAGTCGGCGGCAACCGCGCAGCGCACCATCAGCAGCACGACCTGCGCGTAGAGGCCTCGTTGCTAGCCCGGCGGATGATCGTCGGGGCAGGCGCCCGGCGGGTCGTTGAAGTCGGGATCCGACGTCCAAGCTCCCTGCGACCAGTTCCCGCTGACCGGCGCCAGCCCGAACACGGACGTCATGTCCGCCAGGAGCGCGGCAGCGTAGCGGACGCTGCCCTCAGGGCAGAGGTGCACGCTGTCGAGCTTGCGCACGCGCAGCCACGCCCTGCTCGGCGCGCCCGGGTCGCCCTCAGGAGGGAGCCAGGCCGAGTACTCGCCGTGCAGCAGGACGGCATCGGCCAGAGGGAAGTACATGACGCGGCCCGGGAACTCTGCGGCCATCTTCTCGGCGATGGTGTTCCAGGCGACAACGCCGGCCCGGCGCTCCCTGTTGTAGGCCGCCGTGTCGGCGGGGTTGGCGGCGGCGAGGTTCCCCGACTGCGGGAACTGGGTGAAGATCACGCCTTCGACGCCGTTGCCCGGCGTCAGCATGGTGGCGACGGCGCGACGCAGCAGAGCCGTGTACTGCACCGGCTGGTGCAGTGCGTTGGGCGTGGTTGGCCCGTACTGGTCCCAGCTCCACGAGGCCACGATCAGTTGGGCCCGGGTCTGTCGGATGAGGCTGGGGAGGGACGTGGGCCAGCTGGTCGCCGTCGTGAGCCCGAATCCGTCGATGGTACGGGTGGACACCGTCGCCTCGCCGGTGGCCTGGAGCGACGCCGTAATCCCGTACGAGGCGTCATGCATGACGGAGTCACCGATGACCATCACCCTGAGGGGGTCCGCCGGTGACGGGGCCTGCGCCAGCCGGATGGGCTGCTGTGCCGCGTACCCCCCCGCGCCGGGCACGGCCTGCAGCGAGCCCGAGGAGGGGATGCGGGTGGTGCCGGCCACCGCCGACGGGTCGGCGACGGCCGGCAGGGTGGCAATGACAATGGCCACTGCAGTGAGCACGCCCGCCAGCGGGGCCACCCACACCCGGAACCCACCGCGCCACTTGGCCAAACGGATCGGTCGTTCGACCAGGTAGTAACTGGCCGCAGAGACCAAGAGCGTCACGGCTATCCGCAGGAGGTTCAGGGGCCACGTCGACAACCCCGTTCGGGTGCCGTTGAGGTAGACGATGACGGGCCAGTGCCACAGGTAGATCCCGTAGGAGATGGTGCCGACGAAGTGCAGTGGCCGCCACGCCAGGCCCCGGGCGAACCACCCGGGTTCGATCAGGCGCGCGTCCGCCACGACCAGCCCGGCCAGGGCGGCACAGAGCAGGAACCCGCCCTCGAACATGAAGTTGGTGGGCAGGCCCCCCGGTGTGCCGGCGCGCACCCAGAACATGGCCAGCACGACGGCGGCCACCGGGCCCACCCAATGGAGGGTCTGGCGCGCCCGCGCACTCGGCTGCCCCCGCCCGGCGGCCAGGAAAGCCAGGGTGGCTCCCGCCATCAGATCGAACAACCGCGTATCGGTGCCGTAGTAGACGCGTGAGGGGTCCACGCCGGGATGGAACAACACCGCCATGAGCACCGAGGACCCGACCCCGAGAACGACGGTGACCGTGAGGCCGAGGCGACGCCAGCCCCGGCGCCCGTAGCGCAGGAGCACCAGGAGCACGAGGGGCCAGACGAGATAGAACTGCTCCTCAATCGCCAGCGACCACGTGTGCTGCAGCGGCGACGGCGTAGAAAACTGCGCGAAGTACGACTGATGGGCGAAAATCAGGTGCCAGTTGTTCACGTACAACAGCGTGGCGATGGCGTCGCCGCGCATTCCGGAGAGGTCGATGAGGCCGTTGGCGCCGGGGCCACCGAAGAGCGCGTTGCAGACCAGATAAAGGGCGAGTGCCGCCACCACCAAGAAGAGCGCCGGCAGGAGTCGGCGCGCCCGGCGCCCCCAGAAAGCGGCCAGGTCGATGCGTTCGGACCTCACCCACTCCTCCAGGAGGAGCGTGGTGATCAGGAAGCCGGACAGCACGAAGAAGAGGTCGACGCCGAGGTACCCGCCCTTGGCCCAACCGATCTGCAGGTGGTAGGCGAACACGCCGATGACGGCGAGACCCCGCAACCCGTTGAGGGCGGGGAGATGCCGGCCCGTGACCGCGGTGGTGGCCGACGGGGTGGCCGCCTCCTCGCGTGCCACGGTGGTGTCCGTCACACCCACTCCAGGCGGCACACCTCGGGGGTGGCGGGCACGGGGAGCACCACGAGATCGGCCCCGCCGGCGACGAACGTCGGCAACTCCTGGCCGGCCGTGAGGTCGAAGGCGATGAGCGGGCTCCTCGACCCGGCCGGCCGCGACCGGCCGGCCGCTGCCTGCACGGGGAAGTGGGGTCCGCTTCCGACCACCGCACCCTCCTCTTGCCACAAGGCCCGGCAGAGGGACACCGCCTCGGCCAAAGCCTCGGTGAACGGCGGGGCGAGGCAGAGCACGCTCCGGCCCCCGCAGACGAGATCGAAGCTCGTAAAGTCCCGGGCCAGCACGGCGGGATGACGCTCCTCGGGACCCAGCCGGATCCGGGCACCGAGCAGGAGGCCCGGGACCACGGGACCGAGTCCGGCGGCCAGGACGATCGGGTCACCCAGGGGCCCCCCACTCAGGAACACAGCGGCGGCACCCTTTCGTGCAGCGTCGGTCGCCTGTCGACGCAGCCCGGCCATGTCGGCCGCCTGTAGGAACCGTCCTTCCACGGCGAGGCAGGTTAGGGCGCCGGCGGGTTCTCAACGGTGTCACGTGCGGGCTCAGGCCCGCTCCCACCATCCCCCAGCGTCGTGGGCGAGTCCCGCCTGGGCCAGCCGCTCCAGACCGCCACACACCGCAGCCAGGTCCAGCCCGGTCAACCGGACCAGTTGGTCCAGGGGGATTGGATCCCCGCTCAAGGTGTCGTAGACCAGCCGGTCGGCGCCGCCGGTCGGGACCGGGCCGGTGGACGGCGACCGCCCCGGGCGCGCCTCGGGCTGCGCAACCACGGCGGCGCCCTCGAGGGCGAGGGCGAGCAGAATGTCACCGGAGCAGCACGCCGGAAACGCACCGTCGGCAATGAGCGCGTTCGTCCCCTCCGATGTGGCGCTGCGGATGGATCCCGGCACGGCGCCCACCGGAACCCCCCTCGCCAGTGCCGCATCGACGGTGTGGCGCGATCCTCCATGGTGGCGGCTCTCCACCACGACCACGATGTCGCTCAGGGCGGCCAGCAGGCGGTTGCGGACCGGAAAGCGCCACTTCTCCGTGGGCACCCCGGCCGGAGACTCGGACACGATGACGCCCGACGACGCCACTCGCCCCCACAGGCGCTCGTGCCGGCGTGGATAGACATGGTCGAGCCCGCCCGCCACCACGGCGATCGGAGGCGCGCCGGCGCCGCAGGCGCCCTCGTGGGCGGCGCCGTCGATGCCCAGGGCCAGACCGGACACCACGCTGACACCCGCCGCCGCCAGGTCGGCGCCGAACTGTGCCGCCACACCGATGCCGTAGCGCGTCGGCGCGCGGGTGCCCACCAACGCCACCGTCGGCGCGTCGGCGAGCGCAGCCGGGTCGCCGAGGCAGAAGAGCAGTGGCGGTGCCTGCGGGTCGTCCGCCAGGCGGACCGGGTACAACGGCTGTCCGGCCAGGAGCACCCGGATCCCGAGCGACGTCTGCCGTTGCCAGGCGCGGCCAACGTCACGCTCCGACGCGTCAGTGCCTTCGTTGGCCCGCGCCCAGGCCCGTGCGGGCGGGTCCGCCGCCAACAGCGTGCGCAGACGGGCGGGGCCCATCGACGGCATGGAGGCCAGCGCCACGGCATAGGCCTCCGGCGGCAGGTCCGCTGCTGCACCGGTCCTCATGCCGCGACCACAGCGCGTCCGGCCCGCAACGACAGGGCCTCGGACGCGTGGGCGAACGACACCACGTCGGCCCCCGCCAGCGCGGCCACCGTGCGGGCGACCCGCGTGACCTTGTGCAGCCCGCGGGCACTCAAGCCGCCGGCGCGCAGCTTGGAGGCGAACAGGTCTGCCGCCTCCGGGGCCAACTCCTGCCCGCCGGCATGTCCCGTCACCCCCGCTCGGGCGGCGGCCACGCGACGGGCGACGACCGCGGAGGACTCGCCCGGCGTGGCGGAGAGCAACTCGTCGGGATCCGGACGGCTCAGCGGCACGACGAGGTCGAAGCGGTCGAGCAACGGAGCCGAGAGACGTCGTCGGTACCGCGCCCGGGCAGCGACGGAGCAACTGCACGCGCCCTCGTAGACGCCCTCCCCGCAGGGGCAGGGGTTCATGGCGGCCACCAGGAGAAACGCCGCCGGGAACGTCACGGTCCCACCGGCGCGGCTCACTCGGATCACCCCCTCTTCGAGCGGCTGTCGGAGCGCCTCCAGGACGGCCACCGGGAACTCGCCGAGTTCGTCGAGGAACAGGACCCCGTTGGTCGCCAGGCTCACCTCACCCGGCCGGAGCGACCAGCTGCCCCCACCGGTGAGGGAGACGACGGAGGCCTGGTGGTGGGGGGCACGAAAGGGCGGACGCTCGAGCAGCTCGCCGTCGGGCACGGCACATCCGGCGGCCGAGTGGATGCGGGCCACCGCCAGCGACTCTGCAGGGGAGAGCGGTGGGAGCAACCCGACCAGGCGCTCGGCCAGCATTGTCTTGCCTGACCCGGGCGGCCCGACCATCAGGAGGTGGTGACGCCCGGCGGCGGCGACCTCGACGGCCCGGCGGCCCAACGCCTGGCCCCGCACGTCGGCCAGGTCGGGAGGGGCTGGAGCATGGACCGCCCCCGTCCCGGGAGGGATGGCCGGCCATTCCCGTGCGCCGCGCAGGACATCCACCAGCTCGCGCAACGTCGCCGCACCCCGCACGGCAGTGCCACGGACCAGCGCGGCCTCACGGACGTCACAGAGTGGGACGACCGTGCCGAGGGGGCCGGCGGCGTCAGCGAGGGCGATCATGCCGGGCACATGGCGCAACGAGCCGTTGAGACCGAGCTCCCCGCAGAAGGAGAGGCCTTCGGTGGATGCGGGGCTCAGCTCGCCCGCGGCCACGAGCAGGCCCACGGCGATGGGAAGGTCGAGGCCGGCGCCACCCTTCCGGACTCCCGACGGCGCCAGGTTGACGGTCAGGCGCCGCAGTGGCCAGGGCAGGCCACTCGACAGGATGGCGGCACGTACCCGATCGCGCGCTTCGCGCACCGCGGCGTCGGGCAGGCCCACGATGGTGAACCCGGGAAGACCGTTCGAGACATGGACCTCGACCGAGACGGGGCGCCCGACGGCACCATTCAGCGTGGCAGAGGCGACCGCAGCGAGCATGCGGGGGAACGGTCGCTTCAATGGATGCCCGCGCCCGACATGTGCAGCTCCGGAATGACCGATGTGGACCGCGCTGACACAAGCCGTCGGAGCGTGACGTGACGGCTACGGTGAACGGGTGCCCGACGATGAGCTGGATTTTTCCGATTTGTCCGCCCTGTTCATCAATACGACGTTGACGCGGTCGCCTGACGTGAGCCACACCCAGCTCCTGGTGGACGCCAGCACGGCCATCATGACCACACACGGTGTCCGGGTCGACCAGTTCCGAGCGGTCGACCATCCGATCGCCACGGGGGTCTTTCCGGACATGCGGGCCCACGGCTGGGAGACCGATGCATGGCCCGAGCTGTTCGAGCGGGTGCTCCGTGCGGACATCCTGGTCATCGCCGGCCCCATCTGGCTCGGCGACAACAGCAGCGAGACGAAAAAGATCATCGAGAGGCTGTACGCCCACTCTGGTGAGCTGAACGACCGGGGCCAGTGGCTGTACTACGGCAAGGTCGGAGGCTGTTTGATCACCGGCAACGAGGACGGCATCAAACACTGCGCTTCCAACGTCCTCTACAGCCTGCAGCACATCGGCTACGCGATTCCCCCGCAGGCCGATGCGGGGTGGATCGGTGAGGCCGGCCCCGGCCCCAGCTACGGCGACCTCCTCCCTGACGGCACTCGCGTCGGCCTCGAGAACGAGTTCACCCAACGCAACACCACGTTCATGACCTGGAACCTGCTCCACCTGGCCCGGCTCCTCAAGAATGCGGGAGGGTTTCCCAGCCACGGCAATCAACGCGCGCAATGGGATGCCGGCGCCCGCTTCGACTTCGCCAACCCCGAATATCGTCCCTAGCGCCGCCGTTCGGGTGTAGCTGCCGTCGCCGCAGTTCGTCCCTCGACGGCAGGGGTCTGTCAGCCGGCCAACTGCTGCACCATTGCCCCGGCGTCCATGACGCCCCAATGCTCGACCGCCTGTCCCTCGGCAAATCGGAAGGAGTCGGCCACTCCGACATCGCTCGCACGACCGGAGGGCGGAACTCCCATGAATTCGCCTCGGTGAATTCCCGTCATCCGCACGAGTGCGAACATTCGGCTCCACGCCCGGCACCTCCTCGTGCTCGACGAAATCGTCCGAGATCACCTCATCCACCCCGCGAGACTCCTCAATCACCGGTCCTGCGGAAATACCACGGTCGCGGCAGCCCCACCCCCTAGGCTCGGAGCATGGGGCAGGGCGATGTGCCGACATCACGAGGCGGTCCCCTCCGTCGTCGCAAGGAGAAGCGGCAGCTCGAGCATCTGGCCGCCTCGACCGCCCGGGACGGAACCCCCCGGGCGTCCGCCGCGCACGTCAGGGTCATCGGCGACGAGCCGGCGGTTCCGGCGCCGGAACCCGAGAAGCAACCGTCCCAGGCACCGGACACCTACGATCCACAGCCACGCACCGGCGGCTTCCACGTGCGGGCCGTGCCGATCGACCAGCCTGTAGGAGACTGACAAGCCCCTGCGCCAGCGGGGAGGCACCCCCGGTCAGGGCCGCCTCGGGTGGCTCACACGGGAAGAGTGGTCGTGCGGGCGTAGACGAGAGTCGTGAGGCGACCGCTCGACCGGTCCGAGAGCTCGACCTGCATGGGCGCGTCGGGACCGTCTCCGAGCAGGGTGCACGACGACTGGACCGGCCCTTCCCCCGTCTGGGCCAGGTAGCGCAGATCGAGCTCGGTCACGACGGCCGCCGTGTCGAAACGGGCTGACGCCATCTCTTCGGCGGCGGCTTCGGCGAACAGCGCCACCATGGCGCCCTGCAGCGTGCCGGCCGGATTCCGTAGTTCGGGCGTCACCTGCATTTCGAGTGCGCCGGCAGAAGCGTCGAGCACCACAATGCCCGCTTCCTCGCGGAGGGGTCGATCCAAGGTCCTCGATCCGTCGAACATGGTGGCCATGCGGCTCGGCGAGGCCGGCGGCTTCACGGGATCGGTGTCCCGACGTTGCACCCGGGTGAACCCGATGGCACCCGTCGCCACAGGCTGTTCTTCTTCCGTCACCACATCCACCGTCGCCACGGCGGATCGACGGCCCCGACGCAAAATGGTGGTCCGTGTGGAGAGGAAGGCCGGAGCCGGCAGCGGGCGCATCCGCACCGACATGTCCGAGGTCAACGTCCAGGCATCGGGGTCGTCGTCGAGCAACACGCCGGCCGCCACGTCGACCAGGAAGGCGATGATGCTGGCCCGCAGCGCGCCATGGCGGAGCAATTCCGGTCGGGGATGCAAACCCAGACGGAACTCGCCGTCCCGAATCTCGGCGACCACACCCAGACGGGCGGGAATATTGAAATTGTCGTCGAGGAGGTCCGTCATCAGTGGTCCGGGACCCTATCGGCAGGCTCCCGGTCGCCACCAGTTGTCACTCGAGTGGCGGGAGGCGCGAAAGGGCCAGCCGCCAGCATGGGGACGGCGATTGCTGGCAAGGTTGGCCCAATGGATCCGATCGACGTCGACGCGTTCGAAGCCCTCGTCGCCGATGCCCTCGAGGCGATCCCCGATGAGCTGCGCGCCGAGATGGAGAACGTGGCCATCATCATCGACGACGAGAGCCCACCCGGTCGGCTCTACGGCCTGTACGAAGGAATCCCGCTGACCCAGCGCGGCACGTATGCCGGGGTGCGACCCGACCAGATCACCCTGTTCCTGGCCACGATCTGTCAGTCCTCGCGCACGCCGGACGAATTGGCGCGTCGGGTGCGCGTGACGTTGCTCCATGAGGTCGGCCACCACTTCGGTCTCGGCGAGGCGCGGCTACGAGAACTCGGCTGGGCCTGACGACCCGCCGGCGCGCTATTGCGGAGGCAGTTCTTTGTTGGGCGGTCGGGCCGGCGTGGCCGCCGGGGGCGACGAACCGTTCGTCTTGGCATCAACGAGGTTCTCGTTGCGCAGCGTCGAGAGCAGGACCTCAGCGGCGCCCATCAAGCTGGTCGCCTCGTAGGGCACCACGATCTTGGCGTTCTCGGATGCGGCAATGTCCTGGAGCGCCTTCAGTTGGAGGACCGCCAGGGTGTGTGGGTTGATGGTGGCCGTGTCGAGAGAGGTCAGGCGGGACGCCTCGCCCTGACCCCGGAGCTCGAGAGCCTTCTTCTCTCCCTCGGCCTGCAGCTCCAGCACTTTCATCTGCGCTTCGGCGCGCAGGATGGCCGACTGCTTGGCCCCCTCGGCCTCGAGGACGGCCGCCTGCTTGCGCCCTCCGGCGGAGTTGACGGCGGCCTGCTGTTCGCCCTCCGACTTCAGGATGGCGGCGCGCTTGTGCTGTTCGGCTTCCTTCTGCTCGGACATGGCCTGCACGACATTCAGGGGCGGGGTGATGTCCAGGATCTCAATGCGGTTCAGCCGCACCCCCCACTTGGCGGTGGCGTCGGCCATGTGGTCCTGCATGCGGCTGTTGATCGTCTCGCGCTCGGAGAGCGCCTGGTCCAGCGAAAGCTCCCCGAACACCGCCCGCAGGGCCGTGCGAGAGAGTTGGTCGACGGCGAGCTGGTAGTCGTTGATCTCGAACAGCGCCGACTTCACGTCGATCACCTGGCAGAAAATGGTGGCACTCACCTGGAGCGACACGTTGTCCTTGGTGATCACCGCTTGCTGGTCCCCCGTCATCGGGAACTCGCGCACGTCGACCTTCTCCATTTTGTCGACGAAGGGCACCAGGATGCGCATGCCGGGCTGGTCGACCGACTTGAACTCGCCCAGGCGCTTCACCACGCCGACGCTCCCCTGCTGCACGATCTTGACGAATCGCGAGAGGAAGAGGGCGCCAATCCCGATTCCCGCCAGAACGGCGACGATGACGATCCCGAGCACTTCTCCGGCCGATGCGAACATGCGGCACCTCTCTTCTAACTGTCGATGGCGTAGACGACGAGCAGACCTCGCTCGACGTCGGCGACGACGACATCGGTCCCGATAGGGATACTGGCTTCGGGGTCGAGTGGGATTGCCAACCACTCTTCACCTCTGGCCCTGATCTTTCCGGGGTGGTGTGCGCCCTCGATTGCCTTGGTCACCAATGCGGTGTCACCAACCATGCCTTGGACGCCATTGAGCACGGAACGCAGTCTATTAGCGACCGATGAAGACGGGCTCCCGCTTCTCAGCGAAGGCAGCCATCGCCTCCTGGGTGTCCTGGGTCGAGAAATTGAGCGCCTGGCACCGGGCCTCGTCCTCCACCGCCTGCTCCATTGAGGCCATGGACGAGGCGGTGAGCAGGGTCTTGGTCATCGACAGGGCGAGCGGCGGGCCGGCGGCGAGCGTGGTGGCCCAGTTGTCCACGAACGCATCGAGTTCGTCGACGGGCAGTGCCCGGTTGACCAAGCCGATGGCGGCGGCCTCTTCGCCGGTCCACATGCCTCCGAAAAGCGCGATCTCCTTGGCGCGGGCGAGGCCGACGAGCCGTGGGAGGAGCCAGGATGCGCCGTTGTCGAGGGCCAGACCCCGCTTGGCGAAGATCATGGAGAGCTTCGCCCGATCGCTGCAGACGACGAGGTCGCAGCCCAGTGCCAGCGACAGACCGGCGCCGACGGCGAACCCGTCCACCTTGGCGATCGTCGGCTTGGAGACGTGGTGCAGGGCGAGGGCGACATCCCCGAGGCGCCGCATGCGCGCCAGGCCGGAGCGGGTGGGATCGGTGGCCGGGCCGTTGGGGTCCGAGAGATCGGCTCCGGAGCAGAACGCGCCCCCGGCGCCCGTCAGGACCATCGCCCTGTCGTCGGCGCTGTCCTCCACCTCCTCGAAGATGGTGCGCAGCTCGGTCAGCATCTTCCCGTTGGCGGCGTTCTTGCGCTCGGGGCGGTTCATCGTGACGGTCACGACGCCGTCCTTGCGATCGACGATCAGTGTCTCCATGGGCACGGACCCTAGGCCGCGCTGCCTCAAAACGCACCTTCGACGACCTCGAGGGTCCCGTCCAGGACGCCGGCCACATCGAAGCGGATGTCGGCCCAGCGTGTCCCCTGCTGCGCCAGATACGCGGTGGCCAGGCGGCGCAGGCGGCGCTGCTTCGGCGCGGTCACGGCCTCGAGCGGATGACCGTGCGCGGACCCGGTCCGGGCCTTGACCTCGCAGATGACCAGGGTGGTGCCCCAGGCACAGATCAGGTCGATCTCCCCCGCGGTGCAGCGCCAGTTCCGCTCCAGGACCGCGTACCCCTGCGCCCGGTAGTGCGCGGCGGCCAGCTTCTCGCCGAATGCTCCGAGTGCAGCCTGTCGCCGGTCGCCGCTTCCCACCGAAGGTGGAAAGGTCGCTCCGACGCCCCCTGCGTCAGAGTTCCTGTTCTGGCAACCGTTCGATGTTCACGTCCCGGAAGGTGACGACGCGGACCTCGGGAACGAAGCGGGCCGGACGGTACATGTCCCACACCCAGGCGTCGCGGATCTCCAGTTCAATGCAGGCCGGCGTCGTATCGGACCGCACCGTCAGGGCGACCTCGTTGGCCAGGTAGAAGCGGCGCTCCGTCTCAATCACATAGGTGAAGACGGGAAGGACGGCCCGGTACTCCTGGACAAGCCCGAGCTCGATCTCGGATTCGTAGCGCTCGAGGTCTTCCTCGCTCACGCTGCGACTGCCCTACGCGTCCGCGTCCTCCGCGACATCGGCGTCGTCGCCCTCGACCTCGTCGACGACATCGACGTCCTCAACGGCATCGACAGCGTCGACCTCTTCGAGTTCCTCGACGTCCGTGCTCTCGGCGCTGTCCTCGACCACCGGTTCGGCCACCACGACCTTGTCCCGGGGAATGCGGCGCTCCTTGATTTTGGCGGCCTTCCCGTGGCGGTCACGCAGGTAGTACAGCTTGGCCCGGCGGACGTCGCCCAGGGTGACGACCTCGATTTTGGCGATGGTGGGCGAGTGCACCGGGAAGGTCCGCTCGACACCGACGCCGAAGCTCACCTTGCGGACGGTGAACGTCTCCTGCACGCCACCACCCTGGCGACGCATGACCGCACCCTGGAAGACCTGCACCCGCTCACGGTTGCCCTCCACGACCCGGACGTGGACCTTGACCGTGTCGCCGGGGCGGAAGTCGGGGATGTCGTCGCGCAGGCTGTCGCGATCGATCAGTTCGGTGGGGTGCATGAAAGGAGTCCTTCGGTCACACCGGCTCAGTGCCGGACGAAACATCGTAGCCGTGCGCAGCCAGGGCCTGCACGTCGCTGGCGCTGAGTGCAGATGCCCTGACCAGGTGCGCAATCAGGTCCGGACGGCGCTCGGCCGTCCGCAGGAGGGCCTGCAGGCGACGCCAGGCGGCCACGGCCCCGTGATCCCCGGACCGGAGCACGTCGGGGACCGACCACCCCCTGAACTCCGCCGGCCGGGTGTACTGGGGGTACTCCAGGAGTCCGTCGGAGAAGCTCTCCTCCCGGGGGGACTCCTCGTTCCCCAGCACATCGGGCAGCAGGCGGGCCACCGTCTCGACCACGACCAGGGCGGCCAGCTCCCCCCCGGCCAGCACGAAATCGCCCACGGAGAGCTCGCCGTCCACCAGGTGGTCGGCCACCCGTTGGTCCACCCCCTCATAGCGGCCGCACAGCAGCGAGAAGCCGCCTCCGCCGAGTCCCGCCAGCTCCTCGGCCACGCGCTGGTCGAAGGGCCGTCCGCCGGGAGCGAGGAGGAAGAGCGGCCGCGGCGCGTCGGGCACCGACTCCACGCAGCGAAAGACCGGGTCGGGGCGCAGCACCATGCCGGCGCCCCCGCCGAAGGGGCTGTCGTCGACCGAGCGGTGCACGTCGCTGGCGCCGTCCCGCACGTCGTGCACGCGCACGTCGAGCACGCCGGCCGCGACGGCGCGGCCGAGAATGGACATGCCGCAGTAGGTGCCCACCATGTCGGGGAAGATCGTGAAGACGTCGATCCTCACGAGGCACCCATCACAAGTCGAGCAGCCCATCGGGGATGTCGACCTCGACGGTGTGCGCCGCCGGGTCGTGCGCGGTGACGAAGCGAACCGGAATGAGACCGCCGGATTCGAGGACCATGAGGTCGCTGGCCGGATTGGCCTCCACCGACGCGATGACGCCGAGTGCCGTGCCCCGAGCGTCCCGCACGGTGGCACCGACCAGCTCGTGCACCCACAGCACGTCGGCCACGTCCTCGAGGGGTTCGGCCGAGAGCTCCACGCCCCGCAGGCTGTCGGCGGCGTCGCGGTCGAACACACCCTCGAACTGCACTATGTAGCGATCGGGCCCGAAAGGCGTCGACCAGACGACCGTGAGAGTGCCCCGTTCGGTGGTCAGTTCCGATCCGGGGTCGACGCGCTGGGTCTGGTCGGTCCAGAGCTGGACGACGACCTCACCGCGCAGACCGTGGGCCTTGGCGACCCGGCCGACCTTGAGCAGATCAGTCGTCGACGATGTCCACGCTGGCCTGGACGCCGTCCTTGGCGCCAGCCACATTGACCAGTGTCCGGATGGCCTGGGCCGTGCGACCCCGGCGGCCGATGACCCGGCCCATGTCGTCGGGCGCAACGTGGAGGTTGAGTCGCAACCCACCGCGGCGCTCCTCGGTCTCGATGACGACCGAGTCCGGGTCGTTCGAGAGCGACCGGGCCAGATAGGTCAGGACGGCCAACGCCGTTCCGCCGTCCTCGTCGCCCAACTCGTTGCCTGCGCCCACCTCGTCGTCGATGTCGTCGTCGACCCCGGCGTCGATGTCATCGTCGACCTCGTCGTCGATGTCGTCGTCCTCGGACTGGTTGATGTCGCCTGCTTCGTACAGGTCGGTCACTTCGCCCTCGCCGCAGCGAACTCGTCCCAGGCCCCGGAGGTCTTGAGGATGCGCTCGACCCGCTCGGTCGGCTGGGCCCCGTTGACCAGCCACTTGACCGCCTTGGCATTGTCGATGTTGATCACGGCGTCCGGCTCGGCGGTCGACGAGCCCCGGGGCGCGTAGGTGCCCACGATCTCGAGGAACCGGCCGTCACGCGGCGATCGACTGTCAGCGGCCACGACCCGGTAGGTCGGCTGCTTCTTCTTACCCATCCGCACGAGGCGGAGCTTCACTGCCACGGACTAAATCCTCCACTGATCTGGACGTCTTGGCCGTCCATTCTGGCAGATGGCGGGGCTACCGGCCTTTCGGAGGGGTAACCCGCCCACCCTTCTTCTTCTTCTTGGTGCCCTTGTTGCCGCTGACCACGGGTCGAGCGGGAGCCGGCGCGGGCAGGCCGGGGAAGCCCGAGGGCAGGTCACCGCCCTCATCCATGAGCTGGGAGAGCATGTCGAAATCGGCGCCGGGGGGCGCCGCCGGCAGGCCCGCAGCTCCCTGCTGGGCCAGCTTGCGGGCGGCGCGGCCGCTCATTCCGGCCATGTTCGGCATGCCGGGGAGGTTGGGCATGTTGCCCGAGGCCATCCCCTTCATCATCTTCTGCATCTCCTTGAACTGCTTGAGGAGCGTGTTGACGTCCTGAATGGACGTGCCCGAACCCCGAGCCACCCGGCTGCGGCGGGAACCGTCCAACACGGCGGTGTCGTTGCGCTCGGCCGGCGTCATGGAGCAGACGATCGCCTCCACCTTGGCCACTTCCCCGTCGTCGATCTGCCCGGCAGCCTGTCGCATCTCCTTGGACATGCCCGGCATCAGGCGCATGAGACCGCCGAGCGATCCCATCTTCTTGACCTGGCGCAGCTGGGAAAGGAAATCGTCCAGGGTGAACTGGCCCTGCATGAGCCGGTTGGCGCTCTTGGCCACCTCGTCGGTGTCCATGGTGCGCTCGGCCTGCTCAATCAGGCTGAGCACATCGCCCATACCGAGGATGCGGTCGGCCATGCGGTCCGGATGGAACAGGTCGAAGTCGGCCAGCCGCTCCCCGGTGCTGGCGAAGGCGATCGGCTTGCCGACAACGCCCTTGACCGACAGGGCGGCACCACCGCGGGCGTCGCCGTCGAGCTTGGTCAAGATGACGCCACTCAGCTCGAGCGTGTCGTCGAACGCCTTCGCCGTGGCGACTGCGTCCTGCCCGATCATGGCGTCAATGACGAGGAACGTGTAGTGGGGCTGGGTGGCGTCCGAGATCTCACGGATCTGCCCCATGAGCTCGGCGTCAATGGTCAGCCGGCCCGCAGTGTCGATGATGCAGATGTCTCGGCCGAGGCGACGGGCCTCCTCCAGGCCGGCCTTGGCGCACGACACGGGGTCGGTGGGCTCGCTGAAGACCGTCACGCCGGCCTGTTGGCCCAGGACGCGCAGCTGCTCGACCGCGGCCGGGCGCTGCAGGTCGGCGCCGACCAGGAGCGGGTTGCGGCCCTGCTGCTTCCACCAGAGGGCGAGCTTGGCCGAGTTGGTGGTCTTGCCCGAGCCCTGCAGGCCGGCCATGAGCACGACGGTGGGTGGCCTCGAGGCGTAGGTCAGCTTGAGCGTGTCGCCACCGAGGACGCCGATCAGCTCCTCGTGGACGGCCCGGACGACCTGCTGGCCGGGAGTCAGGCTCTTGGCGAGTGCCTCGGTGCTGACCCGGAGCCGGATGCCGTCGCAGAAGCGGCGGGCGACGCCGAGCTCCACGTCCGCCTCCAAGAGCGCGGTCCGGATCTCCTTGAGGGCCTCGTCGAGGTCTTCGTCACTGATGCGCCCCTTGCCGCGCAAGCGGGTGGAGATCCGCTCCAGGCGGTCGGACAGGGCGTCGAACATGGTCACTCAGGTTAGTGGCGTCGTCTGCATGGGCGGCTGCGTGGCGCTGACACCCTGCGGCGCCGGCCCGCGCTGCCGCTGCCCCTCCGGCGCTGCCCCTCCGGCGCTGCCCCTCCGGGTCGGCGATCAACGGCTACCGTCTCGGCCCATGCCTCTCCTCACCCCACGTCGCCGGGCGCTCGCCCTGGTCGCCCTGAGCGCCGCCGGCGCGCTGGGTCTCGCCGCCTGCAGCTCCTCGCCATCCTCCAACTCCGCCAGCGTGGCCAGCACCTCCTACAACACCGGCAGTGGCCCCAACGCCACCACCACCACCACGAACGCCAGCGGGACGTCCGTCGCCATCAGCCCCATCCCGACGGCCGATCTCTCGCCCGCCGGCACGGCGGGCCAGGCCCCGACCGTCATTGTGCCCACCGGCACCCCGCCCACGGGCCTGGAGAGTGCGGACCTCATTGTGGGCACCGGGCGGGAAGCGGCCCCCGGCGACCAGGTCACCGTGCAGTACGTGCTGGCGACGTATTCGGCCAAGAAGGTGATCCAGTCGTCGTGGACGAGCCAGCCCTTCACCTTCACCCTGGGTGAGGGGCAGGTCATTCCGGGTTGGGACAACGGTGTCGTGGGCATGCACGTCGGTGGCCGGCGTGAGCTGATCATTCCGCCGAGCCTCGGCTACGGCGCCACCCCACCGTCGGGGGCACAGGGCATTGCGGCCAACGACACCCTGGTCTTCGTGATCGACCTCCAGAGCATCGCCTAGACGTAGAACCCGCCGGGGCGGGCCGACGCCGACCGGTTACGCCGTCGGAGCCGAGGGACCCCGGCGGCGCCCGAAGGTCCAGTAGGCGACCGAACCCGTCGTGTTCACGGTCGCCCAGACGCGCCACAACCGCTTCGGACCGCGTACCGCCGACTCGGGGCGGCGACGGAGGTCACGCAGCGTGAACCGGGCGAGGATCACGTGCACGACGAGGACGACGAGCAGGACCCGCTTCTGGTGGTCGTTCAGGTCGAATGGCCCCCGGCCTCCCTCAGGGGCGGCGGCCGGAAGCGAGGGCTGGCGTGGAGCGGCGCCGTTGGACATGCCGCCGAGCCCGCCCGTCCCGTCGGTCACTGCTGGCTCACTGCACGGTCAATCCGCCGCCAGCAGGGCATCGACGAACGCCTCGGAATCGAAGTCGACGAGGTCGTCGGGCCCCTCACCGAGGCCGACGAGCTTGACCGGCACGAACAGCTCGCGCTCGACGGCGATCACGATGCCGCCCTTGGCCGTGCCGTCGAGCTTGGTGAGGACGACGCCCGTCACGTCCACCGCGTCGGCGAATTGGCGGGCCTGGGTCAGCCCGTTCTGGCCCGTGGTGGCGTCCAGGACGAGCAGGACCTCCGTCACGTTGCCCGGGTCGCGGTCGGCGATCCGCCGGATCTTCTTCAGCTCCTCCACGAGGTTCACCTTGGTGTGCAGGCGGCCTGCCGTGTCGGCCAGCACGAGGTCGTTCTTCCTCGCCGCGGCGCGCTGCACCGCATCGAACACGATGGCGCTGGGGTCCGCTCCCTCCGCCCCCCGCACGATCTCGGTGCCGGTGCGCTCGGCCCACATGGCCAACTGGTCGGCCGCCGCGGCACGGAAGGTATCCCCCGCCGCCAGCAGCACGGACTGACCGGCCGCGGACTGGCGACGGGCCAGCTTCCCGATGGTCGTCGTCTTCCCCACGCCGTTGACGCCGACGAAGAGCCAGACGTCAGGGTGGTCCGCTCTGCCGTCGAAGCGCAGCTCCCGCGACCCGACGGAGTCGAGGAGATGGCGGATGGAGGTGCCGAGGGCCTCGAGCAGGTCGTCCCCCCCACTGATCTCCCTGGACTGCACCTTGGCCCGTAACTCGTCGAGCAGGACGCCCGTGGTGCTGACGCCGACATCGGCCCTGATGAGCGCTTCTTCCAGCGACTCCCAGGTCGACTCGTCAATGCGGCCCGACCGCAGGGCGGCCACAGCTCCGCTGAAGAGACCCCGGACGCCACCGAGGCGGCTGCGGTACGAGGGCGGGGCGCCGAGGGGCTCAGGCTCGGCTTCGGCTTCGGCTTCGGCTTCGGGCGCGGCAGTCGGAGTGGCGAGCGGTGCTGCCGCCGGCTCGGCCCGCGCGGCCCGTGGCGGCGGCTTCGGCGGCGCGGTCGGCGGCGTGGTCGGCGGCGCTGTGGTCCCGCCGCCCGAACGGCGGCGGGAGCGCGCCAGGGCAATCCCACCGAGGGCGAGAGCCAGGACGGCCACCGCCACAATGATGATGATCAGGGTGCCGATCACGTGAGCGGATCCTCGACCTCGACCTCGGCGTCGCTGTCGCGTGCGGCGGCGGCCGCGGCTGCTTCTTCGGCCGCCGCCACGGCAGCGGCCTCCTCGGCGTACGTCGCTTCGCCCTCACCGTCGCCGTACTCCGACGCGTCCTCCCGTGTGGCCCGGCGGGTGCGGGCCACCGCGGTGACCCCGGCGATGATGCAGATCACGGCCAGGGCGACGAAGACGAGACCGAGGGTGCCGGTCACGCCGGCTCTTTCTCCTTCTCGACCTTCTGGCTGACCACCTGGGACGAGCCCCCCGGCGCCATCGTGACGCCGTACAACGCGTCACCGGTCTCCATGGTGCGTTTCTGGTGGCTCACGATGAGCAACTGCGCCTCGTCACGGAACTCGTGCACCAGGGCCAGGAAGCGACTGAGGTTCACGTCGTCGAGCGCCGCCTCGACCTCGTCCATCATGTAGAAGGGCGAAGGCCGGCTGCGGAAGACCGCGAACAGGAAGGCCAACGCCGCCATGGAGCGCTCACCGCCCGACAGCAGCGAGACCCGGCGGACGTTGCGGCCGGCCGGTCGCACTTCGATCTCGACCCCCGTATTGAGGAGGTCGTCGGGCTCCACCAGCATGAGGCGCCCTGTCCCACCGGGGAACAGCATGGCGATCAGGGTCGAGAAGTGCTCGTTCACATCGGCCGCGGCGGCGGCGAAGGACGTCATGATCTCGTGGTCGAGCGTGCGCACCACTTCGTGCAGCTCCCGGCGGGCACCCCGGACGTCGTCGACCTGCGCCTCCAACTCCTTGTGGCGCTCCTCCAGCGTCGAGAGCTCTTCGAGGGCCAACGGGTTCACCGGTCCCAGCGCCGCCAGCTTGCGGTCCAGGTCCTCGGCGTGCTGCACCAGCGTCGTGCCCTCGGGCGCCTCGGGCTGCGGCAGGCCCGTCAACTCCTCGGGTGTGGCACCCAGGTCGCGCGCGATGTGCTCGTGCAGTGCCTCCATGCGGAGGTCGACCTCGTTGGATTCGAGGTCGAGCGTGCGGGTGCGGTTGCGTACGGCTTCGAGGCGCTGCTCAGTCGTGTGCCGGTCCTGGCGCAGCTGCTCGAGCTTCTCGCCCCCGGCGCGCACCGCGTCGACCTGGTCCTGGTAGTCGTGGCGCAACGACTCGAAGACGCCGTCGAGTCGTTCGTGCTCGCGTTGGACCACGACCTCCAGACGGGCCAGCGCGGCGCCCTCGGCCTCCAACCGGCGCCGGCGCGACGCCGCCGTCGCCCGCTCTTCGGCGTGGCCCTGCAGGCGCCGCTCCACTTCGGCCTGGCGCTCGGCCAGGACACGCCGGCGTTCCACCACGCCGGCGACGCGCACCTCGAGCTCCTGGCGCCGCCCCCGCAATGCGACGCGGCGCTCTTCGAGGGCCTCCCAGGCCTCGAGGGCCTCCTGCAACTCGGGCAGCGATCCGGCCAGGTGCGCCTGCTCGGCCGTGACGTCGGCCAACCGCTGGTGCGCCGCGCTGAGCGCGCCGCGGGCCTCTTCGAGCTCGGCGGCCACGCGGCGTTGCTCCTCGACGGAGCGGTCCCGGTCGGCCCGACCCGTCTCGCAGGCCGAGGCGTGGCGGTCGTTGGCCCGCTCCGCCGCCGTACGGGCGTCGCGGCAGCGGCTGAGCACAATGCGGCTCTCGGCCAGGTGGGCCCGGGCCAGTTCGGCGGCGGCGGCGGCATCCTCGGCCCGGCGGCGCGCCTCTTCGACCGCGGCGGCCGTCACCACGCTCGTCGCCGAGCGGACGCGCCAACCGGTGGCGGCGAAGCGGTCGCCCTCGGGGGTGACCACCACGAGATCGTCGCGGGCCAGCGAGAGGTCGATGGCCTCCTCCCACCCGTCGACCCGGACGGCCCGGCCCACCAGGGTGTCGAGCACCGACTCGGCGACCGATCCCCCTTGCCGCACCCGCACATGGCGCCGGACCGGCTCGGCACTGCTGCCGGCAGGAAGCTCCCCGACCCCGGCCGACGTGGCCCGGGGCGTCAGGATGGCCCCGGTGACCCCGCCCTCGCGCAAGGTGGCCAGCGCGGCCTGCGCCGAGCGCCGCCCGTCGACCACGACGGCGGCGACACCGGCACCGATGGCGGCCTCGAAGGCGGCCTCCCAACCCTCGTCGATCTCGACCAGGTCGACCAGGGAACCGACGACGCCGTCGACATCACGCAGCAGCTCGCGCCCGCCGGCGCCCTGCAGGTCGGCCAGCGCCCGCTCGAGGGCCTCGGCCCGGGCCGCCGTGCGGTAGCGCGCCTCCTCGGCCTGGTCGGCCGACAGCTGGGCCGTCTCCGCCGTCTGCACGGCGACTTCGAGCTCCGCGCTGCGCGCCGCCAGCTCGGCGGCCAGCGCCGCCGTCGCCTGCTCCAGCTCGTCGGCCTGGCGGGCCAGGAGATCGGCCCGCACCGCGGCACCCGTGGTCCGCTCCTCCAGGCCGGCGACGCGCGCCCCCAGCGCGTCCATGTCCTCCTGCTCGCGCGCCGCCGCCCGGCTGACCGACTCGATGCGCGACCTGACCCGGGCCAGGGCCTGATCCGGCGCGTCCTCACCGAGCACCGTGGCCCAGCGGGCCCGCAGGGCGTCCGCCTCGTGGTCCAGCGTGGCCAGCGCCGACTCGAGCTCGGCTCGCTCCGGTGCGCCGCCCGCCTCCTCCTCGGCCTCGGCTGCCACCAGTTCGCTGGCCAGGCGGGCCGCCTCGGCCTCGAGGGTCGAGACCACGTCGACATCGGCGGCGGCGTCGAGCGCGGCCACCACGCCCCGGCTCCGCTCCCGCAGCACGCCGGTGAGCCCACGGGCGCGCTCCACCAGTCCCTGCACGCGACCCAGCGCGTTGGCCAGGTCCTCTTCGCGCCGGGACGAGAGCTCCGCCGTGGTCGAGGTGGCCTCGGCGTCGAGCACCTCGAGCGCGGTGTGCAGCTCGGCCTCCTCGTCGCGGCAGACGGCCAGGTGTTGGGCCGCCGCCTGGCGACGGGCGCTCAGGTCGGCCTGCTCGGCCCCCGCGAGATACCGGCGCAGGGCCAGCAGCTCGGTCGCCACGCTGTCGTGCGAACGGGCCGCCGCCGCCTGACGCTCCAGCGGCCTGATCTGGCGCCGCACCTCGCGCACCAGGTCGCCCAGGCGTTCGAGGTTCTCGGCCGTCCCGGCCAGCCGGCGCTCCGCCCGCTCGCGCCGACGACGGTGCTTCAGCACGCCGGCCGCCTCTTCAATGATGGCACGCCGGTCTTCGGGCCGGGCGTTGAGGACCGTGTCGAGCTGGCCCTGGCCGATGATCATGTGCTGCTGGCGGCCGACGCCCGAGTCACTGAGCAGCTCTTGGATGTCGAGCAGGCGGCAGGGCGCCCCGTTGATGGCGTACTCGCTGTCCCCCGAGCGGAAGAGCGTGCGGGTGATGGTCACCTCGGCCAGGTCGATGGGGAGCTTGCCCAGGGAGTTGTCGATGGTCAGCGACACCTCGGCCCGGCCCAGCTGGGGCCGCGAGGAGGTCCCGGCGAAAATGACGTCCTCCATTTTCGCCGAACGCAGCGAGCGCGGCCCCTGGGCGCCCAGCACCCAGGTCACGGCGTCGACCACGTTGGACTTGCCGCTCCCGTTGGGCCCGACCACCACGGTCACGCCGGGCTCGAATTCGAGCACCGTCGGGTCGGCGAAGGACTTGAAACCCTTCATGCTGAGCGACTTCAGGAACATCGGGGCGACCCTACCGGAGGCCTACACGCGGTGCGGGGCTCACACCTGGCAGTGCTCGCAGAAGAAGGTCGAGCGTCCGCCCGCCTTCACCCGCACAATGGTGTTGCGACAGCGCCGGCAGGGCTCGCCTTCGCGGTCGTAGACCTGGTGCG
>Ga0302157_10000580_pt1 | contig 47708 bp, 46 predicted proteins | sample I_Bog_N3_3_FD_193502 | JGI IMG/M metagenome (GOLD analysis project Ga0302157, IMG submission 193502) | Peat permafrost microbial communities from Stordalen Mire near Abisko, Sweden - I_Bog_N3_3 | ecosystem: Environmental > Terrestrial > Soil > Wetlands > Peat | place: Sweden: Abisko, Stordalen...
AAGTACGAAACCGGCCGCAAATTGGGCGGAACGATGGGAACCCGTCACCCAGTACTGGCAGGAAACCGTCGTCCCGACCTTGCGTTGCGATGCCGGAAGATGTGCCCGCCTCCAGCGATGGTTGCGGGCATTTTCTTTTTTCAGTCCTGCTTCCACCTGGGGCGATCCCACTCGAGCAGCTCGGCGAGCCGCCTGATGATCCACTCGCCCTCGGCCCGCGGCACCGGCGCGTCCGGACCCTGCAGTCCGGCGTGCAGCTTCTCCAGGACCGCCGCCTCGGTGATGCTCAGCTGCCACTGCAGGGTCTGCGCGCGCTCGACCAGCATCGTGGCCAGCGCCTCGCAGAACTCATAGCGCTCGGTGATCGCCTGGCGCGTGGCGCTCGGCCTGGTGCGTCCGGGCTCCACGAACAGTGCGATGAACGACGGCGGGATCTCGATCTGGTTCTCGTCTGACATCGCGCCATTGTCGCCGGGCGGAAACGGCCGCCACAGCCCTGCGCCGAACGTGCCTGGCCGGGCCGGGTATCCTCCGGCCATCCCGTTGCCACCCGTGTGCCCTGCCCCGCCATGCGCGACCTCATCCCGCTCCTCATCGCCCACGGCGCGCTGATCGTCTTCGTGATCACGCTGGCCGCCCGCATCGGCGCGCCCGTGCCCGCCGCCCCGCTGCTGGTGGTGGCCGGCGGCGTGGCGATGGCGGGCCAGGTGTCGCTGGGCGTCTGCCTGCTGGCGTCGGTGGTCGCCAACGTGCTGGGCGATGCCGTCTGGTACCAGGCCGGACGCTGGCGCGGCCACCGCGTGATGAAGCTGCTCTGCCGCATCTCGCTGTCGCCCGACACCTGCGTGCGCCAGAGCGAGGGCATCCTGTCGAAATGGGGCGGCAGCTCGCTGATCGCCGCCAAGTTCCTGCCGGGCATCTCCGTCGTCGCGGCGCCCATGGCCGGTGCGCTGGGCATGTCGTGGACGCGCTTCATCAGCTACGACCTCGGCGCCTCGCTGCTCTGGACGGTCGTGTTCCTGGCCATCGGCGCGGCGTTCGCGGGCCAGGTGGTGATCGTGCTGGACTTCATGACGGAGTTCGGCACGATCGCCGCCGTGGCCATCGTCATCGCGCTGGCCACGACGATCATCTTCCGCTACCTGCGGCGCCGCTGGATGCTCAGCGACCGCTACGCGCCGCGCATCGCCGTCAACGAGTTGCGCGAGCTGATCCGTCGCGGCGAGGCGCCCATCGTGATCGACGTGCGCTCGTCGGTGGCGATGCTGCAGGACGGCCGCCGCGTGCCCGGCGCGATGGTGGCCACGCTGGCCCAGTTGCCAGCCACCGCGCTGGAGCTGCCGCGCGACCGCGAGGTGGTGCTCTATTGCAACTGCCCCAACGAGGTGTCGGCGCTGCGCGGCGTGCGCATCCTGGCCGACCTCGGCCACCACCGGGCGCGCGCACTCCACGGCGGGCTCGACGCCTGGCTCGAGGTGGAGGCCTTGTCGCCGCTGGGCCAGTTGCCTTCCGGGCTGGATCAGAGCCCGATGTCGACGATGGTCTTCGGCTCCGAGACGGCGCGCTGATTCTTCTCGGCGCGAAAGCGTCGGGCCGCCTCGTACGCGCCCTTGCGCACGCGCATCACCGAGCCCAGCGGCCGGTGCGTGGCCACGCCATGCCACGGGTTGAACGCGAGGCCCTCGTCGATCGAGCTGGCGCGCGCATCGCTCCACGATGCCTGCGCGCCCAGCACGAGGCGCGCCACCGGCCGGTACGGGCTCTGCGCCTCGTCCCAGACGACGCTGGCGTCCTCGATGGGCATCTCGCAGAGGTCCGTGCACAGTTGCACGCAGAGCTCCCACTCGGCGCCCTGCTCCTCGAAGTACGCGGCGACCGCGTCGCGCAGGCCGTCGGGCTTGTGCCGGAGGTCGACCGGTTCCTTGTACAGCGCCTTCAACGCCGGTGAGACCGGCCGCACGCAGATCTTGCCGAAGTACGTGCCGAAGAGCACCGGCACCTGCGAGTAGTAGGTCTCGCCCAGCGGGTTGGTTTCGGGATGGCCGCCCAGTGCGGTGAGGGTGGCGCTCTGGCCGCCCACGGCCTCGAACGCCTTCTCCAGGCCGCGCAGCGCGGCCGACAGCACCTGCTTCGCGCCCTCGGCCTTGTCGGTGGTGGCGGCCAGAAGCTTGAGGCTGCCGGCGAAGGACTTGGCGTCGGGCTTGTTGAAGGCCGGGCCGTTGACCAGGATGAAGTCCTGCGTCACGTCGGCCTCCGAGCCTGGCAGTCGCTCGCCAGTGACGCCGATGATCTTGATGGCCATGCCGCGCGGCGTGGACACGTCGTCGGGCAGGATGTCGCCCGGCGTGGTGGACAGCCGCATCACCACCGGCAGCGTGCCGGGTCGCGCGAACAGGCCTTGCGCGAGCTCGGGCGCCAGGCCCGTGGGGATGCGCAGCTCGCCCACCAGCAGGCCGTGGCTCTTGGCATGCACGCTGCGGATCGCCTTGCCGCCATGGGCATGCGTCATCTGCTGGATCCTGTGCATCTGCTCGTTGATGTCCGCCAGCGTCCTGGCCTCGTCGGCGTCCGGATGCTCGTACTCGGGCGAGAAGCGCAGGGGCGCGAGGGTGGTGGCAAGCGTGGACGTCATGGGCGGCTCCGGTCGGCAGGAATGGCAATCCCTGGCCAGGGCAAGCGCCGTTCCGCACCTCAGGCGCCGACGTGCGTGAGCTGCGCCTTCGTCCAGGCGGCGATGTCCGCCGCCGACGAGGCACCGGAGCGCCGTGCGATCTCCTTGCCGCCCTTGAACAGCACCAGCGTCGGGATGCTGCGGATGCCGTAGGCGGCGCTGGCGGCGCGCGCCTCGTCGCTGTCGACCTTGGCGAAGCGCACGCCTGGCAGCGCCTGGGCCGCGGCGGCGAACTGCGGTGCCATCTGGACGCAGGGCCCGCACCAGGCGGCCCAGAAGTCGACCAGCACCGGGGCCTCGCTGACGCGGATGAACTTGGGCAGCACCGCGTCGGAGACGGCCACGGGCTTCGGATCGGCCAGCGCGGTGGCGCATTTCGCGCAGACGGGCTGGTCGCCCAGACGCTCGTCGGCGACGCGGTTGGTGGTGGCGCAGTGGGGGCAGACGAGCAGCATGGAAATTCTCCGGGGATGCGACACCCGCGGCGAACGATGTGCCTAGTGCAGTGTTCGGCGCTAGCGCGCCAGTTCGGCCGTGAACTGGTACCCGCGCCCTCTCACTGTGCGGATGAATTGCGGATTCTCAAGGGACTCGCTCAGCTTGGCCCGTAGTCGCGACACCGCCAGGTCGATGCTGCGTTCGTTGCTCTCGCTGGCGGCACTGCGCGTCATCTCGACGAGCTGGCTGCGGCTGAGCACCTCGCCCGGGTGGTCCGCGAAGGCGGCCAGGAGGCGGTACTCGACGTTGGACAGCGACAGCCCCACGCCCTCCGGGCTGATCAGCATGCGGTTGCGCCAGTCGATCTGCCAGCCGCCGAAGCCGCGCGAAGCCGGCGCGCCCGGGGGCTCGAAGCGCGGCGCAGGGCTCGAGTCGGCCGCGGCATCGCCGTTCGCCAGCGCCCCGGAGCTGCGCCGCATCAGCGCGTGGATGCGCGCGAGCAGCTCGCGCGGCTCGAAGGGCTTGGCCACGTAGTCGTCGGCGCCCATCTCCAGCCCCAGCACGCGGCTGATCGGGTCGCCCTGGGCCGTCAGCATGATCACGGGTATCTTCGAATGCATGCGCAGGTCGCGGCACAGCTCGATGCCGTCGCCGTCGGGCAGCATCAGGTCCAGCAGGACGATGTCGATGCCGCCGCGGGAGAGTTCGCGCCGCATGGCGGCTGCGCTGTCGGCGAGCCGTGCCGTGAGGCCGTAGCGCGTGAGGTGGTCTCCGACGAGCTCGCGCAGCGCGGGGTCGTCGTCGACGATGAGGCAGGTGATCATTCGGACGGAAACCGGTAACGGGAGGTGACGCGGCGCAGCATAGCGCGCGGGGTCGCCTGTGTCATGCCGCTACACGACCCGCCATCATGTCGAACCCGCTACAAACGAACGCTGCCTCGCCGAAGTGGCGAAGCCGCGGACATGAAAGCGCAATGTCGAGCTACCAGACCGAGAGGCCGTCCGTCAGCAGTTTCTGCAGCCACGAGCGCTGCGCGGTGTCGTTCGCGCCGCCGGTGCCGGTGAGCTCGGTCTTGGCGTCGGCCACGTCGCCCGAGGACACGATGCCGCCGGCCTTGATGTCCAGCGGATTGACCACGCCGGAGAAACGCAGCGTCGTGACGCCGCCGTTGAACGCCATGCTGCGTTCGCCGGCCACCACCAGGTTGCCGTTGGACTGCACGTTGATCACGTAGGCCGACAGCCGCGCGGTGAACGCGGTGGTGTTCTGCTGGTTGCCCTTGCCCGTGAACGAATCGCTGCCCGAGGCGGTGGCGTCCATGTTGGCCAGGCCCTTCAGCAGCGTGCCGAGGCTGTTGGAGTTCATGCCGGGGCCCTTGGAGGCGACGGCGTTGGCGCGGCTGTTGACGCTGTTGACCGTGCTGGTGGCGTTCAGGGCCTCCGAGATGTCGATCTTGATCGTGTCGCCGATGGCCTGCGGCTTGCGCTGGTCGGAGAACAGCGAGACGTTGTTGAGATTGGCGCGGTAGATGCCGCCGGTGACCGTGCGCTCGGCGTAGTTCGGCGGCGCCACCGGGCGCACCGACACCGGGCCTTGCACCAGTGGCGCCGGCGAGGAGCAGCCGGCGAGCGCGCCGGCGATGGCCAAGGCCGCGAGAGCGGACGGGCGATGGAGGCAGGAGGCGAGCGCGGTCACGGGCAGTCCTTGGACGACGATCAATGGTCGAAGCCGGTCACCAGCGCGGTGACGACGGGCGCCAGCTTGCTGCGGATGGTGGCCCACTTGCCCATCTGGAACGGGCCGTCGAGCGCATAGGCGCTGCTGGAAAGGACGGTGCCGTTCTCGTCGCGCAGCGTCAGCGTCGCGTCGCGGAGGTAGGACTTGTAGCCGTCGCCGAACGTGGGCGTGCCCCACTCGATGTCGGCGGTGTAGGTGATGCGGAAGCGGCACGACACGGGCGCGCCGCCTTCCTCGTAGATGCGGCTGTCGATCTCGTGATTGCGCAGCTCGGCCTGCAGGGCCGGCGCGATGTCGGGATCGGGCGTGAGGGGGTTGTATTCCACGCAGACGGCGTCCAGCGCCTTGTGCTCGTGGTAGACGGTGTTCCTCGAGTGGCTGGGGCCGTTGGAGATCGCGCTGACGGCGACCGCCCCGGTGGCCTTGACCAGCTCGATCACGGGCTCGGGGCTCACCACGGAGCAGCCCGACAGGGCGAGCGCGGCCGCGGCCAGCATGAAGATTTTGGGGGACGACATGGCGAGGGATCCCGTGGCAGTCAGGCGACCGCGGTGAAGCCGCGCTCGATGGCAGCGGCGCCGAGGGTCGCGTAGCTGGCCGCGCGTCCGGCGACCTCGCCGACGCCGTCGGCCACGTCGCCCAGGCCGTCGCCCACGTAGCCCGCGGCGGTCTTGATGCCGTCGCCGACCTGGCCCGCGTACACGCCCGCGCGCTGGGCGCCGTTCTGCACCGAGTTCCAGGCCTGGTTGCCCAGGTGCTCCAGCGCGCCGGTGCCCTTCTCGATGTCTTGCAGGCCTTCGGAGGCCAGCTGCTCCACGCCGTGCCAGGCATCGACGGCGACGTCGCCCACCGCCTCTGCGCCGGCCTCGGCCGCTTGGACCAAGTTGCCGGCCATGCCCGCAACGTCCTCGGCGCCGGCCTTGAGCGTGTCCCAGGTCGCCTGGGTCGCGTTCTCGGCGCCCTGGACGACGGTGTTGATGCCGCCGCGCACCGCGGCGTAGGCGGCCATGGCGGCGCTGCCGATGTCGGTGATGCCGGTCTCGACGGCCTTGCCCATGTAGCTGCCGGCGTCCTCGACCGCGTTCAGGGCCTTTTCGCTGAGCGAGACGGTGGCGCTGGCCCCGTCGGACAGGGCGTCGCCCACGCCCATGAAGGCGGCGCCGACGCTGCCGTACTCCATCTCGTTCGACTCGAACCGGCCCGGCTTGATCTGCTCCTTGACCGTGGCATACGGAGACGTGATCACGCTGGTGGAGGATTGGACGGACGACATGGACGGACTCCTGGATTCGGATGAACGGACTTTAGAGATTCGGGCCGCGCCGAAATCGGCAATCAACGCCGGAAATGAAGCGCAATTCGTCCCTTGCCGCGAAACTATTCTTTACGTCGCACGCGGGCGCCGGATCCGTCCCTGCCCTGTCCTCAGGAATTTGCGTCCCGGTTTGCAGACGCGCGGGCGGCGTTTATCCTCTGCGTACAAGGACAAGGCGCCATGCTGGAGTGCCGACTGCGGACAAGGGAGTCCCGATGGACGCTGGAGACAAAGGAGAGGATCACGGTCGCACCGACGCATTGGCCGCAACGGCCGATCAAGGCGCCACCTTCCTGCTGAACAAGCAGGCCAGCCCCACGCAGCGCCGCCGCGCCGGCTTCGTGCTGATCGCCTCCATCCTGCTGTTCGGCGCGCTGGTGCCGTTCGTGCGCGTGCCGCTGGGCCGCCTGCCCGCCTTCATCCCGATCTACGAGTCGGCGCTGCTCGCCAACGACGCCGTCACGGCGGTGCTGCTGTTCGGCCAGTACCGCATCCTGCGCTCGCGGGCGCTGATGGTGCTGGCCTGTGCCTACCTGTTCACGGCGCTGATGACGGTGGTGCACGCCCTCACCTTCCCCGGCGTGTTCGCCACGACGGGCCTGCTGGGCGCGGGGCCGCAGACGACGGCCTCCCTGTACATGTTCTGGCATGCCGGCTTCCCGCTGTTCGTGCTGGCGTACTCGTTGCTGAAGCGGCGCGAACGCGACGCGGCGGGTTCCGGTGCGCCGCCCTGGCTGGCGCCCGAAGCGCCGCGCGACGCGCTGGCGCTCGCGCTGCCGGGCGCCACGGTGGCGCTGGCCGCGCTGCTGGCGCTCTGGGCCGTCCTCGGCCAGGACTGGCTGCCCACGTTCATCGAACCGGCACGATTCGGCATCGTCCTGACCCTCAGCGCGGCCTCGATCTGGGCGTTGAGCCTCCTCGGCGTCGCCTCGCTGTGGCGCCACCGGCCCCACTCGGTGCTGGACCTGTGGCTCAGCGTGTCGCTGGTGGCCTGGTCGTTCGACGTGGCGCTGTCTTCCCTGCTGAACGCCGCGCGCTTCGACCTGGGCTTCTATTCGGGCCGTGTCTACGGGCTCGTCGCCGGCAGCGCGGTGCTGGTGGAACTGCTGCTGGAGAACGGCGCGCTCTACGCCCGCCTGGTGCGCGTGCACCACGACGACCGCCGCCAGGCCGCCGCGCTGCGCGTGGCGCGCGACGAGGCCCGTTCGGCCGATGCCGCCAAGAGCCTGTTCCTGGCCAACATGAGCCACGAGATCCGTACCCCGATGAACGCGGTGATCGGCCTGACGAACATGGTGCTGCAGACGCGGCTGGACGACACGCAGCGCGACTACCTCACCAAGGTCCAGACCTCGTCGAAGGCCCTGCTGGCGCTGCTCAACGACATCCTCGACTACTCCAAGATCGAGGCCGGCAAGGTGGCGCTGGAGGCCGAGGAGTTCAGCCCCGAGGAGACGATCGAGAACGTGGGCAACCTGTTCTCGGCCAAGGTGGAGGAGGCCGGGCTCGACCTGCTGTTCGAGATCGACCGCGACATGCCGCCGCGCCTGGTGGGCGATGCCTTGCGGCTCACCCAGGTGCTCAACAACCTGGTCGGCAACGCGATCAAGTTCACCGCGGCAGGCGAGGTGGTGATCGGCGCGCGGGTGGTCTCGCGCGACGACGGGCACGTGGAGCTGGCATTCTCCGTGCGCGACACCGGCATCGGGGTGACCCCGGAGCAGGCCGCGCGGCTGTTCAGCGTTTTCCAGCAGGCCGACCGCTCCACCGCCCGCAAGTACGGCGGCACCGGCCTGGGCCTGGCGATCTGCAAGCGGCTCGTGGAGCTGATGGGCGGCCGCATCGAGGTGTCGCCCGCGCCGGGCGGTGGCAGCGTCTTCGGCTTCACGTGCCGGTTCGCCTTGGCCCGCGGCGCGATCGAGCGCATCGACCTGCACCGGATCCGCGGCATGCGCACGCTGGTGGTGGACAGCCAGCCCACCGAGCGGCTGATCCTGCAGCAGATGCTCCAGAGCTGGCGCTTCCAGGTTGGCACCGCCTCGTTTCCGGACGACGCGCTGCACAAGTTGCGCCGGGCCGATCCGGACGCGCCGCACGAGCTGATGCTGCTCGACTGGAAGACCGGCGACATCGAACTGCTGCTGAAGGCGCGCGACGCCGTCGCGGCGCACCGCAGCGAGCGCGGCGGCGCGCCGCTGTCGGTGATCGCGATGACCACGCTGGCCGGGCGCGAGCGCGTCGCCCGGGCCCTGGAGGGGCTGGCGGGCGTGGACATCGTGGTCAAGCCGGTGACGCCGTCGCGCCTGTTCGACACCGTGGTGCACCTCCAGCACGGCGAGGCGCCGGCCCCGCGCGGGGCCGCGCGCAACTTCGACCTCGCCGAGGCGATGCGCCCCCTTCGCGGCGCGCGCGTGCTGCTGGCCGAGGACAACCCCGTCAACCAGCAGGTGGCCATGGCCTTCCTGATGGCCGGCGGCCTCGAGGTGACGCTGGCCGAGGACGGTCGCGAGGCGGTCGACTGGGTCAGGAAGGCGCGCTTCGACATCGTGCTGATGGACATGCAGATGCCCGAGATGGACGGCATCCAGGCCACGCGCCTGATCCGCAAGCTGCCCCGGGGCGTGGGCCTGCCCATCATCGCGATGACCGCCGCGGCGATGGATTCCGATCGCCAGGACTGCCTGGCCGCCGGCATGAACGCCCACGTGGCCAAGCCCATCGACGCGGAGCGGCTCGTGAACACGCTGCTCGAATGGGTTTCGGTGCCCGGCATCGCGGACGGACGCCCGGGCGTCTAGGGGCTGAAGCGCACCACCGCGTAGACGAACGCCGCCCCGGCGCAGGTGAGCGCGATCAGCTTCACGGCCACGCCGGGGCCGGCGCGCGAGTGCGCCTCGGGCAGGATGTCGGACACGCCGATGTACAGCAGGAAGCCGGCGAAGAAGCCGAGATAGACCATCAGCTGGAACGGCGGGATCGCGAACACCAGCGTCAGCAGCACGCCCACCAGCGGCGCCAGCGCATCCACTGCGAGCATCGCCACGGCCCGGCGCGTGGAGTTGCGGTGGCGCAGCATCAGGCTTACCGTGTTCAGGCCGTCCGAGAAGTCGTGCGCGATCACCGCGATCGCCACGGTCAGGCCCACCAGCGGCGACACCTGGAATCCGATGCCGATCGCCACGCCGTCCATGCAGCTGTGCGCCGCGAGCACCGCGGCCGAGGCCAGGCCCACGTGCGGGTGGTGGTGGTGCGAGTAGTGCTCTTCCTGCGCCGGATGCACCAGCACGAACTTCTCGAGGCTGTGGAACAGCAGGAAGCCCACCACCAGCGCGGCCATCGCCGCCGACGCGTCGAAGTCGTGGGTGCGGGCGAGCGCGAAGATCTCGGGCAGCAGGTCGAACGCCACCACGCCCAGCAGCACGCCGGCGGTGAAGCCCAGCAGGAAGTGCAGCCGGTCGCGGAAGCGCAGCGCCATCGCGCCCCCGGCGAGCGTCGAGACCACGGCGGCGGCGGTCAGGGCGACCGGGGAGAATCCTGAAAGCATTCGCTAATGATAATGCATCCTCAATATCATCAGGGCGTGCCACAATTTGGCCACGCATGGAACGAGCCACCCGCCAGAACACCGCCATCCGCGAGGCCATCGAGGCCGCCGGCCGCCCGCTCACGCCCACCGAGGTGCTGGACGAGGCGCGCCGCCACGTCGCGGCGCTGGGCCTGGCCACCGTGTACCGCAACCTGAAGGCGCTGGTGGACGCCGGCGCGGTCCAGGTGGTGACGCTGCCCGGCGAAGTGCCGCGCTACGAGGTGGCCCGGATGCGCCATCACCACCACTTCCGCTGCGACACCTGCCAGCGGGTGTTCGACGTGCACCAGTGCCCGGGCGACCTCGCCTCGCTGGCGCCGCCGGGGTTCGCGGTGGCGCGCCACGAGATCACGCTGTATGGGCAGTGCAGCGATTGCCGGCCTGCGGGCAAGGTCCGGGCGCGCAAGAAGGCGCGGCCCGCGCACCCGCATGAACACAACTAGGCGACGGGTTCCGAGATCTCGATGAGGTTGAGGTCCGGATCGCGAACGTAGACCGAGCGGATCTTCGATGTCGCGCCCGTCCGGAAGACGGGCCCCTCGATGATCGCCACGTTCGCCGCGGCCAGTCGTGCGATCACCTCGTCCAGCGGAATGCTCGCGATGAAGCACAGGTCGATCGCGCCGGGCACCGGCAGGTGCGCCTTCGGCTCGAACTCGTGGCCCTTCACGTGCAGGTTGATCTTGTTCGGACCGAACCTGAACGACTTGCGTTCCACGGGCGGGTTGCCGCCGACGAAGGTCTCGTAGCGCATCCCCAGCACCTCGCGATAGAAGCGGACGCACTCGGCCTCGCGGTCGGTGGTGATGACGATGTGGTCGATGTGGTCGATCAAGGAAGCGCTCCTCAGGTCCGCTTGACGCGCACCGCGTACTGCAACTCCGCCAGCAGGGCATCGATCGAGTAGGGCTTCGAAAGCACCTTGACCCCGGCGGCGATGTGCTGGGTGGTGTAGCCGGTGGCCACGATCACGGCCATGGCGGGAATGTTGGCGCCACACCAGGCGGCCAGGTCGAGCCCGCTCATCGCGCCGGGCATCACGACATCGGTGAACACCACGTCGAACAGGCCGCCGTCCTGCAGCGCCCGCGCGGCGCCATCGCCGTTCAGGCAGTGGCGCACCGTGTGGCCGGCGGCGCGCAGCGCGGGCACCACCACCGAGGACACGAGCAGGTCGTCCTCGACGAACAGCACGCGCAGGGGCATGAACTCCGCGGACGCGGTATCGGTGGCGTGCGCGGCCGGCACCGGCTCGCTGGAGACGGGCAGCAGCAACGACACGGTGGTACCCACGCCGCGCTCGCTGCTGATGGTGGCCGCGCCGCCCGACTGGACGGCGAACGCGCGCACCTGCGGCAGGCCCAGCCCGCTGCCCACGCCCACCGCCTTGGTGGTGAAGTACGGCTCGAAGACGCGCTGCAGCACCTCGGCGTCCATGCCGCCGCCGCTATCGACCACGTCGACCGCCAGGTAGCGACCCGGCGGCAGCGCCGCGGCCTGCGTCTCGCTGGCCAGGCGGCCGCGGATCATCACCGTGCCGCCGCCGGGCATCGCGTCGCGGGCGTTGAAGACCAGGTTGAGCAGCGCGAGCTCGAACTGCGTCGGGTCGGCCATCAGGGGCGGCAGGCCCGAGTCGATGTCAGCCGTGAGGCGCACCTTGCCGCCCACGGCGCGGCCCATCAGGTCGTCGCAGCGCAGCACGAAGTCGTGCAGGTCGATGGGCTGCGGCTTCAGGGGCTGGGTGCGGCCGAACGCCAGCATCTGGCGCACCAGCGTGGCGGCCTTGTCGAGCGCGCGCGTGCTGGCCTCGATCACGCGGCGGCCGGAGTCTTCCTTGACGAGGCGGTCGAGCACCTGCAGTCCCGTGCTCATGGTCTGCAGGAAGTTGTTCAGGTCGTGCGCGAGGCCGCCGGTGAGCCGGCCGATGGCCTCGTGCTTCTGGCCGTCCAGCAGCCGCGTCTGCGCCTCCTGCGTCTGGCGGATGGCCTCGGCCACGCGCGACTCGAGCAGCTCTGTGGAACGCGCCGAGCGCACGCCCGCGTCGTGCAGCGCGGCGCCGACCTGGTCGGCCTCGGACAGGCCCGTGCGCAGTGGCGCGGGCACGCGGTCGCGACCGAGCTCGGCGGCGGCGTCGCTGAGCGCGAGCACCGGGTCGGCGATCTGGCGCGCGACATACAGCGCCAGCGCGAGGCCGATCGCAGCGAGGATGCCGGCGGCCAGGAAGGCCTGGACCGTCACGCGGATGGCGGGCTTGTCCAGGGCGGCGCGCGGCAGGGCCACGCCCACCGTCCAGCCGTAGCGCGCGGAGCGGACGATGAAGGCGATGGTGGGCTCGCCCTCGTGCGAGGTGGACTCGAACTGCTGGTCCAGGAGCCCGTTGGACGCCGCGGCGATGGTGGAGGACGCCGCGCGCGCGCCCAGCCACTTCTGCGGATCCTTGCTGCGCGCCACGGTCTGGTACTTGCTGTCGAGCACGGCCGCGATGGCGCCCTCGGGCATCTTCTGCAGATCCATGGCGTGCTGGATCACGTCGGGATGGAAGGCGACGCCGATGTTGTAGCGCTGCGGCGTCACGCCCGGCTCGGCCGCGAGCACCGTGATGACGGGCTCGCCGTTGACCTTGCTGACGAGGAGGTCGGTGACCACCGGGTCGCCCGAGACCAGCGGCGGATCGGGCCGCCAACCGCGCTCGGGCAAGGCGGCGCCGAAGGGCTTGCGCGTGTTGAGGACCTGGCGGTCGGCGTCCACCACCAGCACCGTGTTGGAGGTGCCCTCGGTGGCGCGGCGGGCGTTCTCGTAGAAGCGCGCCAGGTCGTCCTCGCGCAGCGACCGCGACGCGCCGAGCGTGTGCGCGATGGCCGCGCGCTTGTCGAGTTCGCTGTCGACGACCACGCTCAGCGAGCGCGCCAGCTCGCGCAGGTGCTGCGTGGCCGCCGCGGTCTCGTGCAGGTAGGTGGAGCGCGCGAGCAGACCGAAGCCTGCCATGGCCGGAAGCCACACGGCGAAGACGAGAAGGAACAGCCTCGTGCGAATGCTCACGCGATCCCTGGATTTCAGTCTTGTTTGCTGTGCACGTTACCTGAAAACGCGTCCACCTCGCAGGCGTCGGGATCGTCGGAACCGGTCTCGGGACCTAACTCCGCCGCGCCCGCATTGTCAATGCGCAATCCCCGAGACTCGATGGGATGGCCGCCAGCGCTTACATTTGAGGCCGTCCGTTCTTCCCTGCATGGAGACAAACCAAGTGACCGACCTTCCCCGCTTCGCCCGAATCTCCGCCATCGCGCTGGCTGCCGCCGTCTCGCTGGCCTCGGCCCAGGCCGCGGAGCCAATCCGGATCGGCGTCGCGGAAGCCCTGTCCGGCGGTGCCGCGCAGTACGGCATCAGCATCCGCAACGGCTTCCAGATGGCGGCCGACGAGATCAACGCGGGGGGCGGGGTCAACGGCCGCAAGATCGAGCTCGTGATCGAGGACGAACAGGGCAAGAAGGAAGAGGCGATCAACGCCTTCAAGAAGCTCATCTTCCAGGACAAGGCGCTGCTGCTGTTCGGCCCGACGCTGTCGAACTCCGCGCAGGCGGCCGACCCCATCGCGCAGGGCTCGAAGATCGTCGTCTTCGGTACGTCCAACACGGCCGACGGCATCACGACCATCGGCGACCACGTGTTCCGCAACTCCGTCACGGAGGCCGACGTGCTCCCGGTGACGCTGCGCACGGCCGCCAAGGTGGCCAAGATCAGGAAGGTCGCGGTGCTGTACGGCAACGACGACGTGTTCACCAAGAGCGGCTACGACAATTTCAGGAAGGCTCTCGACGACCAGAAGATGCCGGTCACGACGACCGAGACCTTCGCCAAGGGCGACGTCGACTTCAAGGCGCAGCTGACCAAGATCAAGGCCACCAGCCCCGACGCCATCGTGCTGTCGGCGCTGCTGGCAGAAGGCGCGCCGATCATGGTGCAGGCCCGCCAGCTGGGCCTGAACGTGCCGTTCATCGGCGGCAACGGCATGAACTCGGTCAAGGTGTTCGACCTGGCCAAGGGCGCGTCCGACGGCCTGTGGGTGGGCAGCCCGTGGTCCATCGAGAACCGCACGGCGGCCAACAACAGCTTCATCATCGCCTACACGAAGCGCTACAGCTCGGCGCCGGACCAGTTCGCCGCCCAGGCCTACGACGCGATGCACATCGCCACCGAGGCGCTGAAGAAGGCCAAGCTCAGCGGCGACCTCGCCAAGGATCGCGAGGCGGTGCAGGCGGCCTTGCCGGGCGTCAAGTGGACCGGCGCGACCGGCCCGTTCTCGTTCCGCCGCGTCAGCGACAAGTCCGGCAAGCCGGCGGGCTACGATGCCAACCAGGTGCCCATCGTCAGCACCACGCGCGGCAAGAACTACGAGATCGAGCAGTAGAGGTCTTCCCGGTGCTCGCACAGCAGCTCTTCAATGCCTTGTCGCTCGGGTGCGTCTACGCCCTGTTCGCGCTCGGATTCACGCTGATCTTCGGCGTGCTGGGTGTCGTCAACCTCTCGCAGGGCGCCGTCTTCATGGTGGGCGCCTACGCGGCGCTGACGGCCATCGACCAGTTGCACGCCCCGCTGTGGCTGGCGATCGCGATCGCGTTCGCGTTCTCGGGCCTCGTGGGCCTGCTGATCGATCGCCTCGTGCTCAAGCCCCTGCGCAAGCGCGACGCGCCGCACCTGATCCCGATGATCGCCACGATCGGCCTGGGCCTGGCCATGAACAGCCTCGTGCAGGGGCTGTTCGGCGCGGAAAATCAGCGCTTCCCCAGCGAGGTGCTGCCGCAGGACTCGCTGCAGATCGCCGGCGTCAGCGTGACGGTGCTGGAGCTGGGCATCATCCTCGTCTCGTTCGTGCTGATGACCGTGCTGATGCTCACCCTGAACAGGACGCAGCTGGGCCGCGCGCTGCGGGCGATCGCCGAGTCGCCCAAGGCGGCGCGACTGCTGGGCATCAACGTCGACGGCCTGTTCATGCTCACGTCGTTCGTGGCGGCCGGCCTCGGCGGCATCGCCGGCGTGCTGATCGGCCTGTACTCCAACGCGCTGTTCCCGCTGATGGGCCAGCCGATGCTGCACAAGGGCATCGCCGTGATCATCCTGGGCGGCATGGGCGACATCCGCGGCGCGATGCTCGCAGGCCTGTTCCTCGGTTTCGCCGAGGTGCTGTCGGTGGCCTACATCGGCTCCGACATGCGCGACGCGGTGGCCTTCGGCCTGCTGTTCCTGGTGCTGCTGGTGCGGCCCAAAGGGCTGTTCGGCACAGTGCAGGAACGGAAAGTCTGACGGCCCGCGATGATCGATTTCCTCGACAACTTCTGGTCCGTCTACAGCAACCTCGTGCTGTCGCTGGGCACCAACGCGCTGCTGGCGCTGTCCATCTACCTGACGCTGTCGTGCGGCATGCTGGCCATGGCCAACGCGGCGTTCATGGGCATCGGCGCCTACACCTCGTCCATCCTCACGATGAACTACGGCTGGCCGTTCCCGCTCGCGATCGCGGCCGGCATGGCGGCGCCCACGCTGGTGGCCTTCGTCATCGGGCGGCCCACGCTGCGGCTGTCGGGCGTCTACCTGGCGATGGCCACGCTGGCCTTCGGCGAGGTGGTGCGGCTGTGCATCCTGCGCGCCGAGAACCTCACTGGCGGCGCGCTGGGCCTGAACGGCATCCCGCAGCTGACGACGTGGTGGCACGTGCTGCTGGCGGTCGTGGCGGTGTTGTTCCTTCTGGCCCGGCTGCGGCGCTCGAAGATCGGGCGCGCCTTCGAGGCGATCAAGGAGGACGAGACCGCCGCCGGCCTCATGGGCATCGACGTCAACGGCCACAAGATGCTCGCCTTCGCGCTCGGCGCGGCCATCGCCGGCCTGGCCGGCGTGCTCGACGCCCACCTCACCTTCTTCATCGGCCCGCAGGAGTTCGGCTTCGACCGTGGCGTCGAGATCCTCACCATGACCATCCTGGGCGGCATCAACAGCCTGTTCGGCCCGGTGATCGGCGCCCTCATCATCACGCTGCTGCCCGAGTTGCTGCGCAGCTTCAAGGACTACCGCGCGGTGGCCAACGGCCTGATCCTCGTGCTCATCGTGCTGTTCCTGCCCAAGGGGTTGTGGAACCCCGCGTGGATGCGCAAGGTCACCGGCCTGGCGAAACGGGCGGCGCCATCCGCATGACCGACCTGCTCAAGCTCACCAACGTCTCGCGCCACTTCGGCGGCCTGAAGGTGCTGCAGGACGTGTCGCTCTCGGTGCAGCCGGGCACGATCTCGGGCCTCATCGGGCCCAACGGCGCCGGCAAGACCACCGTCTTCAACCTCATCACCGGCCTGCTGCCGCCCACCACGGGCGACATCACGCTGGACGGCACCAGCCTCGTGGGCCGCAAGCCGCACCAGATCACGCGCTCGGGCGTCGCGCGCACGTTCCAGAACATCCGCGTCTTCAAGGAGATGACGCTGCTGGAGAACGTGATCGTGGGCATGCATCGCCACCTGCACTACGGCGTGCCGGGCCTCGTGTTCGCGTTGCCGAAGTACCGCGCCGCCGAGAAGCGCGCCCGCGATCGCGCGCGCGAGCTGCTGTCGTGGATGAAGCTCGAGCACAAGGCCGACGACCTCGCCGACAACCTGTCCTACGGTGCGCAGCGCCGCCTCGAGATCGCCCGCGCACTGGCCACCGAGCCGCGGCTGCTGCTGCTGGACGAGCCGGTGGCGGGCATGAACAGCACCGAGAAGACCGAGCTGATGCGCGAGATCGTCAACATCCGGGGCCGCGGCTACACGATCTTCATGATCGAGCACGACATGCGCTTCGTCATGGGCCTGTGCGAGCGGATCTCGGTGCTGAACTTCGGCAAGATCATCGCCGAGGGCGGGCCCGAGCAGATCCGCAACGACCCGCAGGTGATCGAGGCCTACCTGGGCCGCGAGGACGACGAGGTGTCGGTGACGCCGGGGGTCGCAGAATGAAGACGGCGACTGCAGCCAGTTCGCGGGCCGTACGCCGGGCCGCCCCAAGCAGGCCCGCGGTCCGCTCGGGGGACGGAGCGCAGTACCCTGCGCGGGAGAGGCTCCAATGACCGAGCCGCTGTTGTCCGTCTCGGGACTGAGCGTCAACTACGGCCACATCGAGGCCGTGCGCGACGTCGACCTGGCGCTGCAGGCCGGCCACGTCACCACGCTGGTCGGCGCCAACGGCGCGGGCAAGTCGACGACGCTGCTGGCGCTGTCGGCGCTCATCCCCAAGGCCGCCGGCAAGGTGACGTTCGACGGCCACGACGTCACCGCCCTGCCCGCCCACAAGCTGGTGGCCGCCGGCGTGGTGCAGGTGGCCGAGGGCCGCGCCACGCTGACCACGCTCAGCGTGCGCGAGAACCTCGAGCTGGGCGCCTACACGCGGCGCGACGGCGCGGCCGCGCGTGCGCGCGACCTCGAGAAGATGTTCACGCTGTTCCCGCGCCTGAAAGAGCGCGAGAGCGGCCTGGCGGGCAACCTGTCCGGCGGCGAGCAGCAGATGCTGGCGATCGGCCGCGCGCTGATGGCGCGCCCGCGCGTGCTGCTGCTGGACGAGCCGTCGATGGGGCTCGCGCCCATCGTGGTGCAGGGCATCTTCCGCACGCTGCGCGAGATCAACGAACAGGGCCTGACCATCTTCCTGGTGGAGCAGAACGTGCGACAGGCGCTCAAGATCGCCGAGCACGCCTACGTGCTGGAGAACGGCCGCGTGGTGCTGCATGGCCGCGGGCGCGACCTGCTCGACGAGCCGCGCGTGCAGCAAGCCTACCTGGGCGGCTGAGCCGCGGCCGCAACGCCCTGCGCGGTCTCCACCATCGCGCGCCGCAGCTCGAGCAGCATGTCCTGCGGAGGCGTCGGCTTGGGCAGCACCCGCAGTCCACCGGACACGGCCTCCTCGAGCTGCTTCGCATAGCCGGTGATCAGCACCACCGGCAGGTGCGGCCAGCGTTCGCGCAGCCGGAACGCGAGGTCCATGCCGCTCAGCTTGCCGGGCATCTCGATGTCGCTCAGCACGATGTCGGGCAGGCTCGCGCCGCCGTTCAACGCAGCCAGCGCGGCGTCCGCGCTCCATTGATGCGTCACCTCGAGGCCCGCGGCCTGCAGGATGGCCGCCGTCGACTGGGCTACGTCCTCGTTGTCCTCGACCAGCAGCACGTGACCCGCCAGCCGCTCCGGTTGCGTCGTGACGGGCCGGGTCGGCGGACTGGCGAGCGGCGCCTCGGCCGGCAGCACCATCTCGACGGTGGTGCCCTCGCCCAGCTGGCTCACGATGCGCGCGCAGCCCCCGGCCTGGGCGCAGAAGCCGTGCACCTGGCTCAGCCCCAGTCCGGAGCCGGCCTCGTGCATGCGCGTGGTGAAGAACGGCTCGAACACGCGCGGCATCACGTCGGCGGGAATGCCCACGCCGGTGTCGGCCACGGCGATCACCACCATCGTGGTGCCGTCCTCCGAAGCGCCCTCGTTGCGCGCGCTGATGTGCAACCGGCCGCCGCCCGGCATCGCGTGCTTGGCGTTGAGCGACAGGTTGATCAGCGCCAGTTCCAGTTCGGCCGCATCCACGTTGATCGGGCACACGCCGGCGTCCACGGCCACGTCCATGGCGATGCGCGAGCCCAGGGTGCTGCGCAGCAGGCCCTCGGAGGCCGGCAGCCACGCCTGCAACGCGATCACCTCCGGGCGCAGCGCCTGCTTGCGCGAGAACGACAACAACTGGCGCGTGAGCCGCGTGCCCGATTGAACGGCGCGCGACATCGCCTGCAGGTGGCGCTCGTCGGCCGATTCCGGATGCAGGTGGCGCTGCACGTGCAGGCTGCTGCTGACGATGGCCAGCAGGTTGTTGAAGTCGTGCGCCACGCCGCCGGTGAGCTGCGCCAGCGTCTCCAGCTTCTGGCTCTCCTGCATGCCTTTCTCCGCGGCGGCGCGGCGGCGCACCGCCTCGTTCAGCGCGGCGGTGATAGCCTGTTCGCGCCGGGTCTTGCGCAGCGCGACGAGCGACACGTAGGTCAGGCCGGCGGTCACCGGCACCAGCAAGGCCGCGAGGAGGCCCACGTAGCGCAGCCAGCCGGCCAGCGTCGCGGCGCGGCTCACCCCGACGATGACGTACAGCGGATAGTCGTCCACGCGCTGGAAGCTGACGAAGCGCAGCTCCCCGTCGCGTTTCGAGCGGATCTCCAACTGGCCTTCGCGTTCGCCCGCGTTCACGCGCGCGAACACGTCGTCGTTGAGGGTCACGCGGCGGGGGTCGCCCGGATCGTTCAGGGGCCAGTTGGCCAGGATGGCGCCGTCGGTGCGCACCAGCGCGAAGCGCGCCAGCGACGGGTTCTCCGCCGCCAGCGAGCGGTAGTACTCGCGAAAGAACGCGGGCGCCAGCGACACCGAGACGACGCCGTCGAACCGGCCGTCGGGCGCGGCGCGGCGAATCGTCGCGTTCAGCAGTTCGAGGCCGGTCTGGCGCCCGGTGAGCACGTCGCTGATGCCCAGCGGCACCGGGGCATTCTTCTGCTGCAGGAAGTACGGCCGGTCGGCCACCGCCACGATGTGGTCGCTCGGATAGCGGTCGCTGCGGGCGATCGGGCGACCCTGGGCGTCCCAGACGTTGAGGTTCACCACGGCAGGCAGCCCCGCCACCATGTCGGCCAGGCGTTCGTGGATCTGGGCCTCGCGGCCGTGGACGGCGGCGGCGTCGCCCGTCGCGGCGGCGTCCGCGCGCCGCGCGATCTCCTGGGCGATCTCGAAGGTGCGCCGGGCCTGGCCGCGCACGAGCACCGCGGTGCGCTCGGCGGCGGCCTGCGCATCGGCGACGGCGCGCTCGTAGCCCCACCAGGAGGCGGCCAGGAAGGCGGTCGTCGGAATCAGCAGCGCGCCCCACACGACGGTGCGCAGCCAGTTGGCCAGGGGCGTATCGAGGCCGGTGTCGGAGTCCTGCGCCGTCGCTTCGCCGGGCCGCCGCGCCCTCAGGTTGCACACCAGCGCGATGAAGATGGCCGACAGGATGAAAGCGCCGATGTGCATCGGACGTTCGTCCGCGGCGATCGTCGGCGGCACCCAGGGAAAGGCCGCCACCAGGGCCGAGGCCACTGCCACGACCACCGCGGGCGCGACGCCCCACAGCGCGGCCGCCAGCGCCACTGCCGGATAGGCCAGCAGGAAGGGCATGCGGTCGCCCAGCACCGGTTGGAGCGCCGCGCGCAGGGCGATGGCCAGGGCGGTCGTCAGCAGGGCCAGGAACCAGCGCCGAGGCGGGGGCGGCTGCAGCGCGGGTGAAACAGACGGGCTCGACGGCGTCGGCATGGTGCCAATTCAGGCGATGGAGTGCCCCGATGTTAGCGGCGACTGGTCGCCCGTGTGTCGAGTGCCCGCATGCGTCCGGAATGCCCCCGTTCGCGGCGTCGGCCTTCAGCCTGAATTAATAAACTGGCTTATCATATATCCCTATATGAAGAAGATCGACCTTTCGCAACGCTTCGGCTTCGTCGTCAACGAGGTGGGCCGGCTCTACGGACGCCAGTTCGATCAATTGTCGCGCGAAGAGCTGGGCCTGTCGCGCGCCCAATGCCGCCTCATCGGCCAGGTGGCCTACAGCGAGGGTGGCCACGCCCCCACGCAGGCGGAGATCGCGCAGAACCTCGACCTCACGCCGATGGCCGTGGCCACGCTGGTCGACCGCATGGAGGCCGCGGGCTGGATCTCGCGACGCCCCAGCGCCACCGATCGGCGTGCCAACGCGATCGAGCTGCGGCCACGCGCCCAGGAGGCCCTGGCCAAGGCCCTGGACGTCAGCGATCGGGTCCAGGACGCCGCCCTCGCCGGCTTCAGTGCCAGCGAGCGCCAGCAGCTCGTGGCGATGCTGCAGCGCGTGCGCGCCAACCTGCAGGCCGAGGCGCCCGCCCCGGGAGCGTCGTCGTGAGCCTGGGCGACCACCGACTGATTCCGCACCGCGGCATGATCACCGTGTCGATCATGCTGGCCACGATCATGCAGGCGCTCGACACGACGATCGCCAACGTGGCGCTGCCCCACATGCAGGGCGCGCTGCAGAGCTCGCAGGACCAGATCTCCTGGGTGCTGACTTCGTACATCGTGGCCGCCGCCATCGCCACGCCGCTCACCGGCTGGCTGTGTTCGGCACTCGGCCGGCGCAAGGTGTTCCTGATCGCCGTGGCCGGCTTCACGGTGTCGTCCGCGCTGTGCGGCATGGCCGACAACATCCTCGAGATCGTCGCGGCGCGCCTGCTGCAGGGCCTGTTCGGCGCGGCGCTGGTGCCGCTGTCGCAAGCCGTGCTGCTGGACATCAACCCGAAGGAGAAGATCGGCCAGGCGATGGCCATCTGGGGCGCCGGCATCATGATCGGCCCGATCCTGGGCCCGATGCTGGGCGGCTGGCTCACCGAGAACGCCAGCTGGCGCTGGGTGTTCTACATCAACCTGCCGGTGGGCCTGCTCGCCTTCTACGGCATCGCGCGCTACCTGCCCGAGAGCCGCCCCGCCGGCGTGAAGCTGGACCTGTTCGGCTTCGCCACTCTGAGCCTGGCCATCGGACTGCTGCAGATGTTCCTCGACCGCGGCGAACAGCTCGACTGGTTCGACTCCATCGAGATCCGCATCGAGGCGATCGGCTGCCTGATCGCGTTCGCGTTCTTCGTCGCCCACACGTTCACGGCCATCGGCACCTCGTTCTTCGATCGCCGCCTGCTCAAGGACGCCAACTTCGTGACCGGGCTGCTGTTCGCCTTCATCATCGGCCTGGTGCTGTACGCCACGATGGCGCTGCTGCCCACGCTGCTGCAGGGCCTGCTGGGCTACCCCGTGGTCTACACCGGCATGACGATGGCTCCGCGCGGCATCGGCACGATGGTGGCGATGCTGATGGTGGGCCGCATGCTGACCTTCCTCGACGCCCGCGCCATCATGGCACTGGGCTTCACGCTGACCGCCATCGCGCTGTACATGATGACCGGCATGACGCTGGACATGAACAGCCACGTCATCATCACCTCCGGCATCATCCAGGGCCTGGGCATCGGCTTCACGTTCGTGCCGCTCAGCGCGGTGGCGTTCGCCACGCTCGCGCCCGACCTGCGCAACGACGGCACGCCCATCTTCAGCCTGCTGCGCAACATCGGCTCCAGCGTGGGCATCTCCGTCGTGCAGGCGATGCTCACGTCGGGCACGGCGCGCGCGCACGCCGAGCTCGCCACCGACATCACCGCTGGCAACCTCGCCTTCCAGTCCCTGCCCGGCGCCGTGAATCCAGCCACCGCCGCCGGACTGGGCCTTCTCAACGGCCTGGTCGACCGGCAGGCCGCGATGATGGCCTACCTCGACGACTTCCGCTTCATGCTGGCGTTGACGCTGGTGACGATGCCGCTGCTGCTGCTGATCCGCAAGGCGCGCCCGGCGGCGAAGAAGCCGGGCGACGCCAAGCCCGAGCTGGAGGTCGTGCACGAGGTTTGAAGAGGCGGTCCCACGTCCGACTGGCCCGGCGAGCCAATTTGTCACCCTCGCGACAGGGGTCGTCCCTGAGGCCATGCGCGCGGGCGAGAGCGGACAATCGCACCCGAGTCGCGAGATTCGCGTCGTCCGAGGAGTCCGCCATGAAGAACGACCTGCCCAACATCGCCCCGACTCCCGGGGAGATCGCCCGCACGCTGGAGGACTCGCTCGCGCTGCAGCGCAAGGCGTATTTCGCGCACCCGGTGCCGACGCTGGCCGAGCGCAAGGCCGACCTTCGCACGCTGCAGCGCTTCATCCGCGAGAACAAGCAGGCCCTGTGCGACGCGATCAGCGCCGACTACGGCCATCGCTCGCAGCACGAGACGCTGCTGGCCGAGGTGTTCCCCGCCATGGACGGGGTCTCGCACGTGATCGGCTCGCTGCGCAAGTGGATGCGCCCGCAGCGCCGTTCGGTGGACCTGCGCAACTTCATCGGCGCGAGCAACCGCGTGATCCCGCAGCCGCTGGGCGTGGTGGGCATCATCGTGCCCTGGAACTTCCCGCTGCACCTGAGCCTGATCCCGCTCACGTACGTGTTCGCCGCCGGCAACCGCGCGATGATCAAGATGAGCGAGAACTCGCGCCACCTGGCCGCGTTCCTCATCGAGAAGATGCCTGCGTACTTCCCGCCCGAGAAGCTGCGTTTCTTCGACGAGACCGGCGGCGTGGGCATCGAGTTCTCCAAGCTGCCGTTCGATCACCTGCTGTTCACCGGCTCGGGCCAGACCGGCCGGTCGGTGATGGCCGCGGCAGCCGCCAACCTGGTGCCCGTCACGCTGGAGCTGGGCGGCAAGGCGCCAGCCATCCTGTGCGACGACTTCCCGCTGCGCCTGGCCGCCGAGCGCATCCTGTTCGCCAAGCTGATGAACGCCGGACAGATCTGCACGACGGTCGACCACGCGTGGATCCCGCGCGCCAAGGTCGACGAGTTCGTGACGGTCGCGCGCGAGATCGTCAACGCGCGCTACCCGTCCATCGCGTCCACCGACTACACCTCGGTGATCGACGAGCGCTCCTTCGACCGCCTCGTGGGCGCGCTGGACGACGCGAAGTCGCACGGCGCCACCGTGATCCAGCTGATCCCGGGCGAGCCGTACGACCGCACCACCCGCAAGATGGCGCCGCACATCGTGCTGAACGCGCCGGTCGACAGCGCGCTGCTGCAACGCGAGATCTTCGGCCCCATCCTGCCGATCCGCGCATACGACTCGCTGGAGACGGTGATCGAGACCGTCAACGCGGGCCCGCGTCCGCTGGCCATCTACCCGTTCAGCTACGACGGCCGCCAGGTGCAGATGCTGCTCGATCGCGTGATGTCGGGCGGCGTGTCGGTCAACGAGGCGCTGTTCCACGTCGCCCAGCACGACCTGCCCTTCGGCGGCGTCGGCGAGTCGGGCATGGGCCACTACCACGGCCGCGAAGGCTTCGACACCTTCTCCAAGCTGCGTCCGGTGTTCTACCAGGCGCGCTTCTCCGCGCTCAAGCTGATCGGGCCGCCCTACGGCAAGTTCGCGACGGCGATGCTGGGGTTCCTCACGAAGTGAGTTCGTCTCACTTCGATGCCACGACGTTGGGCACCAGCACCGGCTTGTCCACGTACTCCCCCGGGAAGACCTTCTTCAGGTCCGCCACCTTGGGCAGGTCGTTGTAGACGATGTAGGGGTAGTCGGGGTTCAGGGTCAGGAAGTTCTGGTGGTAGCCCTCGGCCGGGAAGAAGCCCTTGTAGGCCTCCACGTGCGTCACGATGGGCTTGGGGAACGCCTTGGCGGCGTCGAGCTGGGCGATGTAGGCCGTGGCCACCTTGCGCTGCTGGTCGTCCAGCGGGAACACCGCGGAGCGGTATTGCGTGCCGTGGTCGGGGCCCTGGTAGTTCAGCTCGGTCGGGTTGTGCGCCACCGAGAAGTACACCTGCAGCAGCTTGCCGTAGCTGACCACCTGCGGATCGAAGGTGACCTGCACCGATTCGGCGTGGCCGGTGCTGCCCGTGCCCACCTCCTCGTAGTGCGCCGTGGCGCCCACGCCGCCCGAGTAGCCCGACACCGCGTTCGTGACGCCCCTGACGTGCTGGAACACGCCCTGCACGCCCCAGAAGCAGCCGCCGGCGAACACGGCGGTCTCGGTGTGGCGGGCGGCGGCGGGCTCGTCGACGCTCGGCGCGGGAATCGTCACCGCGGGCTCGGCCGCGCCGGCCATGCCGAAGTGCAGCCCGATCGCGAGCAGGCAGGCGGCGCCGACGGCGGCGGGGAAGAACTGGGTGGCCTTCGAGGGCGCAGCGGCGGTCGTGGTGCGGTTCATGGCAGGTGTCCTGGTTTCGTGGAATGGGGTCAGGCAGGCGCGAACGCCAGGGCCACGCCGTTCATGCAATAGCGCAGCCCGGTGGGCTTGGGGCCGTCGTCGAAGACGTGGCCGAGGTGGCCGCCGCAGCGCCGGCAGTGCACCTCGTCGCGGCTCATGCCCAGCGAGTTGTCGACGCGCTGGTTGACGGCGTTGGGCAAGGGCTGCCAGAAGCTGGGCCAGCCGGTGCCGCTGTCGAACTTGGTCTGCGAAGAGAACAGCGCCAGCGCGCAACCGGCGCAGCTGAACGTGCCCTTGCGGTGCTCGTCGTTGAGCGGGCTGGTGAAAGGCACCTCGGTGCCTTCGTGGCGCAGCACGGCGTAGGCCTGCGGCGACAGTTTCCCCTTCCACTGCTCGTCGGTCAGCTCGACCTCGAAGTGGCCCTGGGGCGTGGCGGCGCCGGCGCGGCTGCAGGCGGAGGCCAGCGCGGCGACGCTGCCGCCCAGCAGCAGGCGGGCAGCGGACAGGAGGGCGGATCGGCGGGCGAGTGTCATGGTTTCGAGGTCTCGTTGCGGGATGAGTGTCTGTCGTCGGAGGCCGCCGATTCCTTACAGGGCCGGACCGAGGACCGGATCTTGCAATGACTCGGGGCAGCCGTCTGGCCGCACCGTTTATGACCATGCCCGGCCCCATAGGTTCAATACGTCGCCGCAGCGCCACCGGATGCGGTGGAGAATGTCCCGATGAGCACCCGATTTCACCCCGGCGCCGACACCGTCGCCTTGCTCGCGCCCACCGGACGCCTGCGGGCCTCGATCAACCTGGGCAACCCGATCCTGGCCGGCACCGACCCGGGCACCGGGCAGCCGCGCGGCGTCTCGGTCGACCTGGCGCACGAGCTCGCGCTGCGGCTCGGCGTGCCGCTGGAGATGCTGACCTTTCCCGCCGCGACGAAGTCGGTGGACGCCGTCACCGGCGGCGTGGCCGACGTCGGCTTCTTCGCCATCGACCCGCAGCGGGGTGCCGAGATCGGCTTCACCGACGCCTACCTGCTGATCGAGGGCTCGTACCTGGTGCGCGACGATTCGCCCTGCCGCGTCAACGAGGACGTCGACCGTCGCGGCACCACCGTCGCCGTCGGCAAGGGCAGCGCATACGACCTGTTCCTGTCGCGCGAGCTGGAGGCGGCCTCGTTCGTGCGGGTGGCCGGCGCGGCCGAGGTCGTCGAGACGCTGGTCTCCGGCGGTGCCGACGTGGCCGGCGGCATCCGCCAGGTGCTGGTGGAGGTGGCGCAGCGGACGCCGGGCCTGCGGGTGCTGCCCGGACGCTTCATGGTGATCCGCCAGGCGATGGGCCTGGCGCGCGGCCGCGGGCCCGTCGCCGAGGGCGCACTGCGCGTGTTCGTCGAGGACATGAAGGCCTCCGGCTTCGTTGCCGCCGCCATGGCCCGCCACGCCGTCGCGGGGGCCAGTGTCGCACCCCTGCACGATTGATCCGATATTCACGAAAGCCCCGGCATGGACTCCCCGAAACACCAACTCTCGATGACGGTGCTGATGACGCCCGACATGGCCAACTTCTCCGGCAACGTGCACGGCGGCACGATCCTGAAGCTGCTGGACCAGGTCGCCTACGCCTGCGCCGCGCGCTACGCGGGCCGCTACGTGGTCACCCTGTCGGTCGACCAGGTGATGTTCCGCGAGGCCATCCACGTGGGCGAGCTCGTCACGTTCCTGGCCTCGGTCAATCACACGGGCACCAGTTCGATGGAGGTGGGCATCAAGGTGGTGGCCGAGGAGATCCGCACGCAGCGCGTGCGCCACGCCAACAGCTGCTTCTTCACCATGGTGGCGCTGGACGACGACCGCAAGCCGGTGGCGGTGCCCGCGCTGGTGCCGCAGAGCGCCGACGAGCGACGACGCTTCGCCACGGCGGAGTTGCGGCGCAAGCTGCGTTCCGAATACCGCGCGCGATTCGAGGCTCTGCGGCAGGAGACGGCGGGCGACGCAGCTGACGCGGCGTGACCCCTGCGCGGTGTCGGAGCGCCTTGAAGATGCGAATGCTTCGCATTACACTGACTGCATGCCTCGCCTCCGCGTCTGTCCCGAATGACCCGCCGCCTCGTCGAACGGCAGCCGCGCCGGCTCCAGCGGATGCGGCCGGCGGCCCAGCGGCCCGAACACGGGCTGGACATGGCCCTGCCGCGACCGGACGAGCGCGTGCGCCAGCCCGACCCCCGCGCCCTGCGCGCGCTGGCCGAGGAGAACGCCATGCTCGCCCGCGAGCTGGGCCGCGTCCAGGCGCGCTGCACGCAGTGGCGCGACGATTGCATCGCCCACGCCGACCGGCTCGAGGCGCAGTTGCTGCGCGCACGGGGCGCTCTCCTGGTCAAGGAAACGGAGCTTGGCGTGTTGCGAGACGCGTTGGAGTCGTCGGATTCATGCAAGGCCTTGGACAGGCGCTGTTCCTGTCGGAGCATCCCGCGTGCACGCGCATGACGTGACGCGGGCACCAGGCACCTTGGCGAGCGGCTCCGGTTGGGGGCCGCTCAAACGATCGAGGGGCATGTGGCCACCGTCAGTTCGGGCTGACGGTGGCCTTTTTTTGGCGCCAGTACCGGGGAGCCGACCTGGCCTCACTCGTCGCGGCCGCCGAACACGCCCAGCAGCACCAGCAGGTTCTGGAACACGTTGTAGAGGCTCAGGTAGACGCCCAGCGTCGCGATGACGTAGTTGGTCTCCAGGCCGTCCTCCACGCGCTTCAGGTCGTGCAGCACAAAGGCCGAGAAGATGCCGATGGCCATCACCGACATCGAGATCATCAGCGCGCTCGACTGGATGAAGACGTTGGCGATGCCGGCCACCAGCAGCATCACCGCGCCGATGAACAGCCATTTGCCCATCGTCGAGAGGTCGCGCTTGATGATGGACGACAGCGTGGCCATGCCGAAGAAGATGGTGGCCGTGCCCGCGAAGGCCATCATCACCAGGCCGGTGCCGTTGCCCATGCCCAGCACGAAGCCCAGCAGGCGCGACAGCATCAGCCCCATGAAGAACGTGAAGCCCAGCAGCAGCGGCACCGCCGCGGCCGAGTTGCGGTTCTTCTCGATGGCCCAGATCAGGCCGAAGGCGCCGACCATGAAGACGACCATCCCCAGGCCGCCGCTCATCGCGGTGGACAGGCCGATCCAGGCGCCGAGCACGGTCGGAATCATCGACAGCGCGAGCAGCGCGTAGGTGTTGCGGAGCACGCGCGCGTTGCCGCCGGCGGAGACGACGCGAGCGTCCTCGGCGAAGGACGGGCGTTGCAGGTTGCGGGGACTGGGTTGAAGGTTCATGGCAGGACTCCTTTCGGGGATGCCTCACTGTCGCGGCTTCAATACTTCGAGTAAATGCGAATGACTCGAAACAATGCATCGCATAAATCGCATATTGACGGTCAGGTGGTGGGCGACGGCTCCTGGCCGAGCCGCTCGAGCGCCGTGCCGATGCGCGCCGCCGGACGCTTCGAGCGGGCGCGGATGTTGAGCAGCTCCACGCCCAGCGAGAAGCCGATCGCGGCGTAGATCACCGTCTTGGGCACGTGCACGTCGAACGCCTCGGCGGCCAGCGTCATGCCCACCATCACGAGAAACGCCAGGGCCAGCACCTTGATCGACGGATGGCGCTCGACGAACTCGCCGATGGGACGCGCGGCGAACATCATCACGGCCGCCGAGGCCACGACCGCCGCGATCATCACGCCGACGCGGTCGACCATGCCCACGGCGGTGATCACGGAGTCGAGCGAGAACACGATGTCGATCACGGCGATCTGCGCGATCACGCTCCAGAACCGCCCGGCGCCGGTGCGCAACGCGGGAGCTGCAGCGCCCTCCTCGCGCCGCTCGACGGCCTCGAAGATCTCGCGCGCGGCCTTCCACAGCAGGAATGCCCCGCCACCCAGCAGCACCAGGTCGCGGCCGCTCATCGACTGCCCGGCCACGGCGAACAGCTCCGCCGTGAGCCCCATCACCCAGCTGAGCGACAGCAGCAGCCCGATGCGCGTGAGCATGGCGAAAGCGAGGCCGGCCCGCCGCGCAGCGTCGCGCTGCCCGGCCGGCAGGCGGCCGACGAGGATGGTCAGGAAGATGATGTTGTCGATGCCCAGCACCATCTCGAGGGTCGCGAGCATCGCGAAGGCGATCCAAAGGGTCGGGTCGAGCAGCAGTTCCATGGCGGGCCTGGCGGTGAACGGGGATCCGTCACTGTAGACAGCGCCACATTCAGCGTAAAGTCGAATTGACGGCGGTCACGCTTCGTGGAAACCGCAGGATGAGGGCCGAAGATGAACTACAAGCACCTGCACTACTTCTGGGCCGCGGCCAAGGCGGGCGGCATCGTGCGCGCCGGACAGCAACTCAACATCTCGCCGCAGACGTTGTCGGGCCAGATCAAGTTGCTGGAGGACCGGCTGGGCTGCGCGCTGTTCCGCAAGGCCGGCCGCGGGCTGGAGCTCACCGACGAGGGCCACCTTGCCGTGGGCTACGCCGACCAGATCTTCGCGCTCGGCGCCGAGCTGGAGGCGCGCATCGGCAAGACCAGCGGCGTCGCGGCCACGCTCGATTTCCGCGTTGGATTGGCGGACTCGGTGCCCAAGTCGATCGCCTACCGGCTCCTGGAGCCCGCGCTGGCCGCGGCCGCCAACGTGCGCCTGATCTGCCACGAAGGCAAGCTCACCGACCTGCTGGGCCAACTTGCGGTGCAGCGGCTGGACCTGGTGCTGGCCGACGAGCCGCTGGGCCGCCAGTCCGGCATGAAGGCGTTCAACCACGCGCTGGGCTCGACCGCCATGAGCTTCTTCGCGACGCCCGAGCTCAAGCGCTCGTTGAAGGGCGCGTTCCCGGCCTGCCTCGACGACGCCCCGATGCTGTTGCCCGGCCACGCCTCGGCGATGCGCCAGCGCTTCGACCTGTGGCTGGCCTCGCACAGGATCCGCCCGCGCGTCATCGGCGAATTCGACGACGCGGCGCTGATGAAGGCGTTCGGCGGCGAAGGCCGGGGCGTGTTCATGACGCCCGCGGTGCTCGAGTCGGAGACGGCCGCGCAGTACGGCGTGCGCGTGGTAGGCCGCAGCGACGAGCTGGTGGAGGAGTTCCACGCCATCTCCACCGAGCGCCGGATCACGCATCCCTGCGTGGCGGCGATCACCAGTTCGGCACGCGACCAGTTCTTTGCCGACTAGGAGCCTGGGCGGCAGAAGGCGCCGTCGCGAGAATGATGAGAAGCATGGACTTTTCGGTGGCGGCGACGATCACGTAGTGGGCGCTACAGGTAAGCAGCCGCCGCCGAAAAGGCCCCGCTTATCGTCGTTCGCAGCAGGCTCCTGGGGCGCCGGGTGGGTCGGGTCGACCCAGGCCACGTCCTCCGGCGCCTCGGCCGGCTCGATGTCGAGGTTGACCGCGACCGCCTGGCCGTCGCTGCGCACCAGCACGCACTCGAGCGTCTCCGTGGGGCTGGCGTTGATCTCCTGGTGCGGCACGAACGGCGGCACGTAGATGAAATCGCCGGGGCCGGCCTCGGCCGTGAACTCGAGGCGTTCGCCCCAGCGCATGCGGGCGCGTCCCTTGACGACGTAGATCACGCTTTCCAGCGGCCCGTGGTGGTGTGCGCCGGTCTTGGCGTTCGGATGGATGTGCACGGTGCCGGCCCACAGCTTCTGCGCGCCGGTGCGCGCGAAGGTGATCGCGGCCTGGCGATCCATGCCGGGCGTCTGCGCGGTGTTGGGGTCGAGCCTGTCCGCGGGCACCACGCGCACGCCGTCGTGCTTCCAGGCAGGCGCGGCTTCGTCGTGCGAATGGGGAGGCAGGTCGGTCATTCTTTAGTCCAGGAGTTCGGCGCCGGGCATGAACGCCGACACCCCTTCGACCTGGTCGTGGTTGTGCTTGGCGTGGTACATCGCGTGGTCGGCCTCGCGCAGGAAGCGCGACGCGTCGGCCGGCGCCTTGTACAGGCTGATGCCGATGCTCGCGCGCAGGAGCACGCGATGACCGTCCAGCGGCGGCTTCATTGCCTCGATGATCTTGTCGGCAATGGCACGGGCCTGCTCCAGCGAGACGATGCCCTCGGCCAGCACGGTGAACTCGTCGCCGCCCAGGCGCGCGACGGTGTCGCCCTTGCGCACGCAGCCTTCCAGCCGGCGCGCGAAGGTCTGCAGCGCCAGGTCGCCGATATGATGGCCGTGGGCATCGTTGATCTGCTTGAAGCCGTCGAGGTCGAGGAACAGCAACGCCATCGGCGGGCTGCCGCGCGCGTGGCGCGACACCGCCTTCTCGAGCGCCTCCATGAAGCCGCGGCGGTTGGCCAGGCCGGTGAGGCCGTCGCTGAGCGCCATCGCCCGCAGGCGCGCCTCGAACTCGCGGCGCTCGGACACGTCGTGCCCGAACGCGGTGAGTTCCCAGCGGCCCGCGACGCGCGTGGCAGTCAGGCTCACCTCCACCGAGAGCAGGCGGCCGGCGCGATCGATGGCCTGCAGCGTGACGCGCTGGTGGGCGTCCTCCAGCCGTTCGGAGGCTGCGTAGCGCGCCACCAGGCTGCCCACCTCGCCGCGCAGGGCCGGCGGCACGATCAGCTCGGCGACCGGCTGGCCGATGGTCTCGATCGGGGACCAGCCGAACAGGCGCTCGGCGGCCCGGTTCCACTGCGACACGCGGCCATGCTCGTCGATGGAGATGACGGCGTCGTGCGCATGCTCCAGCAACGCACGCATGCGCTCTTCGCTGGTGCGCAGGCGCGCCTCGGCCTCGTTGCGCGCGTCGAGCGCGGCCTTCTTGGCGAGCGCGGCGACGACGGCGCTGGCCATCAGCTGCAACATCTGCACGTCGCCGTCGTCGAACGCATGCGGCTGTTCGGAGAAGACCTTCAGCACGCCCACGGCGGCGGTGCCCTGGCGCAGCGGCGCGACGATCACCGAGCGCACGCCGAGCCGGCGGCAGGCGGCGCGGTCGACGCGCTCGTCCGTCTCGGAGTCGTCGCAGCGCTGCACGCTGGCAGTGCGCACGCAGACGCCGGACAGGCTGGTGGCGCAGGCGATGCGCAGGCCCAGGTGGCTGGCCATCATGCCGCTGGCGCGCCGCACCACGGTGTGCTCGCCGTCGACGAAATCCACCGAGGCGCCGTGCGCCTGGGTGAGCTCGCGCAGCTTGTCGATGACGAGCTGCATGAACGGGTTCAACGCCAGATCGGCCTGAACCAGCAGCGACTGCGTCTGAATGATGCGTTCGAGCCGATCGAGACGTTCGATCCGCTGAGCAGCTGCCACCATGGTGAGAATCCCTCGTGCCGAAGCGCGCGACGTGTGGTTCCCACTCGGACCGCTCACGCGGAATCGGCGAAAACTCGTTCGGGTTCGATGCTCGAACGCCAACCGGAAGTATGCGTTGGCGGCGGCGAGCTGTCCACTGCCGGGCAACGCCGAACAGCCGATGCGAACCTGATGAAAACCCTAGGTTAAACGCTCATCAGTCCGGCAGGCTCCACTCGCGATGACCCTCCCGACAGGACGGCCGATCATGAGGGCGCATTCTTGCGGGCGTCGATCCAGGGCGCGCCGATTGCCTGCGCCGTCCGATGCGATCGCGTCCGTGATCGCCAGCCTTGCCAGGAGACTCCATGGAAGACCAGACCATCCTCGACCGCATCACCGCGCTGGTCGACGAAGAACACCGCCTTCGGGACGGCGCCGTCGCCCCCGAGGCGAACGCCGCACGCCTGAAGAGCGTCGCGGAGCAGTTGGACCAGTGCTGGGACCTGCTGCGCCAGCGCCGCGCCAAGCGCGAGTTCGGCGCGGATCCCGAGTCCGCCGAGCCGCGCGACGTCGGCACCGTTGAGAACTACACCAACTGAGCTCGCCATGTGAAGCCGCTTCACATCCTGGGTATGGGCCTTGCCGCTTCCGGTGACGACCTCCGAATGTCATCGAAGGCCGTCTCCACCGGAGATCGGCGGGGCAACCCAACCCAGGAGCATCACATGCAGAAGAACCAGCAAGGCGGCAACGCGGCGCCCGCTCGCAACGACCAGCAGAGCCAGTCGGGCAACCAGCCCCAGCAAGGCGGTCAGCACGGCAAGCAGACGCCCAGCGGTGGCTCGAACCAGCAGGACCAGTCTGGTGGCGGCCGCGACCAGCATGGCGGCAACGTGAAGTCCGATCCGGGCCAGGCACAGAGCCGCGACGCGCAGCAAGGCAGCGACAGCAGCAGCCGCTCCAACAAGCAGCGCTGACGGCGGGGACGCGTCGCGTCCCGCAATTGCACGCTCGACGGCCGGCTCGCCCGGCCGTTTTCCGTGGCGCGCCGGTTTTGCCGTATGGTGTCCGCTGACTCAACGTCGCGGACACCAGACGTGCCCCCTGCCCTCGCCTCCAACCCGATCGACGCCGGCCTGTACCGCGGCATCTGGCGCTACGCCGCCGGCGCGCGCGCGGCCATGCTCGGCTCCATGGCCCTGCTGGTCGCCTCGCAACTGGTGCGGCTGTCCGTGCCCTGGCTCGCCGCCCAGGCCATCGACGCGTTGCAGACGAACGGCACCGCCGGCCTGACGCCCGCGCTGGCGTGGGTGGGCTGCGTGATGGGCGCCGCGGTGGGCGCCTGGTTGCTGCACGGCCCCGGACGCGTGCTCGAGCGCCGCGTGGGCATGCGCGTGCGCGAGTCGCTGTCCGACGAACTCTACGCCCGCCTCACCGCGGCGCCGCTGGGCTGGCACGAACGCCACCACTCCAGCGACATGCAGCAACGGGTGCGGCAGTCGACGCTGGCGCTCTACGAGTTCTCCGCCAACCAGTTCATCTACCTGCAGAGCGCGGTGGGCCTGGTCGGTCCGCTGGTGGCACTGGCCGCGCTGTCGCCGGTCATCGGCCTGTCCGCCTTCCTCGCCTTCGGCACGCTCGCGCTCCTGAGCATGCGCATCGACCGCGTGCTGATGCGCCTGGCCATGCAGGAGATGGAGGCCGAACGCCGCTACGGCGCGGGCATGGCCGATTTCCTGGGCCACATCGGCACCGTGCTGAGCCTGCGCCTGCAGGAGGCCTCGCGCCGCCTGCTGCAGCAACGCCTCGCGCGCATCTTCGTGCCGCTGGGCCGCAACATCGTCATCAACGAGGCCAAGTGGTGCATGGTGGACCTCGTGAGCACCCTGGTCACCTGGGCCCTCGTCGTGGCCTATGTCGCGACGGTGGCCAGCCGCGGCGGCGCGGCGATCGCCATCGGCGCCGTGTTCATGGTGCAGCAGTACGCCAGCCGCACCGCGGCCGTGGCCACCGACATGACGGGCCGGATGCAGGGGCTGTCGCGCACGCGCGCCGACTACGCCAGCGCGCGGCCCATCTTCGACGCGCCGGCCGGCGAGAATCCGGCGCCGCTGCCCGCCGACTGGCAGCGGATCGTGGTGCGCGACATCGTCTTCCGCCACGCCGCCGCCGCGCCGGAATCGCCCCCGTTGGGCCTGGACGAACTGGCGCTGCGGCGCGGCGAACGCGTCGCGCTGGTGGGCGGCAGCGGCGCGGGCAAGAGCACGTTGATGCGCGTGCTGGCCGGCCTCTATGCGGCGCCGGGCGTGGTCGTCGAGGTCGACGGGCGGTCGCAGCCCGGCGTGCACAACCTGGCCGCGCTGTCGACGCTCATTGCCCAGGAGGCGGACGTGTTCGAGGGCAGCGTGCGCGAGAACCTGGACTTCGGTACCGCGCTCGCGCCCGACACCCTGGCGGCCGCCATCCAGGGCAGCGCGTTCGACGTCGTGCTGTCCGGCCTGGACGGCGGCCTCGAGTTCGCGGTGGCCGAGCGCGGGAGCAACCTGTCGGGCGGCCAGCGCCAGCGGCTGTGCCTGGCGCGCGGCGTGCTGGCCGCCGCCGGGAGCTCGATCGTGTTCCTCGACGAGCCCACCGGCGCGCTCGACCCCGTCACCGAGGCCCGCATCCACCACCGCCTGGCCGACACGTTTCCCGGCGCCTGCATCGTCGCCTCGGTGCATCGCATGAGCCTGCTGTCGCACTTCGACCGCGTGGCGCTGATGGAGTCGGGACGCCTCGTCGACATCGGCCCACTGGCCGACCTGCGCGAACGCCAGCCGGCCTTCGCCGCGATGCTGGCGGGTAGCGCGCACGAGGTTGTGGCGGGCTGAGGATTGGCTACAAGCGAAATGTAGTTACCAAAACATTCAAGGGAAACCGATAGCTGGATGATGTAGTTTTGCTTCATTACGATGCCGCCATACCGGTGCGGTGCCTGTGGCACAAGGCCCCGGAAGCACATCGGAGACATCATGAAGACTCGTTGGATGACAACGTGGCGCCATCTGCGCCATGTCCTGACCGGCGCCGCCGTGGCCCTCACGCTGGCGGCCTGTGGCGGCGCTGGGGATGCAGGAGGCGCGCCGCCGGTCACCCCGCCGACCACCGATACGACCCTCGCGGACGGCAACTCCACCGACCTTCGCAAGATCATCGTCGCGGTGCCGCCGCCGGCCACGGCCTCGTCGCCGGGCACCACGATCACCACGCTGAAGATCCACTACCACCGCACGAACGGCGACTACACCGGCGTGATGATCCACACGTGGAACGCGGCCGTGTCGCCCGTGTGGAACGAAGGCTTCGTGCCCGACGGCACCGACAGCTTCGGCGTCTACTTCAACGTGCAACTGGCGACGACCACGGGCGTCGTCGGCTATATCCTGCACATCGGCGACGACAAGGACGACAACGGCGTCGACCAGTCCTACACGCTGCAGCCGGGCGCCAACGAGATCTGGCGCATCCAGGACGACCTGAACACGTATACGAACAATCCGCTCGGGGCGGCACAGGTGGACATCGACACCGTGCGCGTCCACTACCTGCGCTACGCCAACGACTACAGCACCTGGGGCCTGCACCTGTGGGACGGCAGCGGGCTCGACCCGTGATCGTCGGCGACATCGACGGCAGCGGCGGCTACGCCGACGCGAACTTCCAGGAGCTCGCCTACTTCATCAACGTCGACAAGACGGCGCACCAGATCGTGATCCCGCAACTGGCCGCCAAGGCCTTCGCGCTGCACCCGGTGCATGCGGCCGCGAGCGCCGCCGACACGCGCGCCGCACAGGCCACGTACGACGCGGCGACGGGGACGTTCTCCGTGCCGGCGCGCACGGCTGTGGTGTTCGTCGTGCCGCAATGAAATCCTGAGGCCACCGATTCGGGTCGGGGACTGGCCCCGGACCGCCGGATTCACGACCGTGGAGACATCGACAGCGGCTCGAGCCCCAGCCGCCGGCCGCCCGCCAGCACCCAGTGGATGACGGCGCCGAGCTCCTCCAGCGTGTACTGCTTGTGCACCAGCGCGCGCACGCCGGCCTGGCGGGCCTCGTGTTGCAAATGGTCAGGCAGGTTGCCGGAGCTGATGATCAGCGGCAGTTCGGGGCGGATGCGCTGCAACGCGCGCGCCACGTCCAGGCCCGACAGCTCGGGCATGTTCAGGTCGGTGACGACCACGTCGAAGGCCTCGGGCGCCGCCCGCACCATCGCGATCGCGTGCGCCGGGTCGTGCAAGGTGGTGACCACGTAGCCCAGGCGTTCGAGCAGGCGCTCCACCATCATTACCATGACCTCGTCGTCGTCGATGTAGAGCACGTTCTGGCCGCGGCCGCGGTGCGCGATCGCGAGCGCCTGGGGGCGTTCGACGGCGCTGGCGCTGGCCGAGCGCGGCAGGTAGATCTCGAACGCGCTGCCCTCGCCGAGCGCCGTCTGCACGCGGATCACGCCGCCGTGCGCGGCGATGATGCCGTGCGCCACCGCCAGCCCGAGGCCGGTGCCTTCGCCCACGGGCTTGGTGGTGAAGAAGGGTTCGAAGATCCGCTCGCGCGTCTGCGCGTCCATGCCGCGGCCGTTGTCCTCCACCCGCAGCCGCGCATACGCGCCGGGAGTCAGGCCGGCGCCCAGGTGATGCGCCGCGACGACGTCCAGGTCGACGCCGTCGAGCGCGACGGCCACGCGCCCCGGCTTGCCGTCCAGCGAGTGCCAGGCGTTCGTGCACAGGTTCATCAGCACCTGCTCCACCTGCGTCGCGTCGGCCATCACGAACAGCGGCGCAGGCGCGAGGGCCGCGTCGAGCGTGACGCCCGCCGGCAGCGTCGAGCGCAGCAGGCCGATGCATTCCTCGACCAGGGGACGCAGCTCGCAGCTGACGACCTCGCGCGGCTGGCGGCGCGCGAACGCGAGGATCTGCTGCACCAGTCCGCGTCCGCGCAGGCCCGCCTTGCGGATCTGCTCGAGGCTGGTCGCCGCCGGGTGCCCGGGCGTCAGGTCCTGGATCGCCAGCGCCGCGTTGCCGAGGATGCCCGCCAGCACGTTGTTGAAGTCGTGTGCGATGCCGCCGGCGAGCACGCCGATCGCCTCCATCTTCTGCGCCTCGCGCAACTGGCGTTCGAGCTGGCGCAGGGCCTCCTCGGCGCGCCGGCGCTCGGTGATGTCGGTGACCATGGCCAGCGCGCCGGTGTACCTGCCGGCGTCGTCGAACGCGGCGCTGGTGCTCATCGCCGTCCACAGGTCGGAGCCGTCCTTGCGGGACAGGCGGAAATCGTGCTGCTCGGAGATGCCCTGCGCGCGCCGCCGCGCGTTCTCGCGCGCGTCGTGGCGCGCGCGCTCGTCCATGAACTCGTACATGGTGCGCCCCATCATCTCGTCGACCGCGTAGCCCAGCATGCTGGCCATCTTGGGGTTGACGAAGGTGGTGACGGCATCGGCGTCGATCATCCAGATGCCCTCCTCGGCCGTCTGCACGATGCGCCGATAGCGTTCCTCGCTGCGCTGCAGCGCCAGGCGTTGCTCCATGCGCTGCGTGACGTCGCGCATGAAGGCGCCGAAGATGCGATGGCCGTCGATCTGCATGTCGCTGAACGAGATCTCCACCGGGATCTCGCGGCCGTCGCGATGCAGCGCGACGATCTCGACCGCGCGCCAGTCGAGGTGCCGCTCGCCGCTGGCCAGGTAGCGGGCGAAGCCGTGGCGATGGGCCGCATGCAGGCGCTCGGGCTGGAGCATGGTCAGCTTCTGGCCGACCACCTCGTCGGGCAGGTAGCCGAGCACCCGCAGGATGGCCGGGTTGCAGAAGCGGATCACGTCGTCCTCGCCGACCATCAGCACGACGTCGGTGGAGGTCTGCCACAGCAGTCGGTCGCGTTCGGCGCTCTCGCGCACCACCTGTTCGGCCACGCGGCGCTCCGTGACGTCCTGCAGCGTGCCACGCAGGCGGATCACCTTGCCCGCGGCGTCGCGAACCGGCGCGCTGACGGCGCCGATCCAGCGCATCCGGCCGTCGGCCATCCGGTAGTGGAACTCGCTCCCCGTGGGAACGTGCTCGCTGAACGCGCGCTGGAAATCATGGTCGAATGCCGTGCTGTCTCGACCCACGTTGGCCAGGAAGTCGCGCACGCCGATCGGACCGAGGGCGGGATCGCGCTCGAACAGGTCGTAGAGCGCCTGCGACCAGGCGATCAGGCCGGTCTCCGTGTCGACCTCCCAGCTGCCCATGCGCGCCAGGCGCTGCGACTCGTCCAGCATCCGCTCGGATTCGCCCAGCGCCGTCGCGAGCGCCACGGCGTGCCGGCGTTCTTCCTGCAGCAACACCTGCTCGTGGCGCGACTGCAGCAGGCCTTCGACCATGCCGGCCAGGTCGCGCAGGATGGCGCGCTGGTCGTCGGTCAGGGCGCGGGTGCGCGAATCGAGCACGCACACGGTTCCCAGGACGAGGCCGTCGAACATCACCGGCACGCCCGCATACGAGCGGATGGCCCGCGATCCGCGCACGAATGGGCTGTCGGCGAAACGCGGATCGAGCGCGGCGTCCTCGATCTCGACGAGCGCCTGGCGCTCCAGCACGCAGATGCAGAAGCTCTCGCGAACCGATGCCTCGGTGGCGAGCGTGCCCACGCGGGAGCGAATGAACTGGCGGTCGCCGGCCACGAACGTGACCATGGCGATCTCGGAGCCGATGACGGCGGCGGCGATCCGGCTCAGCCGATCGAACGCGGGATCCGCCCCGGACGACAGGAGGTCGAGCGTCCTGAGCAGGTCGAGGCGGCGATCGTCTTGGGCGGTGGCGGCAGAGTCCATCCAGGATCGGCGGAGTGGTGGACGCAGGATAGCGCCGATGGAGCGGGCGGCGGGTCGGTGTTGCTACCCACCTTGGCGACGCAGGACGCAGGCCGGCACGGCGGCCATTGGCGAGCGGCGGCATGATCCACGCCAGCACCGACAGCCCCGAGCCCGCAGGCCAGGCGCCGCAAGCCATCGGCGGGAAGACGGGGTTGGCGGCGCCGGTCGGACCGGGCCTGCTCACCGGCGCCTCCGACGACGACCCGGGCGGCATCGGCACCTATTCGGAGGTGGGCGCGCAATTCGGCTACGCGATGCTGTTCTCGTACCCGCCAAGTGGCTGACGCCGGCGCTGCTGGCCTACGTGGCCACGGTGTTCGCCGTGAAGATCCCCTGGGGCCAGGTGCTGCACGAGACCTTCCTGCCGAAGATCGAGTTCGGAAAGGACTACGTGACGGCCATCGTCGCCACCTTCGGCACCACGATCAGCCCGTACATGTTTTTCTGGCAGGCTTCGCAGGAGTGGTGGCCTTCTTCATCATCCTGACCACCGCGGCGACGCTTCGCGCACACGGCGTGCACGACATCGACAGCGCCGCGCAGGCCGCCCAGTCGCGCAAGCCGGTGGCCGGCGAGTTCGCGTTCGCGCTGTTCGCCATGGGCATGGTGGGCACGGGCCCGCTGTGCGCGCTGGGGTGGATCACCGCCGCGGTGATGGCGGCGTGCGTGGCTGGCATGGCGGCCGCGGCCGGAGCAGCAGCCGCCGCGCGTCAGCGGATCGAATCGTCGCCGGCGCGCTCGGTCTCGTCGATCGTGTCGTCGTCGTCGGGTCCCAGTCCGCCTTCGGCCGGCGCCAGGCTGTCGCGAGCGAGGTCGGCGTCGGAATCGCCGTCCACCACGCGCTCGACATCGCGATCGGCGTCGAGCGCGTCTTGGTCCGGGTCCAACGAGCGCCGCGACAGTTCGCGCGCTGCGTCGATGTAGACGTCGCCCTTGCCGGGCCGGGGCTGGTCGGAGCGTTCGCCGGGCAGGTCGGCCCGGTCCTGGCGGTCCATGATGGTGTCGACGCCGCCGGATTCGCGGTCGATGTCGTCGAGCGGGTCGGCAGCGGGTCGGATGGAGGGTGCGGGCATGGAGAACTCCTGTCGATGTCGGTTGTGTCAGCCCGTTCGGGCAACCCCCATGCCACGTGCTCAGCGGCGGCGCCGGCTGCGCACGAAGCTCATCAGGGCCAGCGCGATGACCGAGCCGATCAGTGAGACCGACAGCGCGCCGAAATCGAGCACTTTCGGATCGCCCGCGTGCAGCCCGAAATACGGCGCCACGATCCAGCCGGCGACGATGGCGCCCAACACGCCCACGAGCACGTTGACGAACACGCCCTGGTCGTCGTCGTCGCGCATGAGCAGCCCGGCGGCGCCGCCGATGAGGGCGCCCACGACGAGCCAGGCGAGGATGTGGAACATGCTGTGGGATTCCGATGAGGTTGGAGATGGGGGGCCGGCGCAGCTCGACGGCAATCCCCATTCCCGACCACGGCGAGCGCGCTCCCTGCCCGTAGGTGGAGAACCCGCCGCGGTCGAGCTATCGTCTGACACGGAATGTGCTCGACCGTGGGCAGAATCGTTTCTGACTCGGCGTATCCTTCACAGGAATCCGTGGACGAGTCGGACGGCGCTCCCGGGGTCCAGGCGTGCCGTCCCAGACGACCTTGCCAGCCCGGTGAGCCCAACGACTGCCTGAAGACACGAAACGACCATGACCCATGCGCTGATCGTCGAAGACGACGCCGACTCCGCCGAAACGATGGCGGCCCTGATCTCTGCCCAGGGCTTTACCGTCGCGATCGCCCGGACGATGCGGGACGCCCGCCGCCAGATCGTGCTGCAATTGCCCGACCTGGTGCTGCTCGACCTGCAACTGCCCGACGGCAGCGGCATGGACCTGTTCCAGGACGCCCAGCTCGTCGCCAACTCCGAGATCGTGCTGATCACGGGCCACGCCAGCCTCGAGAGCTCCATCCAGGCATTGCGCATGGGCGCGGCCGACTACCTCGTCAAGCCGATCAACATGAAGCAGTTGCAGGGCATCCTGTCGCGCGTCATGCGGCCATCTGCCATCCAGGCCGAGCTGGCCTCGCTCACCGCCGAGTGGGAGGCCTCGGGCCACTTCGGGCATCTTTGGGGCCGTTCGGCGCCGATGCGTCGCATTTACGAGCAGATCTCGCGCGTTGCCGTCACGGCCGTTTCGGTGTTCATCACCGGCGAGAGCGGCACCGGCAAGGAAGTGGTGGCGCAGACCGTGCACGACCTCAGCCGCCGCCGCAAGCATCCGTTCCTGGCCGTCAACTGCGGGGCGATCTCGCCCAACCTGATCGAGAGCGAGATCTTCGGCCACGAGAAGGGCAGCTTCACGGGCGCCGATCGTCAGCACCAGGGCTTCTTCGAGCGCGCCCACGGCGGCACGCTGTTCCTCGACGAGATCACGGAGATGCCGCTGGAGCTGCAGGTCAAGCTGCTGCGCGTGCTGGAGACCGGCATGTTCATGCGCGTCGGCTCCACCGTGGCCCAGGAGACCGACGTCCGGGTGATCGCGGCGACGAACAGGCCGCCGGAACTGGCAGTGTCGTCGGGCAGGCTGCGCGAAGACCTGCTTTACCGACTCAACGTGTTCCCGATCGAGCTGCCGCCGCTGCGCGATCGCGTGGAGGACGTGCCGCTGCTGGCGCAGCACTTCCTCACGGCCATCTGCGAGCGTGAAGGCACCGCCAAGAGCTTCACGCCGGCCGCGACGCAACGGCTGCAGGCGTATCGCTGGCCCGGCAACGTGCGCGAGTTGCGCAACGTGGTGCAGCGCGCCTACGTGATGGCCGCGGGCGGCACGATCAACGAGGAATGGCTCCCGGACGATCCGCACGGCCCCAACAGCGCCTATGCCTCGTCGATGTTCTCGCCCAAGGGCAGCCCGGCGGCGCCGGCACCCGCGGCGGCATCCGTGGCGGTTGCCAGCAACGGGCCGGCCATCACCATTTCGATCGGCACCTCGATGGCCGACGCCGAGCGCCAGCTGATCCTGGCCACGCTGGAGCACTTCAACCAGCAGAAGGAACGCACGGCGGCCGCCCTGGGTGTGAGCCTGAAGACGCTCTACAACCGACTCAAGGAGTACGCGGCGGACAAGGCGGACGTCACACCGGAGTAGGCGGCCCCGCCCCAAGCAGAAGCGGCGCCCTCGCGGGCGCCGTTCGCGTTGGGCGGCCGGCGATCAGCGCTTGACCTGGTTGCCCACCACGCCGCCCACGGCAGCGCCGGCTACGGCACCTTCGGGCGAGCCGGTCAGCACGGCACCGGCGGCGGCGCCGATGCCGGCCCCGACGGCAGTGCTGTGCTCGCGGGGCGTCATGTCGGCGCAGGCGCCGAGCGTGGCGACGACGGCCAAGCCTGCGACGAGGGCGGAAAGTCGGTTCGAGGTCATGGTGAGATCCTTGATGTGGCGCGGGCGGACTGCCCGATGCCTTGATCTGGCAAGCGACGTACCACGGCGGTGGCGTTCGATGCGTTGTCGCGACACGGTCGCCTTGCCCGGCAAAGAATGAGATGCGCAATCTGCTCGGGCACGCCGATTGCTCGGAATTCGCCTGGCCGAGGAGTCACGACTGGCGCCGCGGCGCCACCAGGGGGAATCAAATGCGCGAAGTGGTGCTGTACGTCGAGGATCATCCAGTCAACGTGTTGCTGATGCAGACGGTGTTCGAGCTGCGGCCCGAGCTGGATCTGGTCGTCGCCGTCGACGGGCAGTCGGCCATGGCCGCCGCCGTGGGCCTGCATCCGTCGCTGCTGCTGCTGGACCTGCGTCTGCCCGACTGCCACGGCACCGAGCTGCTGGAACGCATGCGGCTCATTCCCGGCTGGGAAGACACGCCGGCCATCGCCGTCACCGCCGAGGCCGAGTTCATGCCGGCCGGCACCAGCTTCTGCGACGTCTGGCACAAGCCCCTGCGCGTGCCCACGCTGCTCACACGCCTCGACCGCATGATCGCGCCCAAGGGCCGGCCCGGCGACGCGGTCACGCCCCGCCGGTCGTCCAGCTTCAGGCGGACGACGTTCGCGGGCTGATCACAGCGCGACGGCCTGGCTCTCGATCACGCGCGCCAGTGCGTGCGGATCCACCGGCTTGAGCATGTGGGCGTCGAAGCCCGCGTCCTTGCCGCGCTGGCGGTCGCCCTGCTGTCCGTAGCCCGTCAACGCCACCAGCAGCGCGCCGGCCATCTCGGGCATCTGGCGCAGCCGGCGCGCCACCTCGTAGCCGTCCATCAACGGCAGGCCGATGTCCAGCAGCACCACCTCCGGCCTGAACTGCGCGGCGGCGTGCAGGGCCTGCAATCCGTCCTTGGCGCTGTGCACGGCATGGCCCGACATCGACAGCAGCATCGTGGTGGTCTCGACCACGTCGACGTTGTCGTCCACCACCAGGATGCGGCGCGCCTTCGCGGCGCTGGGCAGACGCGCATCCGAGTCGTCCGGCGCGGCCGGTTCGGCGGCGGTGCCCAGGCACGGGAACGTGACGCGAAACTGGGCGCCCAGCCCCGGCCCGGCGCTGCTGGCCACCACCTCTCCGCCATGCAGCTGCACCAGCCGCTGCACCAGCGTCAGGCCCACGCCCAGGCCGCCTTGCGTGCGGTCGAGGGCGCGCTTGCCCTGCTCGAACAGTTCGAAGACGTGCGGCAGCAGCTCGGCGTCGATGCCGGTGCCGTTGTCGCTGACCTCCAGCACCGCGAACTCTCCATCCTCGCGTCTTGAATGCGCCACGTTGACCGAGATCGAGCCGCCCTCGGGCGTGTACTTGATCGCGTTGGACAGCAGGTTGTTCACGATCTGGGCGAGTCGCGTGGCGTCGCCGTTGAGATTGAGCGGCATGCCGGGCAGCGATACCGCCAGCGACTGCCGGCGCGTGTCGAGCAGGCCGCGTTGCGACTCCAGGCACTGCGAGACGAGCGTCACCAGGTCCAGGCTCTGCGCCTGCAGCACCACCTTGCCCTGGCTGATGCGCGCCACGTCCAGCAGTTCGTCGACCAGCCGCGTGAGCTGGCGCAACTGGCGGTCGGTGACGTCGGCGGCCCAGCGCACCTTGGCCTCGGCCGGTGCCGCCAGGCGGATCAGTTCGACGGCATTGCGGATCGGCGCGAGCGGATTGCGCAGCTCGTGCGCCAGCATCGCCAGGAATTCGTCCTTGCGTCGGCTGGCCTCCTCGAGCCGCGACTCGGCCTGGCGCCGCTCCGCGATTTCCACCTGCAGCGCGCCGTACAGCCGCGCGGTGGCGAACGCGATGGCCGCCCGCGCCGCCACTTCGTCGAGCAGCGCGGCGCACAGCGGCGTGATCTCGCCGTCGATCCACAAGCCGCCGAGGAAGCGATCGCCGTGCACCAGAGGGTGCATCTGCAAGGCGCCGTCGACCAGCGCAGGCGCCTGCGCGCGCGCGTCGGGCGCCACGTCGAGGGCTTGGCGCAGCAGCGCAAAATGCGCACTCGGCAGGGAGGCCGGCGCGAGGTCGACGCTGGCGGCTTCGTCCTCCAGCAGGCTGGAGCGCGTGGCGGCCTGCACGATGACGCCGCGCTCGTCGACGACGGCCACGGTGGCGTTGGGCGCCAGCGCCGGCACCACGTGGGCCAGCAGTGCATGCATGCCCTCGCGCACGTCCAGCACGCCGCTCAAGGCGTGGCTCAGGCCCGCCAGCAGGCTCGACCGGCGGGTCGATTCCTCGGCCACGCGCAGCGCCGCTTCCGAGGCCGCCAGCGCGACGCGCTCCTCGGCCTGGCGCGCGATGCGGTGCTGCAGGATGTGCAGCTCCACGAAGACGCGCACCTTGGAGCGCAGCACCTCGGGCACCACCGGCGACGGGATGTAGTCCACCGCCCCCAGCGAGTAGCCGCGCGCCGTCTGCATCTCGTCGGCATACGACGTGATGAAGATGATTGGCGTGTGCGCCGCACGCTTGTAGCTGCGGATCAGCGTGGCGGTCTCGAAGCCGTCCATGTCGGGCATGTTGACGTCCAGCAGGATCACCGCGAAGTCGCGCCGCAGGATCTGGCGCAACGCGTCGGCGCCCGAGCGCGCGAACACGAGGTTCTGGTCCAGGTCGCCCAGCACCGTCTCGAAGACCAGCAGCTTCTCGGGCAGGTCGTCGACGATGAGGATGTCGGCGCGTTCGGCCGCCTCGGCCGGCGCCAGCACCGCGAGGCTCGAGGGGTTCAACGGCACAGCCAGCCCCTCAGCACGGACATCAGGTGGCGCGGGTCGACCGGCTTGGAGATGTAGTCCCAGGCGCCCGCCTCGATGCATTTCTGGCGGTCGCCCTTCATCGCCTTGGCGGTGACGGCCACCATCGGCAGCTCGCGGCCGCGCGGCAGCTTGCGGATCTCCTGCATGGTGGCGATGCCGTCCATCTCCGGCATCATGATGTCCATCAGCACGATGTCGATCGTCGGATCCTCCTGCACCAGGCGGATCGCCTCGCGGCCGTTGTCGGCCGAGACGATCACCATGCCTTCCTCGTCCAGCACGGTGGCCAGCGCGAAGATGTTGCGCATGTCGTCGTCGACGATCAGCGCCTTGCGGCCCTTGAGCGCGTCGCGGTTGGCGATCAGGCCCTCGATCGAGTCGCGATCCTCGTCGGACAGCGCCGCCGGACTTCGGTGCAGCCACAGCGCGGCCTGCATGCGCAGCTCGGGCAGCGAGGCGGCCTCGGCGATCGTCAGGCCGGCGCGGCGCTGGTTCCAGTTGCCGGTCTCGGCGGCGCCGCCGTGGTACAGCACCACCGGCAGCTGGCAGATGCCCTGGCGCTCGGCGATGACGTCGAGCACATCCTCGGGGCCGAAGTCGGCCAGCGTGTCCTCCACCACCAGGGCGTCCGCATCGGCCAGCGCGTGGCGCGCCGACTCGCGGTCCTCGGCGAGCACCACGTCGACGTCGGTGTCGAGCGTGGCGATGAAGGCGCTGCGACGCGGCGACGGCGGCATCACCACCGCCAGGCGCTTGGTGCCGCGCTCCGCGTAGGTGTGCAGCTGCGCGATGGCCGCGTCGGCCTCGTCGGCGGACTGCAGCGGCTTGGCGAGGAAGCCGAGCGCGCCCGACTGCAGCGCGCGATCGCGGGCGTCGTCGGTGGAGACGACGCAGATCGGGATGTGCCGTGTCACGAGATCCCCCTTCAGGCGATCGAGGATGCGCCAGCCCGGCATGTCGGGCAGGTGGATGTCCAGCGTGATCACCGCCGGGTGGAACTCACGCGCCATCGTCAGCGCGCTCGCCCCCGTGCTGGTGACGACGCCCTTGAAGCCGGCGGCGCGTGCGCCGGCGAGCAGCACGCGCGCGAAGGCCAGGTCGTTCTCGACGATCAGCAGCACGCGGTCGCCGGTGGCGATGTTGGCGCGGTCGTCGTCGGCGGCGTTGGCGAAGGCGACGGCGTCGCTGGACTGCTTGTCGCCGTCCTCGTAGTGCCAGTCGTCCAGCCGTTCGTCCTTGGCCACGGCGGGAACGCCGCGCGTCCGCGCCGCGACCTCGGCCGGCTTCGCGGCGGCGGGGCTCGCGCTCGCGCGCGGGTGACGCCCGCCGCGCGCGGGGTTGTAGCTCTGCGGCAGGTACAGCGTGAACTCGCTGCCCTTGCCCGGGGTGCTGGCGAGACGGATCTCGCCGCCCAGCAGGCGCGAGAGCTCGCGGCTGATCGCCAGGCCCAGGCCGGTGCCCCCGTACTTGCGCGAGGTGGAGCCGTCGGCCTGCTGGAACGCCTCGAAGATGATCTGCTGCTTGTCGGGCGAGATGCCGATGCCCGTGTCGCGCACGGAGAACGCCAGCACGGTGCCGGCGCGGTGCAGTTCGTCGTTGTCGACCGACCAGCCGCTGGTGGCGGTGGCGATGGAGAACGTGACCTGGCCCTCATGGGTGAACTTGAACGCGTTGGACAACAGGTTCTTGATGATCTGCTGCAGCCGCTTGACGTCCGTGACCATGGTCTTGGGCAGCGGGTGCTTGAGTTCGACCGCGAAGTCGACGTGCTTGGACTCGGCGAAGTGGCGGAAGCCGCGTTCCACCGAGCGGTGCAGGTCGTCCACGCGCAGCTCGCTGGCATCCACGGCCACCGTGCCGGACTCGATCTTGGACAGGTCCAGGATGTCGTTGATCAGCATCAGCAGGTCGTTGCCCGACGAGTGGATCGTCTTGGAGAACTCCACCTGCTTGCCCGACAGGTTGCCGTCCGGGTTCTTGCACAGCTGGTCCGACAGGATCAGCAGGCTGTTGAGCGGCGTGCGCAGCTCGTGCGACATATTGGCCAGGAACTCCGACTTGTACTTGGACGTCAGCGCGAGCTGCTCGGCCTTTTCCTCCAGCGCCTGGCGGGCCTGTTCCACCTCGGTGTTCTTGCGCTCCACCTCCTGGTTCTGGTGGGCCAGCAGCCGCGCCTTGTCCTGCAGCTCCTGGTTGGTCTGCTGCAGTTCCTCCTGGCGCGAGCCCAGTTCCTCGGCCAGCGACTGCGATTGCTTGAGCAGGTCCTCCGTGCGCGTATTGGCCTCGATGGTGTTGATCACGATGCCGATCGACTCGGTCAGTTGGTCGAGGAAGCCCTCGTGCACGGGGTTGAAGCGTTCCAGCGAGGCCAGCTCCAGCACGCCGCGCAGCTGTCCTTCGAACACGATGGGCAGCACCAGCACGTCCATCGCCGCGCTCTCGCTGAGGCCCGAGGCCACGCGGAACGCGCTGGACGGCACGTTGGTGAGGAGCAGCTTGCGCTTGTCCACCGCGCACTGGCCGACGAGGCCTTCGCCCAGGTGCACCTCCTTGCCGTGCGTGGTCTGGCCGCCGGAGGCGTAGCTCGCGAACAGGCGCAGCCGGGGCGTCTCGGCCGCGGCGTTGAGGACATAGAACTCGGCCTGCTGCGCGCCTACCACCGGGGCCAGCTCGGACAGGATCAGGTGGCCCACGGTGACCAGGTCCTTCTGGCCCTGCAGCATGCGGCTGAACTTGGCCAGGTTGGTCTTGAGCCAGTCCTGCTCGGTGTTCTTCTGCGTCG